>JAEEGK010008751.1_pt1 | contig 23820 bp, 9 predicted proteins | sample 8958771 | NCBI WGS metagenome assembly JAEEGK01 (sample SAMN16246547, study PRJNA631951) | gut metagenome | biome: gut microbiome; feature: rumen; material: SC-attached | host: Bos | place: Iran: Karaj | collected 2018-10
AGACGTTCAGCGCGAGCATGGCCATCAAGACGACGTACATCAGGTTGATCATCTTCTGGCGCGGCGAGACTGGTCTTTTCTTTATTGCCATATTGTTATGGGTATAATGGGCTTAATGGGGTTATTGGGCGATGGGGGCCTTGGGCATGTTGACCGTCATGGCCTCAATCATGCGGGCGTAGATCTTGTTCAGCTCGGCTATCTGGTCGGCCATCTTGCGCGTCTGCTCATTGATTTCGTCGATGGTGCCAATCTGCTGGCTGGCACCCTTCAGCTGCATCTCGTAGATCTTGCAGATGCCGGTCAGCGTGCGGTTCAGGTTCTCCATTTCCTCCGAGTCGCGCGTCAGGCGCTCGCACTGCTCAGAGACCTTCGAAAGCATCTCCGTCAGTTCCTTCAGGCGGTCTACGTAGTTGGCCGTAGCCTCTTCCAGTTCGGGATTCACCTCAGGCACAGGCGATACAGCCTGACCGCCAGCCACCGTCGTTACCGACGAAGCCACGGCCGCAATGGCCTCAGTGTCGACAGTTGCCTGTTCGGCAGCCTGCGGCATGGCACCACCGCCGACGACACCGCCGCCGCCGATGATAACGGTACCGCCACCGCCACCGATAATCGTTCCGCCACCGCCGCCGCTGTAAGCAGCCGCCTCGCCGCCTGTCTCGGCCAGTTCACTGTTCTGCAGTGCTGCAGCAGCAGCCTCGCCGTCGTTAGCGCCAACGGTCACCACTTCGCCGCCCACGTGCGTCGGCAGCTCCATGCCGTCGGCCGTCTTGTCGAACGGACGGTCGAAGGCAGCGATGAAGAACACCACGACCTCAGTGCCCATGCCGAGGAACAGCATGAAGTTTGCACCCGGCAGGTGGGTCAGCTTGAAGAGCGTACCCAGAATCACAATCGACGCACCCCAACTGTAGGCGTAGTTCATGAACGTCTGTCCGGGGACACTGTCGAGCCACTTCTGCAAGCGGTAGATGATATTGAATTTGCTGTACTTTGTCATATCTGTTTACTGTTTAATGGATGGTTGAGCCGCCGAAGTTGTGTCGGGCCTCACCTTTGTTGGCTACTTTTTTTTTGAGGTCTTGCCTGGTTTGGTCTTCTCGCTCACGGTGTTGGCCAGCGAGCGCACGCAGCGGAATCCGATATAGCTTCGGGGCTGGTTCTGGAATTCGCTTGAGCGCCAGGCCGAGCGGATGTAGCTTTCTGGGTCTTTCCACGAGCCTCCGCGCACCGACTTCTTCTTCAGTCGGTAGGGGTCTTCCTTGGCGGCGTTGTAGCTCAGCTGGGGGTTGACGTCGTTCATGGCATCGACGCCGGCCTCGGTATAGATGGTTGAGGTCCACTCAGCCACGTTGCCGGCCATGTCGTACAGGCCGTTGGTATTCGACGAGTAGATGCCCACCTTCGACGTAATCAGGTTGCCGTCCTTGGTGTAGTTGCCGTCGTCGGGCTTGAAGTTGGCAAAGAAGCAGCCCTTGCCCGATGCCACGTCCTCGTTCTCCCACGGGAACTCCGTGCCGTCCTTGCCGCGGGCGGCATACTCCCACTCAGCCTCGGTCGGCAGGCGATAGCGCTGCACGAATCGGGCTGCGGGGCCGAGGCCCTTCAGCAGGTACTCCGTGCGCCAGGCGCAGAAGGCGTTGGCCTGCTCCCACGTGACGCCCACCACGGGGTAGTCGTTGTAGGCTGAGTTCGAGAAGTAGTTGCGCATATACACCTCGTTGTCGGCGTTGGGGAAGTCGTTCACCCAGCAGGTCGTGTCGGGGTATATATTAATAATGTACGTGTTGAGGAAGTCCCACGGACCGCTCAGCTCGCGGTTCAGCGTCTCGCGCACAATCTTGCCCTCGTCGTTGATGTAGGCGGTGTCCTTCGATATCCACACCTTCTCGTTCTCGTCGACGGCGACGTCCGTGTTCAGGTTACGCTCCTCGGGGTTGAGGCGGTTGCGGCGCAGGGCGGCAGTTGTGTAGTCGTAGATTTCGTACTTGAAGTTCATCTGCGATGCGTCGAGCATCTTCTCTCCCGTCACGGGGTTAGTGACGTAGAGGCTCTCGATAGCGCGCTGCTCGTCCTCATTGGGCTTGCGAGGCAGGTTCTTCTTCCAGTTCAGGTGAGGCTTGATGGGGTCACCGTTCTTATCCTCTTCAATCTTGTAGGTCTCGTCGCCGCCGTAGTTCGGATCGGCCAAACGCTCACGCAGGATAGAGTCGCGCACGTAGTTCACGAACTGGCGGTATTCGGAGTTCGTAATCTCCGTATCGTCCATCCAGAAGCCGTCCACCGAGATGTCGCGCACGGGCGTCTCCTTGCCCCAGAGCGAGTCCTGCTTGTCGATACCCATCTTCAGGTGGCCGCGCTTGATGAGCACCATGCCGTAGGGGACAGGCTCTGAGAAGGCCCGTCCGCTGCTTCCTGTCAGTTCGCCGCCACTGCCCGATGCCACCTTGCTGCCGAAGCAGGAGGTTAGTAAAAGTAAAAAGGTAAAAAGGTAAAAAGGTAAAACCTTTCTCCCTTTAATGCCTTTCACCATTCTGTTATTCATCATCGTTTTCATATTTCGTTTTCTTTTTTACCTTTTTACTTTTACAGCAGTCTTACACTCTGATGTTTGTTCCTGCCCTTCTTCCCGAAGTCGATGTCGGTCTGGTAGCCCACGTGCAGTTCGTGGCTGCCATTGCCGATGTTGATGGCACTGGTGTAGGCCTCGTAGCTGTAGCCCACCATGACGCCGTGGAATTGTCCGCCTACGAACACGGTCACCGAGTTGGTGGGGCTGTAGCCCAGGCCGGCATACAGAAGCCGCTTCTCGTGCGAGTATCTGATTCGGGCGGTGATGTCGCCCCTATAGGCGACGGCGTCGGTGCGCCCCATGACCGAGGTCTGCAACATAAGTAACGGATTTCTCAGCCGAATATTGTATCCGCCTGTAAAATAATACGTCCGGCTGACGTCCAGCTCGTTCGTCTCGCCCAACTCGATGACGGGCGCCAGGGCGTGCTGCACCGAGGCTCCCACGTACCAGCCGCTGCGGTGGCTGTAGTAGATACCGCCGCCGAGGTCGAGGGCGTTGCCGGTGATGTCCGACTTCGTGAAGGCAGGGTCGTCGGTCATGTCCAAGTCCACCTTGCCGCCTTCGAATGTCTCGTTCAGCAGTCCGCCCTGCACGCCTATGCTGAGCATGCCGCCGAACAGGCGCCGCTTGAAGGCGTACTGCGCGGTGATGCGCTTGTGCGAGAACAAGCCGATATCGTCGTTCATCAGCTGCAGGCCCACACCGTGGTAAGAGCGGAAGAAGTAGAGGGGCAGGTCGGCGCCGATAAACATCGTCTTGGGACTGTTCTCGAATCCCAGCAGCGTCATGTTGTAGGCACCGCTCACATTCAGTTTCTGATCCTTGCCCACTGCCGCAGGGTTAAACGACGTCTCCATCGCCCAGTAGTGACTGAACGACGGATCGTACTGTGCCCGGGCCTGAAGCCCCATAATAAGTACGGCGGCGAGTATGGCGTAACGTCTAAGCACATCTAATATAACGTATTTTTTTTTGTTTTATTGTAATTTATTCGTATCTTTGCAGCCAATAATGACAATCAACAGACTAAAAACACCGATGAAGACAACCTTTCTGACCGTATTGCTGGCCTGCGCTTCTGCCGTGACAGTAGCCCAGGGCACCGTGAAACCAGCCATTCCGCGCGACCCCGCGCTCGAGGCTAAAGTAGAGAAGACACTCGCCAAGATGACGCTCGACGACAAGGTGGGCCAGATGCTCGAACTGAACTTCGACATCATGGGCAAGTACCAGGACGGCGGCTGGCAGCTCAACGAGACGACGCTCGACACGCTCATCTCCAAATACCGGGTGGGCAGCATCCTCAATGCCCCCGGCACCCGCGCCCACACCGTCGACGAGTGGCAGAAGTGGATAAGGCTCATCCAGCAGAAGTCGATGAAGTATCTCGGCATACCCGACATCTACGGACTCGACCATAACCACGGCGTCACCTACACGCAGGCGGGCACGCTCTTCCCGCAGCCCATCAACCTCGCCGCCTCGTTCAATACCGACCTGGCTTACAGCGGGGCACAGATCACGGCCTACGAGAGCCGCGCCGCCAACTGTCCCTGGGTCTACAATCCCGTTGTCGACCTGGGGCGCGACCCCCGCTGGCCCCGAATCTACGAGAGCTTCGGCGAGGATGCCGTCGTCAACGCCCGCATGGTTGAGGCACAGATAAAGGGCTATCAGGGCGACGACCCGAACCACCTGGGGAAGTTCAATGTGGGAACAAGCACCAAGCACTACTTTGCCTACGGCGCTCCCTGGTCGGGCAAGGACCGCACGCCGGTCTACCTTTCGCCACAGCTGCTGCGCGAGAAGTACTTCGAGCCCTTCAAGGCCGCAGCCCTCGCCGGCACGCTGACCATGATGGTCAACTCGGGCAGTATCAACGGCGTGCCCGTGCATGCCAGCTATGAGTACCTGACGAAGTGGCTGAAGGAGGACTTGCAGTGGGACGGCATGCTCGTCACCGACTGGGCCGACATCAACAACCTGTTCCAGCGCGAACGGGTGGCGAAGGACAAGAAGGATGCCATCCGCATAGCCGTCAATGCCGGCATCGACATGTCGATGGACCCCTACAGTGTCGACTTCTGCATCCTGCTCAAGGAGCTGGTCGAGGAGGGGCAGGTACCCATGTCGCGCATCGACGATGCCGTGCGCCGCATCCTGCGCGTGAAGTATCGTCTCAACCTATTTGACGAGCCCAACACGGGCGGGAAGGGCTACGAGCAGTTCGGCTCCGACAAGCATGCCGCCACTGCCCTTGCTGCCGCCGAAGAGACCATCGTCCTGCTGAAGAACGAGGGCAGCATCCTGCCGCTGGCCAAAGGCGGGAAAATCCTGCTTACTGGTCCGAATGCCAACCAGATGCGCTGTCTGAACGGCGGCTGGAGCTACACCTGGCAGGGCTCGAATGCCGAGGACCTGGCCGAGAAGTACAACACCATCTACGAGGCCCTTTGTAATAAATATGGTAAGGAGAACATCACGCTGGAGCAGGGCGTGACCTACAACGAGCGCGGACAGTACTGGCAGGAGAACGCACCGCAGATTGACCGTGCCGTCCAGGCTGCTGCCAACTGCGACGTCATCATCGCCTGCATAGGCGAGAACTCCTACACCGAGACGCCCGGCAACCTCACCGACCTGTGGCTCTCGGAGAAGCAGCGGAACCTCGTCAAGGCGCTGGCCAAGACGGGCAAGCCCCTGATCCTCGTGCTCAACGAGGGCCGTCCGCGTCTCATTGCCGACATCGAGCCGCTGGCTAAGGCTGTCGTCGACATCTTACTGCCCGGCAACTACGGCGGCGACGCCCTGGCCAACCTGCTCAGCGGCGATGCCAACTTCTCGGCCAAGATGCCCTACACTTACCCCAAGGAAATCAACTCGCTGATCAACTATGACTACAAGGTGAGCGAGGAGGTCGGTACGATGGCCGGTGCTTACGACTACGACGCCAAGGTCATCCTGCAGTGGCCCTTCGGCTACGGACTGAGCTATACCACCTTCGACTACACTAACCTGCGCGTCGACCGCCAGCAGTTCGCTGCCGGCGACGTTTTCACCGTCAGCGTCGACGTCCGCAATACGGGCCGTCGTGCCGGCAAGGAGCCCGTACTGCTCTACTCGAGCGACCTCGTGGCCTCCATCGTGCCCGACAACCGCCGCCTGCGCTGCTTCACGAAGGTGGAGCTTGCGCCTGGCGAGACCAAGACCGTCACCTTCCGCCTGCCCGCCAACGACCTGGCATTCGTGGGAGCCGACGGCAAGTGGACGCTTGAGGAGGGCGACTTCATGCTCCGCATCGCCCGCCTATCACAGAAGGTCAGCTGTACCAAGACCAAGGTCTGGGACACGCCCAATATGTAATTTTACGGTATGTCTGCCGTTTGAATGAGACAGAAAAATCCCCGAATCGCGCTTGGCGGTTCGGGGATTATTTTGCTGTTTAAGAATGACTTAGCGCACCAGAACCTTCTTGCCGCCAACGACGTAGATGCCGGCGGGCAGGCCGAGGGTAGCGCGGCTGCGGTCGACGCCGCTGCGCAGGAGCTGGCCGGCGAGGGTGTAGACGCTGACCTTCTGGCTGGTAGCAGTGACGGCCTCAGCGATGCCGGTGGGAGCGTACTGGCTGTCGTTGGAAAGGAAGATTTCCTTGACGGCAACCACCTTGTTAATAACATTGCCCGACAGGGTAACCATGCGCACGCGGGTGGCATCGAAGGGCTTGCCGTTGTTGGTCTTCGAGGTGTAGAGAGCGTTCTCGAGGTCGACGACGGTCACAGACTCGTCGACGTTGAGCGGCGTCGAGCAGCAGGGACCCGTTACCTTGTCGGTGGTGTAGAGGTTCAGCTGAGCCTCGGCCAGCTGCTTCTGGCTGAGCCTGATGACCAGGTACTTATAGGCCGTGAAGTCGATGTTGCTTTCGTAGACCCAGCCCATCTGGCTGTTGGTCGTCGTAAACTTGAAGGCCGAGCTAGTGGCATTCTTGACATAGGTGCCGCTACCGGCAATGTTGTTGCGCACGAACTGATAGTCGAAGGGGAAGTAGCTGGCCTTGGCCGTGAACGAGCCCTCGACCTTGTTGCCGAGCACGTCGGTGTAGGCCATACTGACGTTGGTGCTGCCCTGGTCGAGGCCGATCATCTGTCCGTTGTGGAAGTCGACGATGCCAGCCTCCTCGGGTTTGAACTCCACGAGGCTGTTGACCTGAGCGGTGTGCTTGTCGGCATAGGTGGCGGTGATGACGGGAACGGCCTTGCCGCCAATCATCGTCTCGATGGTCTTGACGTTGGTGGGCAGGGCAATCTTCGTGACCTTATACATATTCTCGACGGGGGCGGTGAAGTCTTCGGGGAAGATGTCGGCCTCGTCGAAGTCGGCCTCGGTGGTGAACCAGTCGAAGTCGGCATAGCCGCCCTTCTTCTTGGTGGCATAGCAGAAGATGCCGAAGCGCGAGCCCACGAAGACGCTGAGGTTGAAGCTCTGCGAGGTCTGCTGGCCTAACGACTTCCACGTCTTGTTGTCGAGCGAGTAGTAGAACTTGGCCTTGTTGTCGCCGTACTTCATGCCGGCGCGCAGGTAGACGATGCTGTCGGTCAGTTCGACGGCCTGCGTCTTCGAGGCGGGGGTGAAGTTTGAGCCCGGGTCGCGCACCTTGTCCTGCTCCCAGAACAGCTGCAGCTTGCCGTCGACCATCTCGACACAGATCATGGCGTAGGGGTCCTGCAGGATGCAGATGCCGGCGCGGTCGCCCTCGGTCAGGTGGGTGGCATCGATGCGGACGGTGCCCGTAGTCTCCTTGTCCTTGATGGCGAAGATGCGCTGTGTGAGCATGTTACGGGCCTGCGGCAGCTTTGTGGTGACGTTGGCCGTCTTCAGTCGCAGCCAGCCCGGACGCTCGAAGAGGCTCCAGCAGGCGTTGTCGGGCTTGTGGTTCCACTCCCACTGCATGCCGATGGGGTAGGTGCGGAACGCGTCGGTGGTGGGCAGGCGCTTCACGGCGTTGTCGCCCGAGGCGGCGGGACGTGCCACCCTGCTGACGAACGTCTCGTAGGGCTTGCCGTTGTTGCCCACGGTGAGCCATCCGTCGCTTGTCCACTTAACGGGCTGCAGGTTGGGGAATCGGCCCATGGCGCCGAGGTCCTCCTGCATGACGGTCCACCACTTGCCTGCGACGTCCTCGACGAGGGCACCCTGATGGATGGTGTTAGGACGTCCGTCGTAGCTCTTCTCGACTACCATCTTCTCCTCGTAGGGTCCGAAGGGATCCTTTGCACGGAACACGGCCTGACCTGAGGGCCAGCCGCCGTAGGTGGCGTAGATGTAATAGTAGTCGCCGTGCTTGTAGAAGTGACTGCCCTCGAGTCCGTCCCTGTTGCTGATGACGGTCTTCTCGCGCTTGAAGTTGAAGTTCTCGTCAAGCTCGCAGACGGAGATGTTGCCGATGCCCTGAGCCACGTAGACCTTGCCGTTGTCGAAGAGCATACCTGGGTCGTAGTAGCTGCGCGACAGCTTCTTCATCGTCCACTGTCCCTCAGGGTTCGTGGCCGTCAGCAGGTAGCCGTTCAGGTTCCAGCCGTCGATGGGCCGCTTCTCGTTGATGAGGATATGGAACTTGCCGTTGTGGTACTTCATGGAGCAGGCCCACATGCCCGAGGCGTAGGCGTTCTTATTATTGAGCAGGGTGTAGCCAGCATCGCTGCCCAGCTGGGCAAGGGGATGGGCGCAGTACTCCCAGTTGACCAGGTCCTGCGACTTCAGGATGGTGGCGCCGGGGAAGTGGTGCATGGTGGTCGATACCATGTAATAGGTGTCGCCGACGCGGATGACGTCGGGGTCGGGGAAGTCGGCACGGACGATGGGGTTCTGGAAAGTCTTGCCGAAGTCGCTGACGGGCACGCTCTTGAAGTCGGCCTTGGGGTAGTCCTTCTCATACCACTCGGCATACCAGTCCCAGCAGGCTTTGCCGCAGGCTTCAGGCTCTCCGCCGAAAGAGGGCTTGGCCACGCCGGTCTTGATGAGGTCGTCGATGTCGATGAGGCAGTGCGTGCCCGAGAGCGTCATCGAGATGTTACCGTAGTGGTCGAGCATGGCCTTGTAGCACTGTCCCCACTTCGACGTGGAACCGGTCGACCACGTGCCGTAGTTCGACTCCACCCACTCACCGTGCTCGTTGTAGTGGCCGGTGCCTGGCTTCTTCGGGCTCCAGTCAATCTCGGTGATGATGATGGGGTTGGTGTCGACGACGGGCACCTGGTTGTGGAACTGCTCAATCTTCTTGCGCTTGCTCGTCTCGATGTTCTTGTCGCGGTCAACGCTCTCGTCGCTGCAGCCGTACCAGCCGGTGTAGTCGTGGACGGCGTAACCAATGTTATAGCCAGTGATGGGGTAGGTCTTGTAGTCGGCATAGCCTGACTGCCAGCCGGCGCCGGGCACCCAGACGATGCCGGTGAAGCCGTTCTCGCGAATCTTGTCGACCACGGGCTGGAAGAAGTCGTGAAGGGCCTTCTTGTCGTCGGTGTTCGAGGCGCTCTTGACGCTGACAGGCTCGTTGGCCAGCTCAATGCTGATCTGGCCCGAGTACTTGCGGATGGAGTCGTTCTGGGTGAAGAGGTCCCAGACGTTGATGAGGTACTTCTGATAGTAGTCGCCGACTTGAATGTTGCCCGGGCAGACCCCCGGCGGGCGCACGACGACATACATGCCGTGCTTCATGGCGCGCTGCATCAGTGGGAAGTAGAGCGACTTCAGGTAAGTCGTCAGTCGGGTGGGGTTGAAGTGCTTGATGTCGGCCTCGCCGGTCCATTCCGTCGACTGTCCGAGGGCGATGGGGTAGGTGTAGCTGTTGTCGTTGGTCCAGGCGGGGTCCATGTGCAGACGGAATACGTTGCACTTGGCCTGCTCGAGTCCCTTGAACAGCTTCTCAAAGTAGTTCTGGCAGTTGGTGGCGCCCGTTGAGTTGTAGCCGCCCTGCCAGCGGTTGTCGTTGAACCACATGCTCGGTGTGTCCATTACGCCGTGCAGTACGACGTGGTTACCGTGCGTGTCGACCAGCCACTTCCCCTCGACGTGGATCGAGGGCAGCGGCTTCACGCCCTGCGCCCACAATCCTGTTGTGGTCAGGGCTGCAAATACCAGTGTCAATAGTGATTTTCTCATGATTACGTTTATGATGTTTTTAGATTTCTGCTGCAAAAGTACAAATAACTTGTAGCACCGCAAAGAATTTTTCGCATTTTTTGTAGGCTGATTAAATCTTTTTTGTTATCTTTGCACACGAAATCACTTATACGACTAAAACTATATGCACAAACGCATCATAAGCCTTTTGACACTGACAGGGTTCATCATGTCCTCTTTTGGCCAAACCGGCAAGGAGTGGGACGACCCGTTATTGACCAGCGTTAACCGCGAGACGGCACATGCATACAGCCTGCCCATGGTCTCTGAGGCCGATGCAGTGAAGAACGACATGACGTTGTCGCCCTACTACCTCTCGCTCGACGGGAAGTGGAAGTTTCAGTGGGTTAACACGCCGTCGAAGGCTACCGCTGCCATGTGCGCAACGGATTATAACGACGCTGCCTGGACCGACATCGACGTGCCCTCGAGCTGGCAGGTGTGGGGCCTGCACAACAACAAGGCGTGGGACAAGCCTCTCTACTGCAACACGCAATACCCCTTCGAGTATAACCGCACGACGTTCAGCGTCATGGCCGAGCGTCCGGGGTGGTTCACCTATAACAGTTCGATGCCCAATCCCGTGGGCACTTACCGCAAGACATTCACGGTGGACGCCGCCTGGCTCACCGGCCACGATGTCTTCGTGCGCTTCAACAGCGTGGGCCACGGTTACTACCTCTGGGTGAACGGCCAGCGCGTGGGCTACTCGGAGGACTCCTACCTGCCGTCGGAGTTCAACATTACGAAATACTTGGTCGAGGGCGAGAACGTGATGGCCCTGCAGGTGTACCGCTTCACCAGCGGCTCGTTCCTGGAATGTCAGGACTACTGGCGCCTGACGGGTATCCACCGTCACTGCTTTATCTACGCAGCACCGAAGGTGCGCATCAGCGACTACTTCTTCACCACCGACCTGGATGCCAGCTATAAGAACGCCAAGGCTAACGTGAAGGTGACCGTCGATGGCACGGACATCACGGGTAACGGCACTGTGGAGGCCAAGATCCTGGACAACGGGCAGGTTATTGCCCAGGGTAGTGCTGGTGTCGGTGATGGCTCCGGCAGCATCGACATGGATGTAACGGCTCCGCGCCTATGGAGTGCCGAGACGCCTAACCTCTACGACCTTGTACTGACGCTGAAGGACGATGCCGGCCACGTCTACGACATCCGCGGCTCGAAGGTGGGCTTCCGCGAGGTGGGCATCCGCAGCGACGGCGCCCTGCTGATTAACGGCCAGCGCATGGTGTTCCACGGCGTGAACCGCCACGACTTCTCGCCTGTCAACGGCCGTGCCATCACCCCCGAGGAGATTGAGGAGGACATCAAGACGATGAAGCGGCTGAACATCAATGCCGTGCGCACCTCACACTATCCCAACGATCCCGTGTTCTACGACCTCTGCGACAAGTACGGCCTCTACGTGCTGGCCGAGGCCGACGTGGAGTGTCACGGCAACTGGGGCCTGTCGTCGGAGCCGAAGTTCAAGAACGCCATGGTGGAGCGCTCGCAGAACCACGTGCGCTGGATGCGCAACCATGTGTGCATCTTCATCTGGTCGTTCGGCAATGAGTGTGGCAACGGCAATAACTTCCAGGCCGTGGCCAATGCCGTGAAGGCGCTCGACAAGACCCGCCTCACCCACTACGAGGGTAACAGCAGCTATGCTGACGTCTCGTCGACGATGTACGGCAGCTACGACAACATCAACTGGATTGGCTCGTCGCAGCACGACCGTCCCCACATACAGTGCGAGAACTCCCACTCGATGGGCAACTCGATGGGCAATGTCCGCGATATGTTCGACCTTTACGAGAAGTACCCGTGCCTGACGGGCGAGTTCATCTGGGACTTCAAGGACCAGGGCCTGCTTACCAAGAGTTCGACGGGCAAGGAGTACTGGGCCTACGGCGGCGACTTTGGCGACAATCCCAACAGCGGCAACTTCTGCATCAACGGACTGGTGCATCCCGACTGGACCCTGACCGCCAAGTCGTATAATACGAAGAAGGTATACCAGCCGATAGAGTGGCGCGCCGTCAGCGGCAAGACGGGTGTCTTCGAGATGAAGAACAAGCTGGCCTTCCTGCCTACCAGCACCTACGATGTCAGCTATAGCGTCATGGACGAGGAGGGCAATGTCCTGGGCAGCGGTGCCATCACCGACGAGGTGGCCGCTGGTAAGACGAAGAACATCACCATCGACCTCTCGGCACTCTCGACGCTGAGCGCTGCCAAGGAGGCCTTCGTCTACTTCGCCGCCAAGCAGAAGACTGCCACCGCCTGGGCCGATGCCGGCTATGTGGTGGCTGAGGAGAAACTGCCCGTGCAGACGGCCAGGAAACCGATGTACGACACCGCCCGCCTGCAGGACTGCGGCAGCCTCAGCGTCAGCAACACCAGCACGACCATTACTATTACGAACGACCGCATGAAGGCGGTGTTCAGCAAGTCACAGGGCACGCTGATCAGCTACACCTACGACGGCGTGCAGCTCGTCAGCAAGCCACTGCTGCTCAGCGTCTTCCGCCTGCCAACAGACAACGACGGCAACCACGCCGGCGACTGGGACAACCAGGGCCTGCGCAAGCTCACGGTGAAGGGCACGGACGCTGACGTCCGCCAGCTCGACGGCGACAAGGCGGTGGCCGTCACCATGACCAGCACCCATACCGGCAAGAACGGCATGGCCTTCAAGGTGCTGCTCCACTTCTACGTCTTTGCCGACGGCACCATCATGACCAGCTCGCTGATAAATCCTGCCAGTACGGGTGCCATCCTGCCGAAGATGGGCTTCCGACTGGAGATGCCCTCGACGATGGAGCAGCTGCAGTGGTTCGGCCGCGGCCCGTGGGACAGCTACCGCGACCGCAAGGAGGCCTGTCTGCCCGCCGTCTACCAGAGCACCGTCACCGACCAGTACGAGGAGTACATCCTGCCGCAGGAGCACGGCACGAAGCAGGAGGTGCGCTGGCTGTCAGTGCGCAACGGCGACGGCGTGGGTATGCTCTTCGCCGCCCCCGACCAGATGGCAGCCTCGGCCGTACACTTCCGCCCCGAGGACAACTATACCGACCGCAACAACCGCTCGCGCCATACCTATCAGTTCAAGACGTGCGCACAGACCGTCGTCAGCCTCGACGCTGCCACGCGCGGCTTGGGCAACGCCTCATGCGGTCCTGACGTGATGGAGAAGTATGAGCTGCGGGCACAGAACACCCTGTTCCGCTTCTTCATGATGCCGCTGACCAAGGACGTGAGCGCCGCCGAGGCTGCCCGCGTTGACATGCCCGTCTGCATGCCCGTCAGCTGTGAGCGTCAGGACAACGGGCGCATCAAGATGAGTACCACGACGAAGGGAGCCGCCATCTACTACAGCATCGACGGCGGTGAGTATCAGAAGTACACGATGCCGCTGAGTCACAATGCCGCCTGCACCGTGACGGCCTACGCTACCGCCGAGGGGCTGTTTGAGAGTGCCACGACAAGCTACGACTTCGACCTCTTCGTCGACAAGAGCGGTTGGAAGCTCGTCAGTACCGATAGCCAGCACGGCGGCAACGAGGCCAAGCTGGCCTTCGACGGCAAGACCAGGACCTTCTGGCACACCGAGTATCAGGGTAGCGAGCCGCAGTGCCCGCACACCATCGTGGTCGATATGAATAAAATATATAAGGTGACGGCCTTCACCTACCTGGCCCGTCAGGACGGAACCCAGAACGGTATGGTGAAAGCCTACGAGGTCTACCTGAGCACCGACGGCAAGACGTGGGGACAGCCCGTCGCCACTGGCGAGTTCACTAATACGACGGCCATGCAGGTGGCCAAGCTGAAGACGCCCACTGTGGGCCGCTACCTGAAGCTTGTCGCCAAGAGCGAGATTAACGGCAAAGCCTGGACCAGTGCCGCCGAGATAGGGATCCAGGCCGAGGCCGACGTAACGGCTGTCAATGCTGTGACTGGCCGTAAGGGAGATACAAGTGCCGTCTACGACCTGCAGGGTCGGAAGACGGCTCTTGCTACACAGCCCAAGGGTGTGTATATCCAAGGAGGGCATAAGGTATTACGATAGAGAATTACAGTAACTAAATAATAAATGATGTATGAATTACCGCTTGATTGAGAAAGCCAGGAACGTCTATATGGGACTGTGCCTGGCCGCAATTTGTGGTGGGTTCACGGCATGTAAGGATGACTACGACCTGGACGACGAGGGCAATTACCCGTCATGGTTGGGTGGCAGTATCTATGATGCCATGAAGAACCCGGAGAACCTGCAAGGCGAGAACGGTAACGTGCTGAAGGGTACCTTCAACAACTACCTGCGGCTGATTGATGACCTGGGTTACGCCGAGACCCTGTCGAAGACAGGCTCGAAGACCGTGTTCCCAGCCAACGATGAGGCCTTTGACCGCTTCTACGCCAACAACCCGTGGGGCGTGAAAAACTACGGCCAGCTGACCGACGCCATGAAGCGCCAGCTGCTCTACTCCTCGATGCTCGACAATGCCCTGCTGGTTGAGATGCTCTCGAATGTGCCTGACGGTTCTACCGCCGTGACGCCAGGCCAGGCTATGAAGCACACGACGGGTGCCAACGTCATCGACACGATTACCCACCTGAGGGGTCGGAAGGACATGCCCGTGAACAACCCCTACTGGGAGAAGTACTACGACCGGGGCATCTACATGGTGATGGATGCCACACGCCCGATGATGGTGCACTTCACCGAGGAGCAGATGACGAACAACAACATCAAGACGCGCGGCGAGAACAGCGACTTTGAGGTTGTGACGGGTACGCCCTACAACGTCGAGGAGAAGTCGGCCTACATCTTCCGAAACAAGATTATCTGCGCCGACGTGACCTGTAAGAACGGTTATATCCACCAGATGGAGGATGTACTGGTGCCGCCGGGCAACCTGGCCGAGGTCATTCGTAACAATGGCGAGAGCAACCTCTTCAGCCGTATGCTCGACCGTTTTAGCGCACCTTATTACGATGCTGCGACGACGAAGAACTACAACGACTACGCCATCGTGAACAACCTGCCGCAGATTGACTCCATCTTCCAAAAGCGTTACATGAGCCAGCGCTCTCAGGGAGGAACACTGACGGTGGATCCCAATCAGACCAACGCCCAGTATGTGCTGCCCTACGATCCGGGATGGAACAACTATAACAACGGCTCGGTCGGCGAGAATGCCTATAAGGACATCGCAGCCATGTTTGTGCCTACAGACCAGGCCCTGAGGGAGTACTTCCTGCCGGGAGGTGGCGGCGAGTTCCTTATCAACGCTTTCGGCAAGAAGCCCAATACCGCCGAGAATCTGGAGGAGAACATCGACTCCATACCTCTGCAGAACGTGCAACAGCTCGTGGGTAACCTGATGAAGAACTCGTTCGTGGGCACCGTTCCGTCGAAGTTTGGACGTGTCATGGATGAGGCTAACGACCCCATGGGACTGTCGCTCGAAGTGCTCAATGTCAACAGCAACGGTTCATACGATGTCAAGATAGCCAACAACGGCGTGGCCTACATGCTGAACCGCATGTTTGCTCCACCGTCGCTGATTGCCGTCTCGGCACCGGTAACGCTGAGCAGCAACATGCGCATCATGAATGAGGCCGTCAACGACGGTAAGGGAGGCAGAAAGCCGCTGGCCCTGAATGTCAACTACTTTGCCTACCTGTTGGCCATGAGCGCTAACTACGCCTTCTTTATTCCGACAGACGATGCTTTCGAGCGCTATTACATAGACCCTGCCTACCTGAACTCCGATCAGCCGAGGGCACTGAAGTTCTACTACCAGAAGAAGTCTCCATACGTCTACTGCTCGGCTTGGAAGTATGACAAGGAGACGGGCATTGTCGGCACAGACCCGACCGACTCTATCGGCCGCGTGACCACCGACCAGTTCCGCACGCAGTTCATCGACATGCTGAACTACCACACCATCGTGCTGAAGGACGGCGAGACGCTGGGCGGAAACAAGTACTACAAGACGAAGCACGGCGGTGCCATCCTTTTTGGTGGCGACAAGGTCATGAGCGGCGCACAGATAGACAACAATGTACCTGTCTCACAGGTGACGCAGGTCTACAACCAGCAAAACGGTACGGCCTATGCCATCGACCACGTGATAGAAGGTCCGCACCGTTCGGTGCTTGACGTCCTGCAGGGCGACTCTCAGTTCACCGAGTTCCTTGACCTCTGTACCGACTTTGACATGGATGCTATCATGGAGTTTGCCAGCGACAAGCTGGTGGAAGTGAACCCTGTCACGAAGAAGAAGCGCATGGAGGCTTACCATACCTTCGCCGCCAAGGGCGGACTGACCGACAACGTGAACTACTTCAATTCATATAACTACACCGTCTATGCCCCTGATAACGAGGCCATGCGGAAAGCCTACGAACGTGGACTGCCCCGCTGGAGCGACATCAAGGTAATTTACGACCAGTATAACGAGCAGCTCGACCGCGAGAAGGCCGGTGGTAACATCAGCGCTGAGGTTCAGGCTGCCCGTGATAAGGCCTTGGCCATGGTAGAGGAAATCAATGCCTTCATACGCTACCACTTCCAGGACAACTCCATCTATGCCGACAACACCATCGATGAGGGAATCTATCCCACGGCCTGTTCTGACACGCTGGGTATCCGCGAGAAACTGACCGTCACGGGCGGCTCCGGACTCCTCAATGTGAAGGACAAGCGTGGACATGAGGTCACAATCGAGGCTACCAACGGCTCAAAGATGGTCAACCAGATGGCCCGCGACTTCGTCATCAACAGCCGCAACCACACCATCTCGACATCGTCGTTTGCCGTTGTCCACCAGGTCAGCTCGCCGTTCTGCATCCACAAGGACACCGAGCGTTATGATGCTCTCTGGACGGGTGCCGGTGCACGTCAGCGGCTCCAGGAATACCGCAGGCAGTTCGACACCTATTTATATAAGAGATACGATAATGAATTGGTAATTGATAATTGATAATTGAGAATTATGATTAGCAAAAGACTATACAGAATATTGGGACTGGTAATTGTCAGTTGTCAATTGCTCTCAGTCAGGGCCGTTGCACAGGAAGCCCGTATCTCGGGTACCATCAGTGACTCCTTCGGTCCGGTGATGATGTGTAACGTCGTTGAGGTGGACGGCAACAACCGTAACATCTCGTTTGCACAGACCGACCTGAACGGTAACTTCTCGATGGCCGTCAAGAATACGAAGAACAAACTGAAGATTTCGTATGTGGGCTACAAGACGCAGATACTGCCCATCGGCACACGTACCCGCTTTGACATCAAGTTGCAGGACGCCACACAAATTAAAGAGGTGACCGTCACTGCCAAGCGTAAGTTCAACCAGGGTGGTCTGGCCATTCCTGAGCGTGAGGTGTCGGTGGCCGCCCAGACGTTTAACATGAAAGAGGTGGAAGGTCTGGCCTTCACAACGGCCGACGAAGCCCTGCAGGGACAGATTGCCGGTCTCGACATCGTGGCCAACTCTGGTAACCTCGGTGCCGGTACGACCATGCGTCTGCGTGGTGTGACCAGTATCAACGGCTCGGCCGAACCGCTCATCGTCGTCGACGGCAACATCTTCGACAACCCCGATGAGAATTTCGACTTCCAGAATGCCAATTATGAGACCTACGCTTCGCTGCTGTCGGTGAACCCCTCCGACATTGAGGATATCCAAGTTCTGAAGGATGCTGCTGCAACCGCCGTCTGGGGTTCACGCGGTGCCAATGGTGTCATCCAGATCCGCACCAAGCGTGGTGCCCGCGGTGCTACCCGTGTGGACTACTCGCTGCGTGTGCAGGCCTCATGGCAGCCCAAGGGCTATAACCTATTGAACGGTGACGACTACACCATGATGCTGAAGGAGATGTACTACAACCCCGCCCAGAGCGCCACGGCAACAACCAACATCAATGAAATCAACTACAATCGCTCGTGGGCTGAGTTCGAGAACTGGAACAACAATACCGACTGGGTGAAAGAGGTACAGCAGACCGGTTGGAGCCAGTACCACTACTTGACGCTTACCGGTGGTGGAGAGAAGGCCAACTTCCGCGTCTCGGCCGGTTATGACCACCAGACGGGTACCATCATCAAGCAGAAGCTCGACCGTTTCACCACGAAGCTGGCACTCGACTACTTCGTGTCGGACCGCATTACATTCCGCACCACCTTCCCGCTGACCTATACGGCCAACCTGCGCAACTACGATGACAACATCCTGGGGCGTTCTCAGAAACTGTCGCCAAACATGGCTGTCTACCGTCAGGATGCTAACGGCCACGATACCAATGAATTCTATATCATGCTGCCCGAAGGTGCCTCGAACGATGCAGGCTCGTCGGCAGCAGGAACCTCGTCGAGACAGTTGTCGGCCATCCGCAGCTTGGGTAACCCTGTCGCCATAGCCGAACAGGCCTGGCGCAACGAGAAGACCTACCGTATCTCGCCTGAGTTCCGTCTCGACTACTATCTGATGAGCAAGGACGAATCGGCCACACAGCTGAACTACGTCGGACTGGTCTATATGGACATCTTCTCGAAGAGTGAGCCCAAGTATTGGCCCGGCTCGCTGTCTACCCAAGGCTGGGAGGACGGCAACTATAACCGCTCGGAGGTGTATGACTACAACTCGCTGGCCTTTACAACCCGCCACCAGCTGACCTTCGTCCCCCACTTCAACAATCAGGACATCAAAATCCAGATGCTTGGTAAGTGGGAGCTGACCAGCGGCAACGACAACAGCCAGACCGTGGTAAACCGCAACGCCCCCAACGGCACAACGTCGCCTACCGTTGACACCAATGTCGAGAACATGAGTACCGGCAACGGACAGTGGCGCTCGATGTCGATGATCTATACTGGCCACTTTGCTTATAAAGGCCGCTACGTATTGGACCCGTCGCTCCGATCCGACGGTACCACGAAGTTTGGTGATTCGAAGAAGTGGGGCTGGTTCCCTGGCTTGTCAACCAAGTGGATTATCTCCGATGAGTCGTTCATGCAGAAACTGAAGCCGACACTTTCGATGCTGGCCTTCCGTGCATCGTTCGGTATCGTAGGTCGCCAGCCCGGCTCGCAGTACCTGCAGTATGCCAAGTACAACACGTCGGGTATCTACGGTAGCGTCGCCGACAAGCACAGCGTGACCTACTTAGACGGTCTGCAGTTGAACAACCTGAAGTGGGAGCGCACCTCGCAGTTGAACCTCGGTGGCGACTTCGGCTTCTTGGATGGTAAGCTGACTGGTGACTTCAACTACTACTTCAAGCGTACGAAGGACCTGCTGATGTCAGGCGTTCGCATTCCGTCGACCTCAGGTTTCACATCGCTGTCGTGGGCAAATGTCGGAGAGATGACCAACAAGGGATGGGAACTGAACGTCTCGGCCAATAGAATTATCCATGTAGGAAAGTTCTCGCTGAGTGCTAACTTCAACATCTCGCAGAACTTCAACGAAATAGTCGAGATGGACGAGAGCGTGCTCGAGAGCATCAACGGTGAATGGGATCCCAGCAAGCGCGGACAGTATCTGAACCGCATCCAGAAGGGTAACCCGCTCGGCTCCATCTACGGACTCCGCTACAAGGGCGTCTACCAGTACACCTACGAGTACCTGCTCAATATGAAGGAGAGCAATGGCTGGACAGGCGACCAACTGAAGAACTATATCAACAACGAATTCCTGGCCAAGGGTAAGACCGCTCCTATCGCCATCGACAACGAGGGACGCGTCATGATGGACTCCAAGGGTGAACCCATCCGCCAGGTCTATAACTTCGACGACGGCACCTCGACCTACAAGTTCCAGGGTGGTGATGCCATCTATGAGGATGTGAACAATGACGGACAGATCAACTCGCTCGACATTGTCTATCTTGGTAACTCCAACCCCCACCTCAACGGCGGTTTCGGTTTCAACCTGCAGTATGACAGCTGGTCGCTCCGCACCAGCTTCAGCTACCGTCAGGGTATCAAGATTGTTAACTCGGCCAAGATGGGACTCGAGGAGATGTTCAATGCCTACAACCAAAGCTCGGCCGTGAACTGGCGCTGGCGCAAGAACGGCGACGTGACTCAGATTCCGCGCGCTATGTTCGACACGGGCTACAACTGGCTTGGCAGCGACCGCTACGTCGAGGATGCCTCGTTCGTCCGTATGAGCTACATTCAGCTGTCTTATAACTTCAAGAAGAAGATGCTGAAATCTATCGGCCTGAACCGTCTGACGACAAGTATCTCCGGCCAGAACCTGTTCTGCTGGAGCAAGTACAGCGGCACAGACCCGGAGCACTCTCCCGGTTCATGGGGCATTGCCTATGATAACTCTCAGACACCGCGAAGCAAGTCGGTTACGCTGAACATTCAAGTGGGATTCTAAGACATTGAACGTTGAACATTGAACATTGAACAATGATTATTATGAAGAGAAATATAAAGAAATATATCGCGAAGTGTCTGCTGTGCTGCGGTGTCACCGCAGCCCTCACGGCCTGCAACGACTTCCTGACCATCTACCCGACGGACCGCATCGTCGCCGAGGACTTCTGGAAGAAGAAGTCGGATGTTGACCAGATGGTGGACGGATGCTATCTGAGCATGATTGACAAGAGCATCCAGGAAAGCGCCATCATGTGGGGAGCATACCGTTCTGACGAGCTGGTGAAACTGGAAGATTATAACGACAACACGCTCGACAACATCAGCGCTGTCATCCTGCTGCCTACCAACAGGTATGCCAACTGGAGCAACTTCTACAAGGTCATCAACAACTGCAACGTTGTCTTGAACCACGCCCCGGAGGTGATGATCGAAGACCCGGAATTCACCGAGGGCGACTATCAGGTAGTACGTGCTCAGATGCTGGCTCTGCGTTCGCTGTGCTACTTCTATTTGGTGCGTGCCTTCCGCGACGTACCTTTGACGGAACACTCTTATGAGGACGATAGTCAGGTAGAGATCTTGCCACAGAGCGCACCCGACGTTGTGCTAGAGAAATGTCTCAAAGACCTTGAGGAGGCTCGTGGCTACATTATGAAGTCCGGCTCCTACGGGCGCAACGACTGGCGCAATTGGGGCTACATGACCCGCGATGCCGTCCACGCCCTGATGGCCGACATCTACCTTTGGCGTGCCGCTATGAACCACAGTCAGGCCGACTATCAGCAGGCCATCGCCTTCAGCGACTCCGTCATCAATGCCAAGGATGCCTATTACAAGCTCTACCAGGAGTTAGACATCACCAGCAAGGAAGAGGACCGCTATCACCTGGAAGATGGCGATATGGCACTGGCCTCCATTTTTAGTCCCAACGGCGGCAATTCCCGTGAGAGCATTCTAGAGTGGCAGTACAACGGGCGCAACAACTCGAACACCGCACTCGAGAACTACTATTATAAGACGAGCAACTCTGCTAATGCCCCGTCAATCCTGATGGCTTCGCCGATATTCAACTCGGTGGCAACCAATGCCAACACCGTCGAGGCTCAGAAACTCTACCTGTCAAAGAACGACTATCGCTTCTGGAACAACGTCTATGATGCCAATAACGAAGAGGCTCAGCAGATGAGCATTCGCAAGATGGTGGAGTCCTCGTCGACGGTAGTTGCCGTGACCAGTACGGTTGGTCCTGCCAAGAGCACCTCGCGCAGCTACGATGAGTTCCGCCAGAACTGGATTGTCTACCGTCTGACCGACGTCATGCTGATGCAGGCCGAGGCACTGGTAGAGACAGCCGCCAACGACAGTGACCGCGTGACACTCGAGAAGGCATTCAACTTGGTACAGGCCGTCAACAAGCGCTCTATGTTCAAGAACGCTGCCGATACGCTGAAGTTTGAGAACTTCAAGTCGAAGGAAGAGATGGAGCTCCTCGTGCTCGCCGAGCGCGAACGTGAGTTGTGCTTCGAGGGCAAGCGTTGGTTCGACCTCATGCGCTACTGCTACCGTCACATGGAAGGCGTCAACTCCCGCCAGTGCCTGGCTGATACTGAGGCTTGGCCCGAACTCTATGCGCCGATGCTCCGTATGGTCATCCGCAAGTATGGCTCGGGCGGCGAAGGCGATGCCGTATCATACAAGATGAAGAGCGAACCTTTCCTCTACTGGCCCATTCAGGAGAGTGAGACCAAGGTCAACACGCTGCTGCGGCAGAACCCGGTCTTCATTCAGGAGAAGTCTACGTCAAAGAATTAAAGAATAGAGAACTATGAATACCAAAAGCATAAAACACCATATCCTCGCCACCTGTTGGCTGTTCTGCGGCGCTGCTGCAGTCCTCTCGCCGCTGACCTCTTGTAAGGAGGATATCGACGAGTCGAACCTCTACACTTTCACCGGCGAGACTATCGAGGACTACCTTTTGAACCGTAGCGACCGCTTCAGTTCGTTCAACTACATCCTCTCGCGAATCGGCTACGACAAGATTCTGGCTGCATACGGCACCTATACCTGCTTTGCGCCTACCAACGAGGCCGTGGCCGAATACATCGACAGCCTCTACGATGACACGGTGAACAAGAACTTCGATCACAACGGCATGACCCAGCGCGGACTTGAAGGACTTACCGACTCGCTCTGTACTGACATCGCCCTGTTCCATCTCCTCAACACCGAGGTCATGGGCGTCAACATGGGCAATGGCATGACCATTAAGACGATGCTCGGCCGAGACATCAACACTAGCATCGACCCGGAAACGGGCGAGGTGGTCGTCAGCCGTCATTCTACCATTACCAGTATGGATAATGAGTTGGAGAACGGCGTGCTCCACGAGATTGACTGCGTCATACGCCGCTCCAACATGCTCATCACCGGTGAAATCACCAACCGCCCCGAGACATACAAGATTTTCGGTCAGGCACTCCAGCTGACGGGACTTGTCGACTCGCTCTCCGATCAGAGCCGCACCGACTTCGACCCCGTCGACAACCGGCGCGGATTCTATCTGCCCGAGAAGTGTGAGCTGGGCTACACCATCTTTGCCGAGACTGATGAGACCCTGGCGGCCCAAGGCATCAATAACATCGAGGACCTGAAGGCCTATGCCGACAGCGTCTACGGCCACTGTGCTGATCAGGAGACGGGCTGGTACGACTACGCCCGTACCAAACATATCCAGATTAAGACCGACGATGACTATCTGGATCCGTGGAACACGCTGAGCATGTACCTGCGCTACCACATCCTGAAGTTCAAACTGCCTTACGATAAGATTGTCAACTCGCACAACCAGATATCGAAGGTAACGCTCGTCGAGTATTATGAGACCATGTTGCCCTATACACTTCTCAAGGTGACCCGCAACAGCGGTAAGCTGATGATTAACCGCTGGACGGCCAACAGTTCGCTTACCGACATGGTGGCTGAGTTGGGTTCGCCAGCGATGCACGCCGTGCTCTATGAGGGTATCGAGATGAAGGGTATCAGCGGACAGATTGCTGCCGCCAACGGCTACATCCACCCGATTAACAGTCCGCTCATCTACGACAAGAAAGTGCCTCAGGGTGCTCTCAACGAACGTCTGCGCATGGATGATGCCAGCTTCTTCGGCGAGATGATGTCCAACTCCTTCCGCCGTATCAGCGACAGTGAGGTCAATGCCCTCAACGGTGGTAAGACCGGTACCGACGGCGACCTCAGCGGCAGCTACATCCGCATACCGCCGCGCTTCTTCGAGAACCTCGTCATCTACAATGGCGACGACACCCGTCTCTACTACCTCTCAGGACAGAACAGCGGATGGAGTAACTATCAGGGCGACGAGTTCAACTGTAAGGGTAACTACGACTTTGCCCTGCGCCTGCCGCCAGTGCCGGAGGGCACCTACGAACTACGCATCGGCTATACGGCCGAGGGTAACGAACAGCGCGGTATGCTGCAGTTCTATATTGGCAGTTCCTCTGACCTGACTACAATGAAGGCTCTTGACATCCCGCTCGACATGCGCCACGTGTCGGAAAACAATGCCAACCTTGATCCTGACCCCATCACCGGCTGGTGCGACTGGCAGAAGCTTGATGACAAGGGTATCGAG
>JAEEGK010008754.1_pt1 | contig 23816 bp, 13 predicted proteins | sample 8958771 | NCBI WGS metagenome assembly JAEEGK01 (sample SAMN16246547, study PRJNA631951) | gut metagenome | biome: gut microbiome; feature: rumen; material: SC-attached | host: Bos | place: Iran: Karaj | collected 2018-10
AAATTAATATCATTATTAAATTTATATTTTATTACTAATCTTGTAAAATAAAAAATTGAAAATAATAATGTCATCATCAAGAAATTAAAAAATAATATTAAATCCAAATTTTAATTTAAACGATAAAAATCATATTTTATTTTATGTATATGTAATTAATATTTGATATTTTTCATTTTTTTAATTGAAAAATATAAATATAAATTATTTATTTAATAACTAAAATTAAAAAAAAATAACTTTTAAACAAAAATTTAAAAAAATTCCAATTTACTTTTCCAATAAAAAATATTATTATTTTTATTTTAAAAAAAAATGGACAAAAATTTAACCATAGAAGATGCATTAAAGATGGAAAAACCAACAGACAACTTTATAATAACTTTAGCAGATAACACACCAGGAGTTCGTTTCAACGGATTTAAATTAAGAGACTTAGGAACAGGAGAAGTATATCATGAATATTATCCTCAAAATATATATGAATTAGATTATTTTGCAGATCATGAATTAGAATATGAATTCCAAAATAAAATTATAAGAACAAAAACAATTGGAACAACATTACAATTAGTAGTAGGAAATCAAGTAGTTAAAAATTTAGTTCTTATTGAAAGACATTATATTGATGGAAAACTTGCAGCAAATTATCATTTTAAATTCCCTTTATTTATGCCAAATTCTCAAAATTCAATTGAATTTATTTATAATGTTCCTAAATTACCTGATGATGTTGTTAAAAGAATGGATAATGGTGAATCTATTAATGCTAGAAGTGATACTTTTATTTTTGTTGAAGGAAAATTATGTGTTCATAGAAGAGCTAAATACGTTTATTTTGCTTAATGGTGATTTATAATATTTTATTATATTTAATATTATTATTTCTTATTAAAAAAATTCGAATTAATTATTAAATATTATATTATTTTAAGATATGTTTGGGTTTTTATTATGTGTTTTTTTATTTTTTAAATTATTGAAATGATTTACATATACTGTTGGTAAAATTTATTTATTAAATAATTTAAATGAAAATAATGAAAGAAATGTAGGAATTAAAATAATATTATATATATTTCTTCTTTTTAAATGAATCTGTTTTTGTTATGTTTATTATTTTCTTAATTTTTTAGATTAATTTAAAGAATATAATTAAAAACAGTCAACATTTTTCTAAAATTTAAATTTTCTTTATTTATCTTAAACCAAATAAAAAAAATTATAATTTTCTACAAAATTACTTATAAAATAATTAATACATTTTAATTAATTTAAAATAAAATAAAAAAACTATAAATGTCCAAATAGTGAAAAAAATTAATAAATTCTTCATAAAACATAATGTATTGTAAATATAAAAAAATGTAAGGATTCAATTCCAAAAGAAGATTTGAAGAAAAATAACAAAAAAATAATTTATTCAATAAATCAAACTAATTTAAATATATAAAGAACAAAAAGAAAAAGAAAACAAAATAAAACACAAAGAATAAAACAAATAAAAAGAAGAAAAGATAAAATACAAAAAGGAGTTGAAAATATAATAGAAGAATATAATTTAGATAATGAATTAAGAAATATATAGAGTAGAAATTGAAGAAAAATATTTCAGTTCAAAATGATGATTCAAATTTAATAGAATATCAATTCCGTAAATTATTAATATATTATGAACCATTTGATAAATATGAACAAAATATGAAGAAGACAAAAAAATGTAATGAATATAGAAAATAAATAATAATTAAAAAATAGAAAAAACTTTTAATTTACAGTGAATATGATAAAATTTTTACTATTTAAAAAATATCTATACTTATATATTTTTATTTTTTTAAATTTAATTTGTTGATTTAATATTTATTTTTAAAATAAATATTTAAATAATTTAGTGATTAATTATTTTATGATTATTTATTAAAATAATTTGTTTGAGCAGTTTAATTTTATATTATACCTAATATAATTATAAGGATATAAAAATTCCTAATATTAACAAATATCTTTGAACAATTATAATTATTTGAATAATATTTTAAATTATTCTTCTATAATACGAGATAAATATATTCTTTCACTTTTAATACCATTTTTGGTAAATTCATCTTCATAATTTATTTTATAATTATTCAAAATTCTTTTCATTTCAGGAATTCTTTGTTCATATTTTTGAATTTTTTCAAATTTATTTTTAACTCTTCTTTTAAAATTTTTTATTTTTTGTTTTAAACTTCTAATTTTACTTTCCATAAGTGAATCATCATCATTATTACTTCTTGATAAACTAATTTCTTCATCATCTTTCCTATATTTTCTTTTATTGTATTCAATTTGTTTTAAATCAATTTTAGGAATTTGAATTTTATTTTCATGATTTTTAATACAATTTATATTATCAATATTATCTGTAAAATTTACATCATCACTATCAGAATTTAACTCATCAAAATAATCTTCATAACTTTCAGAAGAATTTAATGTTTCTTTTAAATTATATGGGTTTAAAGAAATTAATGTAGTTAATACATTTTTTGAATTATTTATACTCAATTGATTATATTTAGAAATTTTTTCTTGTAATATTTTCACTTTATTTGAATATTTATTAAATCCTTTTGATTTACATAATAATAAATCTTGATAATAATCAAAGTCATCATAAAATTCTTCTTCTATATCATTTGGATTTACTTTTTCATCTCTTTTTTGTTCTCTGAAAAGTGGGTATTTTAATAAATGTATTAAATCATTATTTAATTTTTCTATTATTGAATCTTTTTCAATTAATGCATTTTCTAATAGAAAATTTTTATTTTTAATTATTTCATATTCATTTTTTAATTGATTTCCTTCTCTTATTTTATCTAATAAAATTAATTTCTAATTTATAAAAAAATTTTGTTTTACTTTTTCTTTTAAATTTTGAATTTCTTTTATTACTTTTAAATTATTTTCATGAATATAATTATTTTCTGTTTTTAATTCAAGATAAATAGTCTTTGCTAATTGAAATGTTGATTCATTGCTTTGTGAATATTTATATAGTATTTTCTTATTACGAGAGATTTGACCTTTTTCATAATTTATTAAATTTAAAAGAAATTTATTATTTAGAATACCATTATTTGCTTTTACTGCATAATCAGAAATCATTTTTTTTGATTCTAACACATCAAAATTTGATTTAATCATATTTCTAAATATTTTATATTAATTTAAAAAAAATAAAAATAAAATTAAAAATATATTATTAAAATAAACTAAAATAATACAAAAAAAACAAATTATATTATTTAATACATTTATGTTTACATCCAAATGAACAATTTTTTTCTTTAGAAAACCATTCATCCATACATTTATTATGTCCACCATGTCCACAATCAGAACACCAAAAATATAAACTAAGAACAAGTTTTTTACAGACTCCACAAATAATTTTTCTTTTACAACCAGTGCATTCACCAACTTTTGTTGCATCATAATAAGTATTACATTTATTACAAGAAACAAACATAATTGAATCAACTTGACCTCTATTTATTTCTTTATATGAAAATTTTCTAATTATATTTGCTTCTTTATATAATTTTAATTCAAATAATGAAGTCATACAATCATATTCCATTCTAATTAAACGATTTCTATTTATTTCATCTTTTTCAAATATTGGATGAAATAATAAACTTATTATTGTTGCTAAGTAAATATCACAATGAGTATCTATTAAAAAATCTATTATTGTTAATATTTTTGTTTTTGTTAATGAAAAAAATAATTGAGAACTTTGTTCTTCTTTCATATTATTAATTATATTATCTATAACTTTAAAACATTCTAATGAAGTATGAAAATTTAAAAATTCCCAAATTTTAATATGATTATAATTTTTAATTTCTTTTTTTGCATAATTTAAATTATAATTTATAGCAGATTTAACTTTTTCTGTAAATGTTGCATCATTATTGAGTTTAAGATTATTATATTTTATAATATTATTTCTATATTCTAAAATAAATGCATATTCATTTAAAATAAGTTGAATTTGTTCTGTATTATAAGAATAATATTGTTGTAAATCAGTAGTAAAATCTAAATTTACTTCTGAATTTAATTTAATTTTATAATCTTTTGAAGTAGGAATATTCGCCATTGTAAAATATTTTTGATTAAAATTCATTATTTTAACAACATTTTTTTTTTCTTCTTCTTTTATTCCTTTTAACTTATCTAAATTACATTCAAAAAAATCTTTTTTATCAGGTTTTTTTTCATAATAATAAAATAAATGATTATCAGGAGAAAATTTAACTAAACTAGTACAAATATTATCTAAAGTCCTTTTTCCATCTTCAAAATTTTTAACAACAACATCACCATTTTTATCACAAGTAATTAATTTTTTATTAGACAAATCCCAACAAAATCCAGTAACAACATTTTTATAACCATCATATTTATATTCAGGAATATTAGGAATATTAATATTCCAAATAGAAGTCCAAAAATTATTAATTTGATAAGAAGAAATAATATATTGTGGATTAGGATTAAACCATTTAACTCTAGAAATACCAACAGAAGTTTTATAAGTTAAAAGAGGAACATCATCTTCAATATTCCAAATATATAAATTTTTATCCATTCCACCACTACAAAAAATATTTTCTAAATTAGGATGCCAATCAATACTCAAAACATCATTTAAATGTTGAAGAAAAGTTTTAACTGGATTTGAATATTCTCTTAAATCCCATAATTTAATTTGACCATCTACAAATGATGATAATAAATAATTTTCATTTTTTTGAGAAAATTGACAATCTCTTAATCTTTCTTTTGTTTCTATATTTATTATTGGAATTGGTTCATTTGAATCTTTTTTAACTGCATTAGTTTTATCCCAAATTTTGATAAATTTATCATATGAACAACTTGTTAGTAAATTTGGTTTATTTACATTCCAATTAATTCTATTTATTAATTGTTCATGTGTTCCTATTTTTGTTGGTAAAATTGATACATTTGTTTTTTCTAAATCCCATAATAAAATCTGAGGTGAAAATAAAGAACATGATGCTAAATTATTTGTAAAAATTGGATTCCATGTTAAATCAGTTGTTCCTGTTCTTGCTTTTGATTTTGTTTCTTTTAATTTTTGAATATTTATAAATGTATTTTCTGATGTTAAAGTACCTACTTTTAAAACATTTTTTCCACCTATTGCAATTAAATCTTTTTTTGAACAACGACTTATATTTGATAATTCAGTATTTTCTTTATGTATCAACATTTTATTTAATTCATAATATAAATTTTTTTAAATTATTTATTAATTTATATATATATTTTTTATTCTACTTGTGAATTTGTATATATTTTAAATGATTCACTATTTCCTGAAGTGTAATTTTCTTTTGTTTTACTATCTCTTTCATTATATCCTATATAATTTCTTTTAAAATTATTATTATTGTTATTTAATCTTCTTATTGCATTTAATTCTAATATTCCTTGTTGTGATGGTAATATTTCCATTCCAAAATTATTTGTGTTATAATTTTCACTTTTTATTGTTTTTGTTTCTTTTTTTAAATGTTCTTTTAAATATTTTGGTATTACAATTTTACTTACTTTTCCTTTTTTTTTATTTGTTTTATTTTGACTTTGAGTAAATCTTATATTATTAAATTCTACAGCAGATAAATTTTTTTTTCTTTTATCTTCTTGATTTAAAGTTGCATTTGATAAATTATTTTTATTATTATCTCCATTTTTAAAAGTGAAAATACTACTATTTATTGTTTTTTTATATTTTGAAGGTTCATTATCAATATAATTTGTATATTTTTTAATTTTTTCAGTTTTATTATATCTTCTTCTAAGAGCATCATTATATAATTTTGTTGATATTTTATCAATTTCTTTTTTTGTACCTTTTTTATTTTTACACATTTTAATTTCATCTTCTTCCATTTTTTTCTTTTTTTCTAATTTTTCTTTTCTATTTTTTTCAATTTTCTTTTTTGAATTTTCTTGAAATAATAAAAATCTTTTTTGATATACATTTTCCCATTCTTCAAAATTATATTTTTTTATAGGTGGTGCAATTAAATTTACATTTAATTTATCTTTTAAATTTTCTAAATTTTCTTGTGCTTCAATTCTTCTATTTGCATCTTCAATTAATCTATTAAAAGCTTTTATTCTTTGTACTTCATCAATTTTTCTTTTATTTTGTTCAATTAATTTTTTTATTCTTTCATTTTTATATTGTCTTCTATTAACATCAAATTGCATTCTATTTAAAAATTTTTCATCTTTATTTATATTTAATTGAGAATAATCTTTCATTATTGAAATAGTTAATTCATTAGTATCTTGATTATTATATTGATTATTAGTTAAAATATTTTTTAAAGAATTTTGTTTTGATAAATTTGTTTTTGGATTTACTGAAAATGATCTTTTAAAAGATATTTTATTTTGTTCATTTGTATATAAACTAATATTTTCAATATTAATTTTATTACCTTCACTTTTTAATTTATTTCTCAATTTATCTTCATAATATTTTTTAGCATTTTCAATATGATTATCTTGTTGAATTATTTTATTTTTATCATTATTAATCATTTAATTTAATTTTTAAAATTAAAAAAAAAAATTTTAAAAAAAAAATTAAAACCAAATATAAAAAATATAAAATGGGATTTTTAAGAAGTGAAGAAGTACTTCATAAAAAAATAAGAATGCCAGGAAATATTCCAAAAGCAGTAAAAGTAATGGAAATAATAGGAAAATTTGAAGAAGATGCATTACAATTTATAGATTTAACTGCAAATGATATTGAAGCAAAAAATAATTTTTTTCCTTTAATAAATCGTTGTAATGAAATGGAAAAACAATTATCTTCATTTGAACAATTTGCAAAAGATTTTGGATTAAATGTTGAAACATATAATAATTATGAATTTATTTATGATTTAGAAAGAGATCAAAATAATAAAAAATTATCAAATGAAGAATATTTTGATTCTATTGAACAAGAAATTTCAGATGGTTATAATAAAATGAGAGAATTAATTGAAAGTTATAATAAAATTAAAAATGATTTAATTTATGAAACTGAAAGAAAAATGGTTCTTGAAAAATATTTTTTATTAACTGCATCTAATGTTAAAAATATTGAAAATAATGAAGAAGAAAATTTAATTTCAATTGGAGGAATTTGTGATGCAGATCTTGATATAAAAATTATGAGAATGTTATTTAGAGTTAGTAAAGGAAGAATTATACAAACTTTTTTTGATGCGATTTATCCAAAAGATATTCCAGTAAATAAACCAAAAAAAATTTTTATTATTCTATTTTCTCAAAGTGAATATTTACAAAATAAAATAAATAATATTATGGATTTATATAATTGTACTAGATTTAATTTACATCAAAATAATATTAATTCAGCACAAGAAATAATAGGTGATATTAATACCAAAATTCATGAACATAAAGAATATTTAAAACAAGCAAAAGATGCTATTCTTAATTTTTTAAAAGATAATATATTAAAAGATAAAAAATCTGCATTATATAAACTTTATTTTCAAAAACAAAAAATGATATATATAAATTTAAGTAAATGTATTCATAGAGAAAATTTTATTGATGGAGAAGTTTGGATTTTATCAAAATATTTAGAAAAAATAAAAAGAATATTAAACACAGATGATGAATCATTAGCAACAAATTTAATAGATGTAAATGATTATAATTTACCAAGACCAACTTTTATAAAAACAAATAATTTAACTTATCCATTCCAATTAATAGTAAATGAATATGGAATTCCAAGTTATGGTGAAATTAATCCTGGTTATTTTACAGTAATAACTTTCCCTTTTTTATTTGGAATAATGTTTGCTGATATTGGTCATGGTTTAATTTTAATAATTCTATCATTATTTTTAATAAATAATAATTCTAATAATAATATATCTACAAATAATTCACTTAATTCTTTATCTAAATATACATATTTTTTCCTTATTTGTGGTATTTATTCAGTTTTTTGTGGATTTATGTTTAATGAATTTTTTTCTGTTCCTTTTGATTTTTTTGGTAGTTGTTATAATAAAATAAAAAATAATACTGAATATGAAAAAGATAAAAATTGTAATTATATTTTTGGTTTAGATCCAAAAATATTACTTTCTTCTAATGAATTAATCATTGTAAATTCTTTAAAAATGAAATTAAGTGTTATTATAGGTGTAATACAAATGACTTTTGGAATATTAATAAAAGGAGTTAATGATTTATTATTTAAAAATTATTTAAATTTTTTTTTTGAATTCATACCACAAATTATTTTTATGTCAATAACATTTGGATATATGATATTTATGATATTTTATAAATGGTTAACAGATTGGACAAAAGATACAAGTAATGCACCAAGTATATTAACAATAATGATGAATATGATATTAAAATTTGGAAAAATTACTGGAAAACCAATTTGGAATGAATCAGAATTATCAATTAATCAAGAGACATTAAATTATAATTTTCTAATAATTTCAATATCTTTAATTCCAATTATGTTATTTATAAAACCATTATTTTTAATATATAAAATACAAAAAAAAAATAAAAAATTAAATTACATAAGAAATGAAGGTTTACTTAATAATGAACAAAATCCAAATGATGATATTTTTGGAGATATAAATAATATGAATAGTTTAAATTTAAGTGAATCAAGTATTGAAATAGATAAAAATGCTCAATTTAGTCATTTATTTGATGAACAAAGAAAAAAAGTAAAACAAAAAAGATTAATAGAAGGAAATTTTACTGATATTTTTATAAATCAATTAATAGAAACAATTGAATTTGTTTTAGGAACATTATCAAATACTGCATCATATTTAAGATTATGGGCTTTATCAATTGCACATAGGGAATTAAGTTTTGTTTTTATGGAAAAAACTTTTATGGAATATATTGAAGAAGGAAATTTATTATATGGATTAAATATTATTAGAACATTTATTTGGTTTTTTCTTTTTATTAATATTACTATTTTAGTTCTTATTTTTATGGATTCTATTGAATGTGCTTTACATACTTTAAGATTACATTGGGTTGAATTTCAAAATAAATTTTATAAAGGAGATGGATATAAATTTGTTCCTTATAATTTTAAATATTTAATCCAAGATTTGAAATAAAAAATAATTTTATCTTTTTTTTATTTAAAAATTAAATTATCTAAAAAAATAATATTAATTTTTTTTCAATTTATTTGTTTTTTTATCTTATTAATGCTGAATTTAATATTCCATCTAAAATAAAAACTTGACCATTTTCAAGTTCAATTTTTTCTAAAATTAAATTTAATGCTTCATCAGTATATAATTGATAATTTTGTTGATTTTTTTTAATTTGTAAAAATTTAAATACATTTTTTTTATTTAAATACATATTACAAATAAACAAATTAGGATCAAATCTATCTTGTTCATTATCTTGTGGAAGATCATAAATTGAAATTAAAAGAGGTTCAATTTGTTTAGTAATAGGAATTTTAAATGAAAAAGTATCAGTTGTTCCTTTTGCATTTGAAATATTTCCAGATATTAATTTTCTATTTACAAAATCATTATTAGAAAATTCACTTTTTTTATCATTTTCATAATCATTATAATTTTGATTATTTTCATAATAAAATTCTTCATCTTCAGGAATATTATTACTATTATAATTTTGATTATTATTTTGATAATTTTCATAATTATCTTGTTCCATTCTTTGCATTTCTTGATTAATATAATTTTCATATTGTTCTTTTTTTCTTTTATATTCATTTGTATTTTCATGATTTAAACCATATTTCCCAATATTTAAATAATATGCTTTTTCATAACAAGAATTTGCACTTTTAAAATCTCTTTTTAAATCATAAATTTGTGCTAAAAATTCTAAAATATGACTCATTTTTTGAATTCTTTTAATTTCTTTTTCTTCTTCAGGAAGATTTTTTCTTTCTAATAAATCTAATGCATCAACTGCATATTTTTCTGCTAATTCTATATCATCCATATAAAATCTAATCATTCCTTTATATAATATAATACTTGCAACATTAATTAATGATATTTGTCTTAAAATTAATGGTTCTTTTTGTATTTCTTCTATATCAAATAATATTTCTTCTGCTTTATCTAAATCTTCATCTGAACCTTTTTTAACTAATGATTGAAATTTCATTTCTAAAAATTTTAATTTTTGAAGTTTTTGATATAATAAAATTTCTTTTTGATTAAAATCTCTTAAGTTTTCTAAAAAAGACATTGAAATTGAATATAAATTCCCAAATTCTACTTGAAAAAGTGGTTTTTTAACTAATATATACATATAATCTAAATTTTCATTAAGAAGATCATTTAATACTGTTATATCTGATTTTGAAATATTTAATTGACTATTTGATAAAATGGCATCATTTTTTAATTTTGATAATGCTTGTGAATAATTTTTATTCATTTGTATTAAAGAATCATATGTTAAACCACTTCTTGTTTGAGGTAAATCTTTTTTTATAGAAAAAGTACTTTGATCCATTCCTTTGCTTGATTGATCTTCTGACATTTTTTAATAACTGATTATTTGATTTTTATTTTATTTTTTTTATTATATATAAAAACATTATTTTTTATTTTATTAAGCCATATTAATATTTTATCTTGTAAATATTTATTATATAAAAAAAAAATTATTATGTTGAAATTCTTCAAATTCCTTTGAGTCAAATTTCAAATTATAAAATAAAAAAATTTATGAAATTATAATTCTTCATAATCATATAATGATAAGAAAAAAATTATTAAACTTTATAATGCAACAATTTCTTTATGATTTTATTTGATAATTTTAAAAAACAATAAAAATGATAATATTACTATATTTATACAATATGTTTATTGAATTTTTTTTTTATTCATTTTTTGGATTATAAAATTCAAATAATATTGTTAAATCTTCAATTTCATTTGAATAAATAATAAATTTTATTCAGTCATTATATATTTTATTAATTCTAATCAAATAAAATTTTATGTATTAATCTTGATATTAATTTGATATAAAAATAAATTTAAATCTGGTTTTTTAGAGAAATAATATTCATAATTAAATAATAATTATAAATTTTATTCAATAACATTATTTGAAGTGAAACTCTAATAATAAAATATATTAAATTCTAATATTATTTTTTAATATTATAAAAAGAAATTAAATCAATTTCCTATAAATACACTTCTTTATTAATTTGATTATATAATAATACTTTTCCTTTAGTCTTATATTAATATTTTCAATTCAAATGAATATTAATTAAATATTTATATAATTTTATAGTTTAAAAAAGCATGATTCTTCATTATTTCCTAATTTAATAATTTCAAATTGTTTTAATTTATTTATATATTTATGAATTGATATTCAAACATTGATTTTACTTTTAATTTCTTTAGGTAAATATTATATGTTCTATTTTTATCAAATTTAAATTTTTTACAAAATTTTTTGAGAAAGAATTAATCAAGAGACTTTATTAAAAATTTTTTAAAATTGTTCTATCAGATTTTAATGATTAAAATAATAAAATCATATAAAATCAAAAATATAAATAAAATTTTTAAATGAAATTTGCAGGAAGAGATTTTATATACCTTTCCAAAAAAAAATTAGACAAAATTAATTGTTACAACCCAAAAAATAATATAGAAAATTTAGATGCTCCTCCAATATTAATACCACCTCCAATAAAAGATGAAAGTAAAATTTCAAATAAATTAGAAAATGATTTAGATAAAATGGAAGAAGAAGATGATAAAAATAGTAATAATTCAAATTCATGTTGTAATGTATCAAATGAACATTTAAATGATAGATATTCTGCTGGTTCTTATGAAGATAATTTATCTTGTGAAATGATGATGAATGATGATGATATTAAACCAACAAAAAATGAAAATGATAAAGAAAATTACAGTCAAGAAACTGATGTTAATATTGTTGGAATTGAATATAAAAAAATATTAGAAAAAGAATTTACTTTAAATGAACAACCTATTAAATGTAGTAAATGTAATGCTATAGTAAATATGTATTCTAATTTAAATTTGATTGAAAATGATAAATATAAATGGGAATGTGAATTTTGTAAAAAAGTTAATGAAATTATATTAAATAAAGATTCAATTCCTATAACAAAAAGTATTGATTATATAATTGAACAACCAAAAGAAATAGAAACACCAAAAATAGGAGAAAAAAAAGTAAATTTAGATGATGATACTTCATTAATTTTTTGTTTTGATATTTCAGGAAGTATGTCTCAATCATATAATGTATCAAAAGATGTATTTGATAAAATAAAAGGAAATTTAAATAAAAAAAAATTTAAATATGAAAAAGTTAATTATGGAAGTGATTCAGAAGATGAAGATTTTGGATATGATAATTATTATTATAGAAATCTTAATAGTGTGACTAGATTAGAAACATTACAAGCAGCAATAACTTCAAATATAAAAAAAATAGCAAAAGATTCACCAAATGTAAAAGTAGGTTTAGTAACTTTTAGTTCTTTTGTTTCAATTTATGGTGATTGTTTATCAAAAAGAAAAAAATTAGATGAATTAAATGATAAAGAAAAAATACAAAAATTTGGAGAAGAATATAGTAATTTAATATCAAATCCAATTTCAAAATCTTCTAATAAAATATTATCTGTATTAAATTCAGTTGAAGAAAATGGATGTACTGCTTTAGGTCCTGGAATAGTATTATCTTTATCTTTATTGAAAAATGCAAAAAAAGGTAGTAGAATATTTTTATGTACTGATGGTTTAGCTAATGAAGGAATTGGAAAAATTGAAAATAATGAAAAAGAAATAGAAAAAACTAAAGAATTTTATGAAAATATTGGAAATGAAGCTTTAGAAAAAGGAATATCTATTAATTTAATTACTTTTAAAGATCAACATTCTGGTATTGAAATATTAATGAAAATGGTTGAAAAAAGTGGAGGTGAAATTATGAGAGTTACACCTGAACAAATTGTTGAAGATTTTTCTGAAATGTTACAAAGTAATACTATTGGAATGAATACCACTTTAGAAATTAAATTACATAATTTATTAATGTTTAGAAATGAAAATGATGAATATTTAAGTAATGATAATTCTAATTTTAAAAAATTAATTGGTAATATTAGGAGCGATATGATTGATTATTTTGAATTTAAATTTAAAAAAGCAAAATTGATTTCTGATATGAATATAAATATAAATGAAGTAAAAAAAATTCCAATTCAATGTATAATAGAATATACTGATAAAAATAATGGAAAATATATTAAAGTTTTTACTGAATTAAAAACAGTTTCTTCAAATAAAGATGAAATATTAAAAATTGCTGATTTTGATGTTGTTTCAGGAAATGCAATTCAAAAATCTGCTAAATTAGCAATGGAAGGGAAATTTAGAGATGCTCAAGTTAATAATATGGCTTGGAAAAAGTTTTTAAATGCAAATCAAAATATTAGTCATAAAAATCATGAAACTTATTCTATATTTAAAGCAAATATGAATAATTTTAATCAAAATTTAGTTTTTGCACAAAGTGAAAATAATAATAATATTAATGATAGATTAGCTAATCAAATGTTGGATCTTAATAATAATCAAAATCAAATTATGAAGAAGTTAAAAAAGAAATAATTAAATTATTATTTAATAATTGAAAAATTTTTTTATGAAATATTAAATTGATTAATATAAAAAAAAAAATCAAATTAAATATTTTATTATTTATTTAAAAAAAATAATTTTTAATTACCAAAACATTTCAAAATTTGATTAAAGAATCCATCATCAACAAGAGTAGAAATTTCACAAAGTAATTGAATAAAATCATCATCTTCAATAATATTTTTTTTTTCATCCCAAGCATCATAAAATTCTTTAATAACTTGATTATTTTTTTTAATTCCCATAATAACATCAGGATGTAATTCAGGATTAAAGACTTTAATTAAATAATTTTTAGTAAATTTCCCTGGATTATTTTTATGTAAATTATCAATTAAATTCTTAATACCATTATATCTATTTTCATCAACAAAAATTAAACTATTTAAAAGATAAACATAATTAATTTCATTTTTAACATTTGAAAAAGTATTTTGAATAAACTTTTCTAATCTATCAGGAATATAAAGACCAAAATTTAAAAAAAACATTTTAACATCTTTTGATAAAATAACATCATCATGTAAAGGAGAAAGTATTTTTAAATAATTTTTAAAATTTCTAATTCCTAACCATCCTCTATTAGTACAAAATTCAATTAAAACTCTATGAAATTCTTCTTCAATTGGTTCTGAATTTTTCTTTTTATTTTCACTTTCTTGAAAACTATAATAATCATTATTTTGTTCATTTTTATTTTTATTATCATTAAAATTATCACTTACTTCTTCTTGTTTACCAACATAACATTTAAAAAAATCATTATAAATTTTTTCTTGAATTGTAGGAATAGTATATTTATTTTCAGGATTGGAAAAATCACCATAAGTTTGATAAGTTGTTGAATAAGAATGATAAGGTCTATCTCCGATTGTTCTTTTAAAAGTATCATTTCTTGAATTTGGATCAAATTTTATTTCATAATCAAAATTCATTGCTCTTTTTGGAATATGTTTTTCCATTATTGATCTTCCTTCATTTGTTTTGTTTCTTAAACATTGTTCTTCATACCAATTTCCTATTAGTGTTCCATTTGGAACATGATATACTTTGTTGTAAATGTTCATTTTTTTTTTATATATTTTTTTTTAATTTTTGATTTTTATAATTGATTAGTTACATAATTATTAAATTGAATTATTTTTATGAAATTTTTTTTTAATTTTTTTGCTAAATATTAAAATGAATATTAATGAATAATGTTTTATCAACTGATAAAAATGAAAATAATTTTAATAAACAAGTTTTATCTAATAATTTTATGAGTGAACAAAGATTAAAAAATGGGAAAGAGGAATTTAATATAAAAAAAACTTTTACTAATTTATGTAATATTCCATTTAATCTTCAAAAAATAGTAGAAGCAAAAAAAGAAAATTCACCTTTTAAAAATAATACAAATAATTTAATTATTAAAAAAGATTCAATGAATTCCTATAATTCTATTATAATTCAAAAAAAAGAAAAAATTTATCATTTTAATTATCATCATAAATTATTAAAAAATATAGGAAAAATCTTTGATGATATTATAATAACATCAAAGAAAAAAAATAATGGGATTTTAGATATAGAAAATAATATAAATAATATTTCAAATACAAATATTATTGATTTATCAAGTAAAAATAGAATTTTTAAAACATTTATTCCGATTTCTCCGCTTAAATTTTTAATTAAAAGAAATTATAACAATTTTAATTGTATTATATGTAATAATTATTTTTATTCAATTGAAAAAATTGTTGTTTTAAATAAATGTAATCATAAATTATGTAAATATTGTTTTAAGACCTATTTTGAATCAGAAATAGAAAAAGGTGAAAATTATTTATATTGTCCCCTTTATAAATGTAGAAAAGAAGTAAATATAGAATTAATAAAACAAAATGTTTCCAAAAATTATTTTGATTTATTTTTACAAAATATTGAAAAAAAAAAATTCATCAAACAAAATTCAAAAATGACAATTGATAATAATATTTTAAATAAAAATGAATTAATTTATACTAAATTTCAAAAACATTTTTTTGAAATAACAAATGATTCTGAAGTATATTATTCATTAAACAAAATAAAAAATCAATATTGCCCAAATTGTGGAATTAGAAAATTATTTACAGTACCTCAATGGAATATTATAAAATGTTTAAATTGTTTGAAATGGTATTGTAAATTTTGTTTTAAAGAAGTTGATAATGATCATTTTAATAAATTTAGTGAAAAATATTGTAGAGTTTACTCACTGAAAAATAATACTATAATTGGTAAGAAAAATAGATATAATAAACCAAAAAAAATTTCAGATCTAATAATAAAAATTGGAGGAGGTTTAATTATAGGTTATTTTATGTTATTTATTGGATTGATTCTTCATTTTTTTTCAAATTGTAAAAAAAGGAAAAATAATTTTATTTTTATAGATATAATTATTTATGGAGTTATTTTTATTATTTATATTATTATTTTAATCATACTATTCTTGTTATTAATTCCTTACTTTCCTATTGTTAATTGTTTAATGGATTTTATTCTTGATGATTAAATTACAAATTGATTCTGTTAATTTAAGAATTTTAACTTTATAAATATTAAATAAGTATATAAATTAAAAAATAAAAAGATAAATTTTTCAAAAAAAATTTTTTTTTTTTATTATTTTAATAATTTATTTAGTTATTGTTTGGAAATAATTTTTCAGCCTCTTCTTTTTTTTGCCAAAAAGTTAAATTTCCTTTAATTTCTTCTTCATTTAATCCTTCTATTTTAGCTTTTGCTTTTAAATTTTCTAAAAATGTTTTTAAAAAATCAGAAGATGTAAAAATTGCAACATAAGTATATAAGTTAAATAATAAATTTGAATTTGAATAAATTTCTTTTGGAGTGATATTATCTTCAAATTGTTTAATTAAATCTTTATTTCCATCAATATCACATATTTTATTATTAGAATATAAATCATTCATTAATTTTTTAATTTTATTTTCTTCTTCATATTTACCAATATTTTTAGGTATTTCTTCATCAATTATTTTTTTAACTTCTCCATCAAAATTTTTTTCATTTTCACTTATATATTTTTTAAATAATTTGTCTCCTTCAATTAAATAAAAATCATTTGGAAAATTCTTTTCTAAAAATTTGAAAGATTTAAGAGCTAAAATAGGTTTATTTCTCTCAAGGAAAATTTTTATACAAATAAAATGAGTTCTAGGACATTTTGTAATTGATTGGACTTTAATTGAATATTTATAAATATCATCATCAATTGATTTAATTAAAGTATCAATATCTTTATATGTATATAAAGTAACTGAACAATTATTTTTTATATCTTCAAATTCTTTATCTAAACTTGATATAAATTCTTTATTATCTTTTTTTTTCATTAATAAACTTTTAATAATATCAAGATAAAATAAAGCATTTAATAAATATTTCCCACTATATATTTTATTCATAAATTTAATTAAAGCAAAGAAATCATTTAACATATATCTTCTTAAAGAATAATTATAAAAATCATTTTGATCTTCAAACATATTATCAACTTGCATTAAAATACTTTTAAACATTCTATGACTATGTAAAATTAAATTAGTTTTTAAATAACAATAACCACATTCAGTTTCATACCACATACATTGAGTTCTTTTCATATTTTCTTCTAATAAAGGATTTTTAACAAATTCTTCCATAATTTCTCTACTTTTATCTAATTCACAATTCTTTAATGCACTTTTTGCATGTTTTGCATTTAAATATCTATCACTTAAATCTAATTCTTTTGCTTTTTTCATTGCTAATGAACTTTCTTCATATAATAATAAATGTTTTAATATTTTTGATTTTAACATATAAAATTCTACTATTGATGGTGTATTATCAATTGCTTTATTTATATATTTTAATGACTTTTCTAATTCTTTAAAGAAATCATAATGTTGTGATGCATAATAATATACCCATATTAATTGATTATTACTTGATAATTTTTCATTGTTTGTTAATTCAATATCTAAACATTTATTTTTTTCTATTGAATCTAAATGTTTATTTAATATTTCTGTTATCATTTCTGTTTTTTTTTGTTGATATAAGTAAATAAATTTTACATTTATAAAAAAAGAAATTAAATTTAGTTTAATATTTCTTATAAAGTATTCGTTGAATAATTTTTTAAATTCATCACCTGAACTTAATCCAAGTAATATTCTATCATAGACTTTTGATTTTTTTATTTGTGGTTTTATTTCATTTATTAATATATCATATAATGTTTTTGATTTTGTTTCATCATTTCCTAATTTAAGTAAATCTTGATAATTATCAATATTTTCATTAGTTTTTAAACTAAAATACCAAATATAATAATTTGCATTTTCAGAATTTAATAAAAATCCTTTATTACAATATTCAATTCCAATATCATTATTTTTTGCAAAAATTGCAGCTTTAATAATTAAATTATAAAAAGAATCTTTATCAGAACAATTTTTATTAATATTACTAGTTAATTCTTTAATACAATCTTCATATTTTTTTAATTTAAATAATAATTCACCTTTAAATAAATAAATTTGATTAAGTTCTTGTTTTTTAATTTTTTCCTTTTGCATTTCTTCAATTTTATTAATTAAATTTAAAGCATATTCATAATTACCAATTAAATATTGTGAAAAAGCAAAAGTAATCCAATTAGTATTAATTGTTGGTTTTAAACTTAAAGCTCTTCTTGAAAATTCAGCAAAATCATCAAATTTTCCTAAAAATAATTGTAAATATGATATATCTCTTAAAACATTATAATTTTCAGGATCATTTTTATGAGATTGTAAATAACATTTTATTGATTGAGCATAATTTTTTATTTCTTTATTGAAAATTGCATAAAAATGCCAACATACTGCATTTTTAAATCCTAATTTTAAAGAATCTTTTATTAATTTTTCTGCATTTTCTTTCTCTTTTAATCCTAAAAGTGATAAACCTTTTAAAGCCATTGCTTCTTGATTTGTTGGAGCTTTTTCTAAGATTTTATCACATTTTTTTTTACAAGATTTGAAATCGTTATTATCATAATCTTTCTAATATGAAAAATTAATTAATTTTTATTTTACTAATGCATCTGTAAATTTCTTGTCTTTTGGATTCATGATGAAAAATAAATAATTTTAAAAATAAATAATTATAATATTTAAAAAATAATTAAGAAATAATTATCATTTTTTTTACATACAAAAACATTAAAAATATTATTTTGATTCTATTTTGAAAAAGATTTAAATTTCTATTTTTAATTTATTTACTTGTATGAATAATATCATTATTATCATCAAATATATTTTTATTTTTATTTACTAATTCATTATTTTGATTATATAATTTCTTTTCTATAAATATATCTTTTTGAATATATTCAATTGCAGCTTCTAAAGTTATTAAATAATAACCAATAGTTGATTGTTTAGTAGTTTTAGTAGTAAATTCATTAATAATTTTATTATGAATTAATAATTCTGGCATTTGACTATTTATAATAATATAAATAAAAATGGGTATTAATTGATCTGCATTAATATTTAATAATGAATTTGAAATATAATTGTCCATTCCTTCCCAATAATTATCTACACATTTTGTTATTTCTTTACTTATTAAAGCTATTATCATAATTTTATTAAAAGGAGATTTATTCTGTTTTAATGATTTTAATAATTGAATTGCTGATTCATAACCATTTAAATTTTTTGTTTTTGCAATTTTAGTATTAGTTTGTATTTCATTTTCTATATTTAAGGAAGAAATTGAATTTTTTAACGAATCGTTTTCTATATTATTATCTTTATTTTTAATGCCATTCTTTTTAGATAATATCAATTGTTTATTTTGGATTAATTCTTCTTTATATTTTTCTGTTGATTCATCTAATGCAAATTTTTCTGGAATATTTAAATCTTTTGGTGTTAAATTTTTTACTAATTGTAATTTTGTAGATAAATCTTCAATTTTTTGTTTTAATTCAACAGAAAATAACTCATATATTTCATTGTATAAATTTCCAGTTTGAAATAAAACATTAGTTACCAAATTTATAGTTTCATCTTTTTCTTCAGAAAAACATTGTAAATTAATTGATTTTGAATACATTAATTTAAGTGTTGATTGACATTTTAAAATAAATAAATGTAATTCTTCAATTATAGTTTTATTAAATGTTTGTATTCCAGAATAATTATTATTTTTTAAAACTATTTTTTTTCTTCTTAAATAATTTGAAAAATATTTTTCAAAAATTGAAATAATAATAGTAATAGGATGATCTTTATTTTCAAGATGTGTATTAAAAATTTTTATAATTTCTTTTATTCTTTTCCTAATTAAATTATATTCATATAAAGTTTTATCACTAATAGTAAATTCACTCATATTATTTGAATTAAATGAACCTCCTAAATTTGTTGTAATATTTGTTAAAATTATTTTAGAATTATTAGTTTGAATATTTTCATTATATGTAAGGTTCTTTAATTGTTTTACAACATTTTCATCATTAGAATCTTTTTCGTTTATTGACTTTTTATCAAAATCTTTAAGAATTTTAGGTTTTGTCATTAATTCAAATTCTTTAAAAAAAGCATTACTAACATATTTATTTTCTGATAAAAAAATTTCATGTTCAATTTCATTTATAATATAACTATAATATGATTCAAAATTTTCTTTAGTTTTCAAATAATTAAGAATATATTTTTTCCATGTTATGTTTTTTGCTTTTTGATTATTGTTTTTTTGAATATTACGTAATGTTATAATTTTATCAAAATATTTTCTTTCAATAGCTTTATTAATATTATTAACATTATTATCTAAATCTTTATATAATCTTCTCATTATTTTTTTTATTGAATAAAAATATTCTTCTTCCTTTTTTGATAATTGAGTGTCAGGTATATTTCTTGAATTATTAGAATTTCCCATTCCACAATTTAAATAATTAAATAAATATTAAATTTAAATTATTTAAAATAATTTTATTATATTTATATGATATATTAAATTGAACCTTAATTATTTATATTATAAAAATTAAAAAAGAAATTTGTTTAAGTCTTTTATACACAATTATCAATAATCAATTTTTTTTTCTCAAATATTATTAAATAATGTTATATTTTTTCATCTTTTAGTAACAGATGAATTTCTATATTTTTTTGCACTAGTATTATTATGTCTTATATAATTATAATTTATTTGAAGTAGTCTTTCAGATTCATCAATATATGAACCATTTAAATTTTTATTATTTGAACTATTATTTTTCCTTATTTTTTTAAATGAATTATGCCTAATTTCTTTTAATTTTTTTATATTTGATCTAGATGTGAATTTTTGCATTGAATGAATAATTAAACTAGAATGTTGTTCTTTAAATCTTTGACTTTTAAATCCTTTAATTTTAGGAATACTTTTTTTTGAAATTATTTCTGGAGTACATGTTGAACTTACACCTGTATCTCCTTTATAATTTGAGTCATTACTATTATTACTTCTATTTAAATGATGAATTTTTTTTTCTTTATTATTAAATTCATTAATATTACTTTTAATATAATTATTCAAAGTTGATGTTGTATTTTTATTTAATTCTAATGAAAAATTTCTTTTTATTTTCTTCATTGTATTTGAAGAAATATATTTCCCAGAAATAAATTTTTTCAAATTATAATTATCTCTAAAACAACCTTGTGCTTTGATTAAATTATTATTATTAATATGACAATTATTATTATTATTTAAAATTTTTAATTCAACACGCTTATAATTATCAGAAATAATTTCTTTAACTTTCAAATATGTATTTTCAAAATCATAAAAATTAATATTATAATAATCACTCATAAATTTATGCCATTTTTCTTTTATACCAAAACTTTCCCTTGTTAAACAAATACATACACATGCAATTTCTAAAGGATCAATACTTAAATAGGAAACTTTACTCATAATTTTTGCTAAATATTCATTTATTTTAGAATGAACTAATCTTTGATTTATATAATTTCTATTATTTTCATTTATATCATCAATAAATATTATTCCTTTACATTCAAAATATTCTATAAAATCAACTGGTGTTATTATATTAAGGTCATAATTTATTTTTTCTAAACAGAATATTTCTAAATTTTTAATATTTTCATATGATAAATATGTATTTTTCCATTGTAATTGAATGTCTTGAAAATATGGTAATTCAGTTTGTTTATGAAAAAATTTTATTGATAAAATTAAACAAACTAAAAGTATTTGTTCTGTTTTTGAATTTAATTTTGTTTTTTCTAATATTATATCCATTAAAAATATTGCTAAATGCATTATTTTATTTGATATATGAAATGATTTTTTAATTTTAATTAATTTTTCTATAGCAATTGCCCTTTTAGTATTTAAACTTTTCATTATTGTTGTTTTAGTTTTTTTCATTGTTTTATTTAATAAGTTTATAAAAATTTCTAAAGGATAAGTTTCTATTTCTTTTATTATATTAAAATTTTGTTTTTGATTTCTTTCTATTGTATTGAAATCATTATTTTTTTTAATTTGTAAATTATAATTTTTATGATGATTATAAATATTATATTGACCTTTCATTAAATTTTTATATTTAACAAAATAAATAAATATAAATATAGAATAAATAATAAAGAAAAAATAAAAAAAAAAATAAAATAAATTATTCTTTCAATATTAATAAATAATAAAAATTCTAAAATACTTATTTTTTAATAAAAAATTAAAAAATTTATTGAGTTTTACAATCTCCTTTTTTTTCTTCTTTTTTCTCTTCTTTTTTTTCTTTATTTCCAGATTTTTTCCTTTTACCAATTACTTTTCCTTTTTTTTTTCCTTTAGCTGCATCATCACTATCATCATCACTTTCATCATCTTCTTCTTCTTCTTCTTCATCATCTTCATTATCACCTAAAATATTTAAATAATATTCTAATTGATTTTTAAATAAATCTTCTTTAAAAAAAGAAACTTCTCCTTCAAAATCATCAATTTCAACATCTTCATCATTTTCAGAATTATCACTATCACTTGAACTATCAGATTCATCTTTATTTTTCATTTCTTTTTTTTTTTCTTCAAAAGATTTAAAAAAATCAAAAAATGAATCAACTTTTTCTTTAATTTGTTTTTTTTTAACTTTTTTACCTTTTTTAATTGTTTTTGTTTTTATTTTAATTGTTGGATTTAAAGACTCAGATTTCCATGTTATTTTTGATGCATCCATTGCATATAAACTACCTTTTTTATCCATTTTATAAGTTTTTGTTAAAATATTTGGTTCAAAATATTCATTTTCTTTAAAAATAAATTCAACTGTAAAATCTTTTGAATCAGTACTTGGATTATATTTTACATTAATTATATTATTTAATATTGTTTTATCTTTTTCATTCATTGAAAAAAAATTGGCGTTTATTAAAACAGTCTTCCAATAATCGGTTATTTCTTTTTCTTCTTCATTATTATCTGTAATTGAATATTTTTGTTTTTCTTCTTCTGAAATTTCATATGATTTGATTTTATTTAATACAATATCTTCTATTTTTTGATATAATTCATTATATTTTTGTTCAAAATTTATTGATAAATCATTTTGTTCTTTATCTTCTTGTTTTTCGGCTATTTTATTTCTTTCCTCATTATAGAGTTTTAATTGAATAAGTTTTACTTTTAAAGAGTCATTTTTTAATTCAGAAATTGCTTTATTATATTTTTCTTCTTCATCTTTATCTATTTCTTCATCTTCTTTTTCTTCTTTTGATTTGTCTTCTTTTTTTTTTTCAACTTCTTCTTCTTTTTTTTCATCTATCTTTGCTTCATTATTTAAATTACTTTCTTTTGCTTCATTATTTAAATTACTTTCTTTTGCTTCATTATTTAAATTACTTTCTTTTGCTTCATTATTTAAAT
>JAEEGK010008755.1_pt1 | contig 23814 bp, 14 predicted proteins | sample 8958771 | NCBI WGS metagenome assembly JAEEGK01 (sample SAMN16246547, study PRJNA631951) | gut metagenome | biome: gut microbiome; feature: rumen; material: SC-attached | host: Bos | place: Iran: Karaj | collected 2018-10
TAATAAAAATTTAAATTATATTAATTTTCGAGGAAGTGAAAAAAGTAATAATAATAATAATGTAAATAATATTAGTAATATTAAAAAAAATGATAATAAAAGTGATAATAATAATTATATTTTAAATTTGAAAAATAATATTCCAATATTAACTTATAAAAATAAAATAGATAAAAAAAAAATTAATGATAATAATAATAATAACAATGAAAATTATAATAATCAAAATGAAAATGAAATAAAAACAACTTTAAATAAAAAAGAAAAAAGTAAAAGTAATTTAAATTTAATAATTAAATCAAATAATAATAATAATAATAATAATAATGAAAAAGAAAAAGAAGAAAAAAAAAATAAAGAAACTAGTAATAGTAATATGACTAAAATTTCACTAAAAAAAAGTAACATAAAAACAAATAGATCAAATAGTAAAAAAAAATTAGATTTAAAATTTAATGACACAGTCACATCAACAAGTAACAATAATTCAAATAATGAAATTGAATCAAATAGCACAAAAAATAATAAATTATTTAAAAATAATATTATTAATAAATCTTCAAAAAAATTAAATGAAATTAACTTAAAAACAGAAGATAATAATTCAATTCGTAATAAAAGTAGACATCATGTAATTAATAGTTATAATCATATAAATAATAATAATAATAATAATAATTTAAATACTAGTATTAATTCAAATAATAATAATAATAATATAAATAATAATAAAAAACAAGAAGAAAATAAAAAATTAGAAAAAAAAGCTTCAAAAAGTATTGATAATAATAGTAATGTGAATAAAAAAAATAATAAATTAAATGAATCTTTTGTTACTAAAAAAAGTAAAAATATATTAAAAAAAGAAAGTATTAATTCAAATAATTCTAATGTCATGAACAATTTATCAAAATCTAATGTTTATAGTAAAAAGAAAATAGAAATTTTATCGAGAAATCTTTCAGGAAAAAATCAAAAATTAAATGTAAATGATAATGAAAATAAAAATAATGAAATTGATAATGATAATGATGAATTTAATAATAGTAAAATTAAAAAACGTAAAACAAAAGATGAAAATAATTCAAATTTTAATAATAACGGTCCAATTACAGTAAAAATTGATCAAAAGAAAAAAAGTAGAAGATCAATTCCAAAATTTGTTGAAAATAATATTAATAATGAAAATGAAAATGATAATGAAAATAATGAAAAAAATAATAATAATAATGATTTAGGCATCGATGATGAAATTCCAAGAAGAAAAAAGAAAAAAAGAACTGAAAATATTTATGATTTTATAATATAAAATAAAGAAAATCAAAATAAATTATAAATAAAATTTTATTTATTTTATTATATTTTATATATATATAAAATTTTATTTTAATTTACATATAACAATAATTTATTTTATATTATAAAAATGTATAGAAAAAAAAATTATTTTTTTTTGATATAAATAATAAAATTTATAAATAAATAAAAAAATAAATAAAATATTAGTATTAATAATATAATATAATATATATAAACATCATTTATAAAATAAAAAATATGTTTTTTATAAAAAAGCAATTCAAAAATAAATATAACATTTCATTTAATCTCATTTTAAAAAAAAATTAATCATCATCAACTTCAATATAAGTCGCAGTTTTATCTTGAGGTCTTTGATATCTTCTTTTAGGCAACAAATTCACATCCGATTTTTGATATTTCAATTTAATTAACTTCGCTAATCTATTCGACCAAGCATAAACATAGTTTTTAAACGTATCAACAAACGCCGTATTTAAATTCCAAAATTCAGTTATATTATTTTCAGGTACTAAAAATTCCGCAAATTCATCATTATCAATAAAAGCCATTCCAGTATTAAAAATATCTTCTTGTTTTTCAACTTGTTCATTATATAAATGATAATTTCTATAATAATTTAACAAAGCAAGAATTTCTCTTATCATAGTTGGATTATTAGAAAAAGTGTCTCTAACTAAATAATGCATAATAGAGCCTATGTATTTAGCTGAAATTTCAATGTTTGGATAGTTTCTAAATTCAATAAAAACATCTTTCATATGTAATAAAATTTGTTGAACTGCAACACCAGAAATTAATAAAAAACTTAATAACATTGCGATTTGTTCATCATTTAAATTTTTAGTTCCTCCATAAAAATTAAAATCTATACGATAAACTTGAAATGTTGTTAAATATTTTTTAGGAAAATACGCACGATCTTTAATATATTCATATATAATTTTTTGAACTCGTTCGGGAATGTCTTGTAATTTAGTTGATTTTGATATTAAATTTTCTAGGAATTTTTTAATCATGGCAATTATTTTTTGACTTTCTTTTTGTATTTTAAGTTGACTATCTATATTTTTAAACGAAACATTTAAATCCGTGAAAATTTTAAATTCTTCCCAAAAACTTTCTTCCAAAGAAATTAACCATTCTTTTAATACACCAACATCTTGAACAATACTTTTACTTTTCTGACTAATTAAATTATTACGAACTTTACTAAATTGCGCATATTTATTCGCCGTACTAAAAAACAAATAAACATTAACAAAATCTCTTGCGAGCTTCCACCAATCTCTTTTAATCCCAATTTTTTTAGGTTGTTTATAAGTAGAATCGGGAATAATAGGAATTTTCTTTTTCTTTTTTTTATTTTTATCATAATCAGGGGGAGGGAAATAAGGCATAGGAGGATATATAATAGGTTGTTGTGGAGGAGCTTGAACAGTTTGAGTTTCATTTTTTTTAAATAAAGCTAATAAAGCTAATAAATCTTCTATTCCTAAACCACATCGATGCTTATTATTCATTGGATGACCCATTTCAATTTTAGGCAAAGTCACAGGTTCAGCGGAAATAGGCATTTCTAAGGGATAGTAAATAGGGTCCATAAATTGATGTGAATATAAAGATGGATTTGCTAATTGACCTTTTGCGTTTGATAATGTTCGTAGATTATAAATTGATTGAAGATCGGGGTTGTATGGATTGAATGATTGTTTGAAGTTTTTTAATAAGTTTTTTTCGTAGTTTAGTTTGTTTAGACGAGTTTGAATTAAATTTTTTGCTTGATTTGTTTGGTTGTATGCCTGTTGAAATTTTGATAGTGGTTGTTTTGGGGTTAGTGGAATTGATGGAAGAGGATTGTTTTGGGAAATGTTTTGGAATTTTTTTGCAATGGGGATTTCGGAGAAATTTTGAATTGAAGATGGGTCGATTTTCATTCCGAAAGGAATTTTATTATTATTATTATTATTGTTGTTATTGTTATTATTATTATTGAAATTTTGGTTGAAATTTGACATTTTATGTTTTTAAATTAAATTTTTTTTTATATTATTAAAATTATTATTAATATTATTTTTATATTAATTTTTTATTTATAGAATTTATGTTAATTTTTATAAATCATACATAGAAAATTCTTTGTAGTAATTTATGTTTTTGTTTTCGAATGAATTGTTTGTTTTTGTATTTAAAATATTTGTTTTTAAAAAATTATTGGTATTAGAATTATGATTATTTTTATTTAATAATTTTTTCATATTAAATGAATAATCATAATCTACTTTTTTTTTTTGGAATGAAATAAATTTTTTCTTTTTTATTTTCATATTTTTTTCTCAAAAAATAATAATAATATTTATCTTTTTTAATTGTTTTTTCTTTTTTTTCTTCTTCTTCTTTTTCTTTTAAATTTTCAAAATATCTTTTATTATTTAAATTATTATTATTTTTTTTTAAATCATTAATAGTAATTAAAAGAAAATTTACATACGATTCAATAAATTTTAACATTTCTAAATTATTACAATTTTTTTTCAAACAAGAATTTTCAATAAAAATTGAATTTTTTTGTGATTTAATAAATTTATAAATATGTGTAATTTTTTTAGTAATTTTTGAAAAAAGATTTGTTAAATATTTTTTTCTATTTTTTTTTAAAAAATTTAAATAATATTTTTTTTCATTTATTAAAGATTTATTTAAATTTTTAAAAAATATTTTTTTATTTAAATTCATATTATAAATATTATCAAAATATTTATTTTCATTATTTAAATTTGTTTTAAATAATATTAAATTATTTTTTAATTTAAAATTATCGCTTTTTAATTGTTCTAATTTTTGTAATAAATTTAAACAATCATTAGGAAAATAAATAAAATTTTTAATAAAATCTTCATATGTTTTAAAAATAATGTTATTTAATTTAATTAAATTAAATTTATTTGCATCTTTATTAATAATAATATTAATATTATTATTATTTTCTAAATGATTAATTGAAGTTTTTGTTTTAATTGATATTATTAAATTTATCCATTTTTTTATTGTATGAATTTCTTTATCTTTTAATTTTATATTATTTTTTATTTTATTATTTTCATATTTTGTTAAAAAAATTGTTAATACTAATTTTTCGTTTAAAAAAATTTGATTTTGTTTATAATTTTTTAAATATTTTAAATAAGAATCTAAATAATTAAAATAATTTTTACTTCTATTAAATTTAATTATTATCGAATCTATTAAATTATTATAATTATTCACATTTTTCTTTTTAATTTCTAATGAAGTTTGATTTGAATTATTTTTATTTTTTATAATATTATTTATATAATTTTTTTTAAAATTAATTAAACATTTGTTTAATAAAGGAATTTTTTGTTTTTTTTCTTTTATTAAATTACTTTTAGTTAAAAATATTTTATTTTCAATATTATTATTAATATCATTTTTACTAATAAAATTTGAATGAGAATTATTATGTGTAATTGAAATATTAATTTTTATATTATTTTTATTATTATTTTTATTATTATTATTATTATTATTATTATTTTTATTTTTAGTATTATTATTATTATTTTTATTAAAAGAGAAATTTTTTTTTAATATAAAAATTGGAGGAAGAATTTTTTTATTACAATTTGAAATAAAATTTTTTTCCCTTTTTTCAAAAAAATCATTTATATTATCAATTAAATTGAATTTTTCTTTACATTTTTTTAGCATTAAAAATTTAATTAATTAAATAAAATAATATTTATATAATATTAAAATATTTTTAATAATCAATGAATCGTCAACGTTCAATAATTACTTCAAAAAAACAACCAAAAGAATTTCTTAATATTCGACTTTCATCTCCAGATGTAACAGAAAATAAAAAAAAAAAACATATCTCATCTTCTAATTCTAGTGTTCCTAAACGAAAAAAAAAAATTGAAACAATTCCAACAAATCACAGTAATTATAATAACATTAATAATAAAAACAATAATAATTTTGTTAACAATAATAAAATTTATAATAATAATATAAATAATAATAATAATCATAATAATAATAATCATAATAATAATAATAATAATAATAATAATAATGGTCTATTCATTAATTATTTTAATAATAATAATAATAATCATAATAACAATAATAATAATAATAATAATAATTCCAACAGCATTCCAAACAACAACAATAACGTTTTCAATTCAGACCCAGTAACAGACATACTACAAAGAATATATTTCAACATCATCGACAAAAACTTCACAACCGAGCCAGAATACGCCAAAATAAAACATTCAAAAATTCCAATTTCAGAAGAAAACAAAAAAATCTTATCAAATTTAAAAAAAATCACGAATTATTATTTTCTCCACCCAATCGAAATCATATACAAAAACGAATATGAAAAATCTCACAATCTCACAAAAGAAGAAGACAAATGTTCAATCTGTCAATTTAATTTTTATCAAGAAATAATCGAGCAAGAGCAAAACAAAATAAAAAACAATCCATCATTATCATATGATTTTAATTTCTTAGATTCAATTCCATTAGATTCAATTTATTTTTCTCAATGTCAAAATCATTTTTTTCACATCGAATGCATCGAATATTTAATAAAAAACAAATCCTCATTTCAATGTCCAAATTGCTTAAAAATTTACGGAATTTTAACAGGAAACATGCCAAAAGGAACAATGAAAGCGTTTATACAAAATTTTCATTGTTCTGGCTATGAAAAAACAGAAACAATAGAAATTAATTATAATTTTCCAAATGGTTTTAATTACACAGGAACATTCAGACGATGTTTTTTACCTAATACAAAAGAAGGAAGAGAAATTTTGGCATTATTAAAAGTTGCTTTTGAAAGAAAACTTACGTTTACAATAGGAACGAGCGTTACAACTGGTGTTAAAAATACGACTGTTTGGAATGGAATTCATCATAAAACGAATATTTCTGGCGGATCGACGAAATTTGGCTATCCGGACAAAACGTATTTCAATCGAGTCAAAGAAGAATTGGCTGCGAAAGGAGTTTGTAAAGAAAATATTAATGAAAAAATTGATGAAATTGCTTTTAATATGTTATATAAAAATTTGATAATTTATTCTTAATTATTTTTTAATAATTTTTTATCTATTTTTTATAATTAATTTTTAATTAATTTTTAATTTTTAATATTAAAAATAAAATGTTTCCGCAAAGAAAATTTCGTATTGCAAAAGAATGTCATTTCAAAGAAAGTTTTTTTAATTTCATAAACGCAAATTATGAAATTTCATTGTTCGATTCATTAAAATCATTCATTAATGAACTTTCTCAATACCGAAATTTAATTGGTTTTTTATCAGGCAACGAAAAAGACGAAAATAAAATATTAAAAGACATTACAAACTGTGAAATTTACATTTCAACATTGAATTTTTTAATGTCAAAAATTGATATAAAAATAAATTTTTCTTGGCGCGAATCATGCAACGATCAAGAAACAAATTCAACAAATTTTCATTACGAAATTTGTTCAGTTTTGTATAACATCGCAATATGCAAATGCATTTTAGGCTACAATTTAAACAACTCCCAAAAAAACGTTGAATTTCTAAAAAAATCAGTCAAATTTTACAAAGAAGCAGCAGGAACATTTGAAGAAATTCGTTCGATTGTGAATGAAAAGTTAAAAAAAGAAAATTTTCCTGATTTTTCAGAAAATTATTTAAAATGTTGCAAAGATTTTTGCATTGCAGAAGCGCAAATGATTTTATGTAAATTTTCTGAAATAAAAGGATTAAAATTTGATATTCAAGCGAAATTAAATTATGGCGTGTTTGTTTTATTAAATAGATGCATGAGTTACAGTTTGAATAGTTTCAAAGCAGATAAAACAATTGTTCAATACGAAAGAGAATTTTTTTGTGCAAAAGCGTTTTATTTCAAAAAAAAATCATTAGAAAATGATTTTAAAAATTTCGGAAATGGTTTGAGCGAAATGATTTGTTTATTATCAGAAGCAATAAAATTATTGAATTTTTGTATTGAAAATATTAATAAAGTAAAAAATGTTGTTGAAAAAATTGATTTGAGTAATTTTAAAGAAAATTTAGAAAAAGAACTTGAAAATTTAAATAAATTAAATAAAGAAATTTATAAAGAAAAAATTAAAAATATTAATGAAATTTCATTAGAATCTGAAATTAAAATCGAAATTTCTTTTCCAAAAAATTTACAAATTCCAATCGAAAGTTCAAATATTTTAAATACAATTTTTATTCCAAACGAAATTAAAAAATTATTATCAAAATTTCAATATGAATTAAATAATTATTTAAATTTCAAACTAAATCAAATCGAAAACGAAGAAAAAATAAACAAATTTCTTAATGAAAGAAACATTCCATTTTGTATTGAAAATGGCGTTTCAAATTTACATTTAAATCAAGAAATTTACGATAATTTACAATCAATTTCACAAAAAGGCGGATTTGAATATTTAAAAAATCAATTAAAAACAATTCAAGAAAAAAGAGATTTTATAGAAAATTTATTAAACAACATTGAAAATAAATTATTATTAGACAAAGAAAATGATGAAAAAAATCAAATTTTGTATGGAAAAAATTGGAATTTAATTTATAATAAAGATTTTATTAATAAATGTTTAAAATATAAAGAACAATTGAATGTAGGAAAAAATTTAGATTTTCAAGTCAAAGATTTAATAATGAAAAATGTTAAATATTATGAATTAATTGGATTGCCAAAATTTGTAATTGAAGCGCGAATTCCTTCGAATATTGATAAAAACAAAATTCAAAATTTAGAAAGCAAAAACGCATTAAAATTCGCTGTTGATAAATTAAATGAAGATAAAAATAAATTAAAAAATGAAATTAATTTTATTAATAATGAAATTAATAATAATTTTCCTATTAATGATTTAAAAGAATGTTCAAATGGAAATAAAAATATTGATGTTTTAATTGATGAAAATAAAAAAAAAATCGATTTTTTGTTTGAAAAAATTGAAAATTTTCAAAATGAAATTAAAAATGATTTTAATGATGTTGATACGAAATTTATTGAATTTGCGAAGAATTGTAATTCATTAGCGTCGAATGAAAATCAAGAAAGTCAAATGTACATTTCATTTTTAAGTAAAGCACCGAGAGAATTTGAAAAAAATGTAATAAATACGAATAATAGTATTAATTTTTATAATCAGTTTTTAACAAGAATTCAACCTTTTCAAGAAAATGTGGATAATTATTTGGCAGATAGAGAAATTAAAAAAAAGGAGTTAATTGAAAAATTGTGTAAAGAAGAAAGATATAAAATAGCGCAAAATAGTTTGCCTAATAATAATAATAATAATAATTTTTCTAATAATAATAATTTTAATAATAATAATTTTAATAACAATAATAATTTTAATAATAATAATAATATTAATAATAATTTTAATAATAATAATAATATTAATAATAATTTTAATAATAACAATAATAACAATTTCATTCAAAACGCTCCTTTACCAGCCCAACCATCATATTTAACTCAGCCTCCTCAAACCTTCAATCAAAACAACCAATTATCATACAAAGACATTAACAAATGGTAAAACAAAAATATATAAATTAAATATAATTTTAAATATTAAATATAAATAAAATTAAATAATTAATTTTAACATTTAAATAAATGTCTCTTTCTCTTCTTTCCTTAGAAAACAAAATAATAACATTAAACGAAGAAGCATTAAATTATTTAAATTCAATTTCCGACGAATTAATTTTAATTTCTCTTTTCACAAGCACAAACAAAGAAAAAAATCAAACATTAAAATCGAATTTAATAAATAATTTATTAAATTTAAATTATCAAGAAAAAAACAAAAACGGAATTTCAATAATAAAAAAAATTTTCAATAAACAAAATTCATCATCGAAAATTCTTTTTTTAAACATTCAAAATTGTGATAAAAACATTTTAAGTTCTTTTTTTTTCATTTCGAGTATTTTTATTTTCATTATTGAAAACGATTTAAATTCAATCGAAGAAAATTTTTCTTTAATTTCAAATTTGCCTTCAACAATCGAAACAAAAAAAATCAATGGAAACGAAATTATTTTTACTGAATGTTCGCCAAAATTAATTTTTTACATTGAAAATCCAAATTTTAAATCAAATTCATCAAAAGATTTTTTAGAAGATTTTTTACATAATAATAAAAATTTAACAAATTCAAATATTATTAAATTTTTTACTGAAAGAGAAATTATTTTAAACAATGAAATTCAAAAATTAAAAAAAAAAATTTTTTTTGATTCAAACGCAAAAAACATTCGTGGAAAATTTTTTAATGGAAATTCTTTAATTTTTTTCCTTAAAAAATTCATTGAAAAAACAAATTCACAATTAAAACCAAATTTTGATAATTTATTTGATGATTTAATAAAAAATGACATTAATTTCTATAAAAATTTATCATTAAATTATTTCAATTCAAATTTAAATAAAATAAAAATTCCAATTGATTCAATCGATTTAATTCAAAATTTCTATGAAATTAAAACAAATTCTATTGAAAAATTCAATGAAATTTTTAAATTAAATGTCGATTCTTTTAATAATAGCGAATATTTAAGTTTTTTCAATGAAACAAAAAGAGAAATTGAAAATCAAATTGAAATCAACGAAAAAAAAATCGAAGAAGAAAATGATAAAAATTGTTTTAATTTTAATAATAATTTATTAATAAAATTGTATGAAAATATTAATAACAAAATTTCTAATGAAAAATATAATAAAAATAATCTCGATGAATATTTTAATGATTATAAAAATTTCATTAATAATTTTAAAGAAAAAAGTAAAGGAAAAAATAAAATCATTTGTTTAAATGAATTTTTAAAAGAAAATAAAAAAAAATTCTTTGATTATTTTATTAATAAATTCAACGAAGAAAATAATAAAAAAATCAATGAAATTAAAAATAAAATCAACGATTTAAACAACAATAATAAAAACGATGAAGAAGAAGTTAATAATAAAAATGAAGAAGGAGAAGAAATCGAAAAAAAAATCGAAAATTTAAATTCAAACATCGAAAAAAAAAAACGACAAATTAAAACAATTCAAGAAGAAATTGATCAAATCGACAATGAAATTAAAAAAGAACAAAATGAAGAAATAAACACAATTCCAGAAAAAAACGAAGAAAAAGAAAATGAAGAAAATTCAGATAAAAAATCAGAAAATTCAGAAGAAAACGAAGAAAATACAAAAAAAACAAAAAAAACAAATAATAAAAATAAAAATAAAAAAAAAATCGAATATAATTCAGATGAAGATGATTAAATTATAAATATATTATTAATTTTAATAATATAAAAATTAATTTTTATAAATTTATTTATAATAAATATGTCAAAACCGTCCCAAAAAAAACCCGACCCAAAAAACAAAAAAACCGAAGAAGAACCAGAAGAAATCGACGACGGTCCACACATATTCACAACCATTTCCGAACAAGTAAAAAAAAATCTAATCCCTCAAAACAAAATCGAAAAAGCAAATCTAATCGACTACACAATTTGTATCATCCACCCAAACCTAATCACAAAACACAAAACATGCAAAGAAATAATCGAAAAAATCACATCAAACAACTTCAACATCTTCAATTTCCTCCAAAAACAACTATCAAAACAAGAAATCCAAAATATATACTTCAAACACACAAAAGCAACCTACTTCAACGACATTCTAACACACATGTCAACAGGACCAGTCGCAATTTTAGTCCTAACAAACAAAGAGGAATTTTTCTTCGACGAAAACAACATAAAAACATACTACAAATCCCCAATAGAAAGATGGAAAGACATGATCGGCGACAAAGACCCAGCAATCGCAAAATCAGAAGACGAAGAATCATTAAGAGCAATCTACGGAACAACAATAATAAACAACGGATTTTGGGGCAGCGACAACGCCAGTGACGCATATCGAGAATTAAGTATGTTCTACCTGCCCCTTCCATGCACCCCCCCCGTGTATAATTTCGACGAGAATTTAATAAATATAGACACCATTTTGAAATTTTTAGTACCCCCCAAACCAGACCACACTGATTTAAGTGGGAGGTTAGATATGATAGGAAAATATGGCCCCGTTTGTAACCACCATGTTTTAGATATATGCATATGTAGAAAATGTAGACCCAATGTGAAATCTATTTTGAGAAAAAATGGGGTGTTACTTAAAAAAAATAGAGACAAAGTTTTAACTGATGAGTTTATATTTAAAAATAAAAATGTTTTTTGTGAAGAATGTTTGAATCATTTTGATAATTGGAGTCACATTTTTGGCGGAATTGAAGGAACGCATATTTTAACTAATGAAGAAATTGAATTTATGATGAAAGATATGAATAAAAATGATTTGTTAGAAATTCTTATTGCGGAAAAAGGCAGCAGCGGAAAAACAATTTTAAGTAAATTCGATTTGAATAAACCACCAAATGAAATTGTTTATACAAAAGAACATGCATTAAAATTAATTAGTTATTTAAAAACTGACTATTATGATCGATATGATTTCGAAGAACTTCAAAATTTAATTAACGAAGATCGAAGAATTCGTCTTAATTTTTGGGTAAGTAAAATGCTTCATAAACCAATTGAATCATTTCCTAATCCAAAACTTATCAATTTCACTGGAACAGAAAAAGAAATTAAAGATATTAAAAATCCACATTCAAAAAATTTCACTATTCTAAGAAATCAACCTTTGAAAGTTCAAGATAAAAATGAATTAAAAGTGAGAAATTTAGTATTGCAACATCCAATTATTTTGAAAGATAAACTAACAGAACATGAAATTAATGTAAAAGTTGAAAAATTGCTAACGAGAAATATAGGACAAGTCACTGAACCAGGCGAAAAAATTGTTGGACCGGATATTAAAAATAATATGCTTCTACTTAGAAATTATGATTTAGAAATGATTAAAAGTAAACAAGCTAAAGAAGATATCAAAAGAGAAAAAGAAAGACTTGAAATGTTAAAATATCAGTAATTTTATTATTGTTTGTAAATATAAATTTAATTTATATATTTATAATATAATATTAATTATTAAAATAAAATTTTTTTTTAATTATTTTAAAAACAAAATTTTTTTTATTTTAATAAAATTTATTTAAATTATGAATATCTTCTGATAATTTATTATAAATTTTATTATCAATTTTTTTGTAGTTTTTAAATGAATTGTAATTAATAAAAATCATAATAAAATATAAAAATAAATTAATATAAAAATAAAAACTTTTAAAATATTCGTTATTAATATTTTTAACATTTTTATATTTAATTTTGTAATATTGTACAATAAAAATATTAAAAAATTTTAACAAAATCAAAAACAAACAAATTTTTATTTTTTTTTGAATCAAATTTTTTTTTGATATTAAATATTTTAAATACAAACAAATTAAAAAAATTTCAATAAAATTTAAATAAAATTTTATATTTAAATAATCATAATTTTTATTATATTTTTGATTAATAAATTCTTGAATAAAAATAATTTTATAAATATCAATAAAAATAAAAATTAAATTAAAACAAATAAAAAACAAAAACAAAAAAAATATTTTTTTATTTTCTTTCTCTTCATTAATTTTATAATAAGGTTTATTGTAAGGCTCAAAATCATTTTCATCTTTTTCAATTTCTTTAAATAATTCATTCAAAATTTCATAAAAATTTTTAATATTAAATTCATTAAAATGAAAAATATTAAATTTTAAATTATTATTATTAAAATTATTAAAATTATTATTATTATTTTCTAAATTCACAAAAATCGAAGGAAAATTTTTATTCCCAAAAATTAAATGAAATTTCTCATTAAATTCCAAACAATATTCAAACGAATCAAAAGAATCAAATAAAAAAATTAACCCATCATAATTAATATTATCATTTATATTTAAATTATTAGAAATAAATAAATTAATTTTTTTATTATTATTTTCAACCATAAAATCAAAGATAAAATACAATTCATGTTGATATTGACTTTTTATAGAAAAACAATTAGGAACATTTAAAATAGTTTCTAAATAAACATTTTTTAAAATAGAAGTTACTAATAAAAAATTATATTTTTTATTATTCATTTATATATTTAATTAATTAAATTTAATAATTAATATTTAATTTAAGAAGATGAATCATCACTTTCATCAGTTAAATCATTGTTCCAAAATCTATAATAAAAATTAACTAAATCAGGCAAAGAAATTGGATGCGATAATTTTATTGGAAATCCTTCCATTGCTTTTACACATTTTAATAATTCATGATTACTTACTCTATTATTAAATCTATTTTCTCTTTTTTCAATAATAATATTATTATTATTTTTTGCTTCTTTTTTTTCCATAAAATTCTTAATATAAAAAATTAATAAATAATTTAATATAATTTAATCAATAAAATTAAATAATAAATAAATATTTAAATTTGTTCTTTAATAGTTTCAGTTTCAGTGCTTCCATCTTGCATATATTTAATTTTTTTAATAATTTTAAATTGTTTTCCATTAATTGTTTCAATTTTTTCAGTTTTTTTCACACTTTTCACACCTTCTTCCATCAAATCATCTTCAAAACCTTCATCATCATTTTGATTCTGAAATTGATTTCTAGCCCCACTTTTTAATTTCGTAGTTTTTCCAATCAATTGAGGTTCCTCTTGAAAAGTAGTTGACTTAGTAGTGGTAGTAGTAGTAGTAGTTGTTTTAGAGGTACTACCCTTAACTAAAATAGGTATATCATTATTAGGATCATGACTAGTAAATTTAGTACAATTAATAAGAATAGTAAACCTATTATAAGTAGGATAAGGACCAGAAGCAACTCCAATGAATTTAAAATCTTTGCTAAATAAACTTAATCTATATCCTCTTGTTTGATCTCCATCGCATGTAACTAAATTATTTATTACCCTTCTTGGAGTGGTCCCCCCGAAATCCATCATTCTAGAAAATTTTCCTGAAAAATTTCCATATTTTTGAATGTATTTGTCTATGTCAAGAGATTCTAAATTGTCATATGATACGTTTCGGGCATCTTTTAAATAATCATTTGCTATTTTAAATAAAGATGTATGCATGTCTATTGGTGGAACTGGCTGCACGTTCATTAAAAAGTTAATTGCTTCTTCGTAAGCTGCTGGACCTTCTTGTGTTCGAAGGTTTGAATTTTCTCCTGGGAATTTAAGAACGTTTCCTGAGAAATATTGCATTTCATCTTGTAAATAATTTGCGTATTGTTTTGGATTCGTACGAAGAGTGTTTAGTTCTTGAATGACTTCATATGAAAAACCATCTATTTGCATTTTATATATAAAAATTTGTTATTATTATATTTTATATTAATTTATTATTATTTTAAATCTTGTTATAAATTTTGTAAATTATTTATTTTTATTTATATTTATTTTTTTTTTATAAATTATTAATTATTTTATTTATAAAGTTATTTTTTATTTTAATTAAGAATAAATTATTTTAATATTATTTACAATTATTAATTTAATTATCATTATTAATATTATCAATATTAATATTTAATAAATTTTTTTGATTTCCTCTGAAAGTAAAATTCGCAAAAACAGATTTTATTAATTTAAAATTTTCAACTAAAATTAAAATTCCTTCAATAAAATTTTGAAAAAATTTATAATAATGATTTAAATCATCAACTTCTTTATAAGAATTAAAAGCAAAATAATAAAAAGAAATATTTAAATAATTAATTTTATTAATCATTTCTTTTGCTTTTTCTTTATATTTAAATCTAATATCTTTAATTTTACCAAAAATAAAAATATATTTATCAAATTCATTAAAATTATCACAATCTAAAAACATATCAATTGCATTATCAAAAGAATTTGTTAAATAAAAAGAATTTTTTTTATAAAAATTATTAAAATTTTCATTTTGTGAAATATTATTTAAAATTTCTAATAATTTTTCAATATTATATTTTTTTTCTTTTAAATATAAAATTTTATTACAACCATTTTGATCATAAAAAATAAATCCAATTTTATCATCATTAATTAAATATTTATTTAAACAATCTAAAAGAAATAAATTAAAACTTTTTAAAGCATTAAAATTATAAGAAAAACTTTCACTAATAATAATAATAATACATTTTTTTAATAAAGATTGTTTTAAATCAATTCGATTTTTCATTTTTGAAATTAATAAAATGTTTTTTTTAATTTCAGAAAAAGATAAAATTGAATTTAAAATTAAATCAATTTTTGAATAATAATGTTTATTTAATAAATTATTTATTGTTTTTATATAAATTTTTATATTAATTCCTGAATTATTTTTTTTATCAGAAAAAAAATTATTTTTTTGAAAATTATTTATAATTTCATTAATTAAATTTTTTTCATCTTTTTTTTCTTGTTTATTTTCAATTTCATTTAAATATTTATTTAAATTTTCTTTTAAAATATTAATATTATTTTTTGAAATAGAATTTTCTTTAAATTGAATATTTTCAATATCGTTTATTTTTTTATTTAATTTTTCAAGCCATTTTAAAGCTTTAAAATGAATTTTTTGGTTTTTAAAATTAGAAATAGAAAGTAATTTAAAAAAACAAAAATATGCGATTTTATATTTTCTTAATTTAATAGAAAATTTTCCAATATAAAATAAAATTAATTCAAAATAAATTCCATTTATTATTAACATTATTCTACTATCAACAATAATTTTATTATTATTTTTTAATTTCTTTATTAAATCATTAAATTGATTCAAAACTAAAATACTTTTTTTTAATTGTTTATTTGTTTCTTCATTTTTTCTTATTGAAAATGAATTATAACATTTTGCTAATAAAATTTTTATATAAATATTTTTAATTAAATTTATTTCTAAATGAGAATTTATTTTATAACTTTTTTTAAAATGAATAATTGCGTTTTCTAAATAAAAATCCATTTTATTTATTTCTGAATTATTATTATTATTATAAAAACTTGTTTTAAATGTGAATCTTTTTTTATTATTAATTTTTTTATTTCGTTTTTTTATTTCATGAAATAAATAATAATTTGATAATCCTAATAAATAATGTAAACTTTGTTCTATAAATTTTAAATTTATAATATTATTTTCTTGATTATTTTTAATATCATAATTATCATTATTATAAAAAACATATTCATTTAAATATGAATTAACATTATTTAATAAATTTCTATTTTTTAATTCATTAAAATCAGATTTATTTTTAATTTCATTTAAATCATTTTCTATTTTTTTTTGTAAATTTTCTAATTCATTTTTTGCGTTTAAATATTTTTTATCTTTAATATACAATTCAGCAATTATAATTTGACATTTATATAATTCAAATTTTAAATTTTGAGGAATTTCATTACTAATTGATTGATAAAATTCTGTTTTTTGTTGAAAAGGAATTTTTGGATTTCGAATTAATAAAATTTTTTGTAAAAAACTAATAACATTTTCTAATTCTTTCATTTCTAAATTTGTGTATTGATTACTTAATATTTTATTTAAAAAATTCTTATTTTGATTAAATTGTTTATTATTAATAAACTTTTTAAAATCTTCAAAATCCATTTTTGAATTATTATTATTATCATTTTTAATGTCTAATAATTTTTCGATGTTATTTTGATAAAATTTTATTGGATTTAATAAAAAAATCATAATAAATTGAATAATAATAAAAAAAATAACAAACATTAATATTAAAATAGCAATAAAAAAAAATAAAAGACGTAAAGATTTAAAAACATATATTTTATAAATATTATTTGAAAAACGTGGATTTTTTTCTTTTATGACTGATAAAAAATAAAATGTATAATTATCATTATTATTATTTTTAAAAATATTTGTTTTTTCATTAAAATTATCTAAACTTATATTTAAAGGTGTAAATATAAAATAAAAATTTGATTGAGATAATTTTTTTTTTATTTTTTGACCTTTATTATTAAATTTATATTCTAAATAATATTTTTTTGTAGTATTAACTACAGATTTATTATTTTTTAAAGGTATATTATTTTTTATTTCAATATATTCTTTTTTTAAATTATCTATTTCATTTTTATTAATATCATAATTCTTAAAAATATCATAATATAAACTATGAAACAATTCTAAATTTATTAAATTTTCAGTTTTATATTTAGTACTATCAAAAATATGTGAATAATTATTAAAAATTAAGTTTATTATATCATTAGAATTATAAATTAAATTAAATTTTTCATCTATAATATTAAAAATAAAATTAGTTGAATTAATATAACTTTTATTAAATATTTTCATTAAATTTATTTTATTACAAATTTTTATTTCATCATTATTTATATACATTAAAGTACATATTAATTGATATATATTATTTTTTTCAAATTTTGGGGGAGAAAAAGTAAAAGAATCATTTTCACAATTCATTTCATCATTTTTTATTTCATTAACAACTGAAGGATAAATATATGTAGTATTATTATAATATATTTGAGTATTTATAATTTCTAATTCATATTTTTGATTTAATAAATTTTGAATTAATTTTGATTTCAAAAATAACAGAGCATAACATATCACTTTTTTATCTTCATCATTTTTTGTATTGTTTGAATATATTTTATTCAAATCATCATTATTTAATAAACTATTCATATCATCAAAATCAGTCAAATTTTCAATAAATAAACTTTCATTATTAATTATACAATTATTTTGATATGATTCTAAAAATTTATTTGATGATGAATCATCAATCAAAATATTATCATTATTATTATCAATAAAAGATAAATGTTGTCTTAACTGTAATAAATCAACCTTAAAATCTAAATATTTTTTTGTAATTAAATAAGAAAAACTATGTGTAAATTCTTTTTCATTATCAACAATTAAATTTTTAATCATATTTATATCTTTATTTAAAGGACTTTTATACAAAAAAATATTTACAAAAAAGAAAATAATTTCAATAAATAAAAATAGAAAAAACATTATTAAAATAGGAGTTAAAATAGCATTAATAATTATTTGCATTTTTTATATAAAAAAATTTAAAAAATCATTTAATAATTAAAATATTTTATATAAAAAATGTTTGAAACTATAAAACAAAATCGTATTTATAGTTTTATTACAATATCAATTATATATATTTTAACAAGTATTTTAGGTATATTAACTTATTATTATTTTTCACAAAAATATATTTTTTATATAAATTTATTACTAACTGATATTATTTGTACATTATTTGTATTTATATTTAGTTTATTATTTTCAAATTCTTCTGTTTATGATCCTTATTGGAGTGTTCAACCAATTATTATTGCATTAAGCTATCAATATTTCATTTCAGATTCTTTAAATTTAATAAGAATATTATTACATTTTTCAATATTGTTTTGGGGAATAAGATTAACATTAAATTGGGCTTATACTAGTCATAATTTATATACTCAAGATTGGAGATATGTTTATTTAAAAGAAGTTACAAATATTTTTTATCCTTTTATTAATTTATTTGGAATTCATTTATTCCCAACTATAATTGTTTATTTATGTGTATTACCTAGTGTTTATATAATAATGTTTAAGTGTAAAGAAATAAATTTATTTTTTATTTTATCTTTTTTATTAAGTATAATTGCTATTATTTTAGAAAGTGTTTCAGATTATCAAATGCATATGTTTAGAAAAAATAAAAATAATAAAGAAAAATTTATTAGAAATGGATTATGGAAATATTCAAGACATCCTAATTATTTAGGAGAAATATTATTTTGGTGGGGTATAGGATTTATGGCAATATTTGGATTAGAAGAAAAAAATTATTATTTATTAATAGGACCATTATCATGTAATTTAATGTTTGTTTTGGCAACAATTCATTTAGCAGATAATCATCAAAAAAGAAAAAAAGGTTTTGATAAATATTATAAAGAAACTAATATGTTATTACCTTTTAATATTTAATTATAAAGATCACATTATAATATAATATAAATAGACATAATAAGTATTTGATTTAATTTATTTTTATTTAATATTTATTTATAATAATAATAAACACATATTTACATTATTATATTATAAATTAAAATAATCTATTTGTTATAAAATTAAATATATTTTCAAATTCATTTTCTTTATTTTCTTGATTTATTTCTTCATATTTATCTAATTTTAATTTTTTAATAATCCATTTTTCATATTTATAATAAGGAATATGCTCAATTTTACATTGATTATATAATTTTTCTGGATTCGTTAGTAGAAAAGGTTCAATATAATTATTATTTAATTTTAATGATTGAAACAATAACAAAAAAAATTGTTTATATTCATTAGATATTTTTTTTGTATGTAATTTTTTGATTTTTTTATTTGAATTTTCTTTTTTTTTAAGTTCCAAATTTAATGTATTTATTTTTTTAATAGATTCAGTTTTATAAATATGATATAAATTTACATTATTATTACTATTTTCAGTTGTTACTACTATATTATTATTTAATAAAAAATCTTCATTAGAATTATTATTATTATCACTGTAACTTGATAATAATAATAATTCTACTGGCGAGCGTAGAAACGGAGATAATAGGCCAGACCATCAGCGATGTTGTCGGCATCGAAGTTGCCTTCCTCGCCATAGGCAAGGATGGGTTGGGCCACGTCGTCGGCAGCCACGATGATGTAGCCGCCATCGAAGTTGAAGACATAGAGAGCGTTGGCGCCACGCTCTGTCGTTTGGGTATAGGCCAAGTTAAGCTCAGCCACTTGCTTGGTGGCATTGCCTTGCACATACTTCAAACCCAGCTGACGGGCAGTGTTCACGTCGACGGGCGAAGCGATGAGTTGACCCACAAACAAGGCCAACATCAGCATGATAGATAATGATTTTCTCATCGTAGTTATTATTAATTTATTGATTTTAAATTATTTACATTTTAACAACACGCTGTACTGCAGCACCCTGGGCGGCTTTCACCTTGACAAAGTAGACGCCATTGGGCAACTGACTCATGTCAAGGGAAGCACGACCGTCGTTGGCATTCATTTGCATCACGCATTGGCCCACAAGGTCATAAACGCTAACCATAGTCATTCCTTCCGCCTCAACGCTCAGCAGTCCCGAAGTGGGATTGGGATAGAGTTTCACATCGGAAAGCGGATTCTCATCAACCGACACATTGGTGATACGGATGGCATCCTCACCATTGGCAGCCAAGGCAAATTCGGATTCACATTCGGGATAAATGGCTTTAACCTTGTATGATTTATCCATTACATCAGTGACAAGGACTTGTTCAAAGAAGAGATCGGTTATACCAGAAACCTCTGTTGTGTCATTTAACAAGTGATCGATGACGACAACGGTATAACTATCCGGAGTACGCTCCTCAGGGGCATCCCATGCAATATGAGCCACAGTCATAGGATCCTCTCTCCTGAGATTCGTCGGTGCCGAGCAAGGCAAGACAGGAGGTACTGGGGGCTCGGGCATGGTGACACAAGCCTCGTTGGAATTGGTATCAAACCCATCGCCATGGGCAATGATTTGATAGCAATAGGTCTCACCTAATTCAACAGCAGCATCTTCGAATGTCATCCCTGTGGCTTCTCCGACTTTCTCTCCGTTGCGCATGATGTCGTATGAAGCGGCTTGGTAAGCGGGTTTCCAGCGCAGGTTCACCAAAGAATCCTCTTCATTATACCATACTTGCAAATCCTTAGGTGTGTTTGACCAGTCCACGTTGACGAAGAACTTGTCTGGATCAAAGAGGTCGTTGGCATAGGCAGAAGTGCAACCCGTGGCACTGTAGTAAGCCTCAACCACATATTGATACTCCGTACCAGGCATGGCACTTTGGTCCCTGAAGCTGGTGACATTGGCCGAGGTCAGTTTGACACGCTTGTACGGAGTATCGGCAGTCTTACGATAGACCAGATAACCCGAAACGGCTGTATTGCCCGTACGCGACCAATTCAGTTGCAGTTTGTTGTCGGCAGTGAAATCGTAATAGAAGTCCAGCGGAGGTTCGCAATCGGAGCCTGAGGTGATGCAATACTCGTTGGAGCTTTCGGTCTCGCCGCCATTGCATAAGGCAGTGATATAGTAACGATGGCCTCCAATGTCGGTGTTTTCGTCGACATAAGAGAGTTCATGCGACATATTGAAGAGGAAGCCGTCACGATAGATGCAATAGCCAAACTCAGGCGTATGGTCCGAATCCCAAGTGAGCAGGATGGTCTGATTGTTATTCGGGTCGACCGTGGCCCTCAAGTTATACGGGGCCTCGCATGTGTTCTCGTTGCCGCAGGAGTTGTTCAGGGTGCGCAGCAAACCGGCATCCAATCCCGATGAGGGACCGCTGTATTCATAAACGACTTGATTCTGCGAGTCTTTCACTTTGAAGGAAAGGTTGGTGATGGCTGTGCTGGGCTCAGTCCAATAAAGGTTATTATTACCCAGTGCCATAGGGAACCTTTGCATGGTGGCAGCCGACGTGTTTGTGGTCAGGAAGTCGATATAGGAACCTGCGGCGTTTTGCACCGTGATGCCACCGCCGTTCCACCCATGGAAATCGGAGGAGGTCATGATGACCGTCCACTCGCAATAGGGGCCAAAGACAGCCTTAGTATGGGCAGTGCGTCCATACGATTCACCATTCACCGCCATTACTGCATAGTCGTATTGGTCGAAAAAAGGCACCTCGTCATCATAGGTCATGGCCTGTCCAGGCTCAACGTTCTCTATCTCTTTGACGATGAAGCCGTTACGTAAAACAACAACCTTATCGAGGTGGGTCAACGGAGCGCCCGTCTCAGTGTGGGTGGGATTGGTCCACGACAAATGACCAGTAAGAGAGACGTCATTATCAATGCTCACCTCAAGATTATCAGGTGCTTGAGGCATGGCATCAAAGACGTAATTGGGAACAAAATCCGCAACGACGGCTTGGCTACCCGAATACTCGAAGTTTTCTCCATCGATCAGGAGGAAGTTGTTGGATGCACCGCCCCAACCAAAATTGAAATGGAACAAGCCATCGGCATCGTAGCCGTCGCAGAGGAAAGCGTGACCGCCATCGGCACTCTGTCCCGAGTAATACAAAGGAATACGTTGGTCGATACACGACTTCAAAAGGGCAATCCATTCGTCGTAGTTGCCGCCTTTCGAGATATGCGTAGCACTCTCGGAATAGGAGAAATAGGTGCTGATGGCGCCAGGCACATCCACCGAATAGGCACCACTGCCGCCGTGTTCGTAGTTCATGTCGACCGACACGCCACAATGGTACATCAAAACGGCAACGGCTTCTCTCTGTTCAGGAGTAGCACCGCTGCCATAGTATTCAATCATGTTGGCCCAGTCGTAGGTGGTAGCTCCGAAATTGGCGTATTGTTCGCCATACAGCGGGGCATAGTAGCTATGCTCGCCCGTACCTGTCACAGGCCACTCCCAATATTTCATGATCTCAGCCATGGCCGTGGCCACACAACCTGTCGGACAGCCATCGGGAACATACATGTTGAAAGGTGCCATCTGGTCCCAACGCTGCTGCACCAATGGTCCAACAACGACGAGGCCTTTGTCGGCATGCAGATATCCGTATGCCTCAAGATTCTTCCAACGGGAAACAATGTCACTAGAGACAGGGCGACCTTGTTCCACCACCGTGGCGATGCCTCTCGAAATCTCATCCAGCATGAAACGCAGTCCGTCGGGAGCGCTTGCATAGTCGAATTGGCCTTGGTCCGAATAGCCGAGGATGGGCGACGAACTGTCGTCGGCCGACACGATGACGTAGCCGCCGTTGAAGTTAAAGACATACATGGTCGCCATGCCGTTGTCGGCGTGGTGGATGTAAGCCAATTGCAAGTCTTGCACTGCGTTCTTGGCAAACATATCCTTATGTTGGACAAAGTTCAGTCCTAACCGTTGGGCCTTGGCCACGTCGACGGGCTTGGCTTGAAGTATGGTGAAGCCCAGCAACAAGGCAAGGATGACAAGTAGATTTCTTCTCATAGTCTATGATTTTAGCGTTTTACTTTTCTGTTTTTAAAGCGGCAAATATACATATTTTCAGGTTTTCTGTTCTTTTTTCTTTGCTGCGGGGAACAAAATATTGTTCAAAATGAGGCGATAACCCGGTGAATTGGGGTGCATGTCGAGCTCGGTGGGCGGGTCGCCGACGATGTGCTGGTAGTCCTCGGGGTCGTGGCCGCCGAGGAAGGTCCAGAAGCCGTTGCCGAAGTTGCCGTGGATGTAGCGGTCCTCGTTCAAGGCGCCGTTGTCGCCCAAGACCACCACCGACGGCTTGACCGTCGCCTTGTTGAAGGCCGTGGTCTGCCCCA
>JAEEGK010008756.1_pt1 | contig 23813 bp, 18 predicted proteins | sample 8958771 | NCBI WGS metagenome assembly JAEEGK01 (sample SAMN16246547, study PRJNA631951) | gut metagenome | biome: gut microbiome; feature: rumen; material: SC-attached | host: Bos | place: Iran: Karaj | collected 2018-10
CGGAAATCGACCAGACGACTCATCTGGTTTCGGGCCTCAAGGCGAACACCATCAACAACATGAAAAAAGCCCTCGATATCGCCGAAGAATACGGCGTGATGGTTTCGATGTGCCTTTTCAGCCACAATCTGATGGAACCGAACCAATGGGGACTTTACAACGAAAAGCTCGATATCACAGCGAACACGCAACTGTTCGAAGATGCGGGCACCAAGGCATTCATCGACAATGCACTCATCCCGGTGGTGAAAGCGATTGGCAACCACAAGGCGCTCATGACATGGGAAGTTTTCAACGAGCCCGAAGGCATGACTAGCGAAGGCTGGACAACCAAGAAACTCGACAAGGCTACGCTCCAGAAATTTACAAACAAAGTTGCGGCAGCCATCCACACGGAGAACCCGGAACTTCTCGTTTCGACAGGCAGCGTAAACATCAAATATCAGGCATGGTGGAACGATGCAGCCCTCGTCGCAGCCGGTGGAGAAGCAAAAGGCACCCTTGACTTTTTCCAGACACACTATTATCCGTATTACCAGGATGATGCCGTCTCGCCGTTCGTAAATACGGCCGCGCAGATGGCGACCAAGTATGGCTACGACAACAAACCGATGATTATCGGCGAGTTCCCGGCAAGCGGCTGGGCTGGCGAAACCTACAAGTCAAATTTTGCCGCCAAGACGCAGATTACGACAGAAGAATGTTACCGCAAAGCATTTGATGGTGGCTACGCAGGCGCTCTCGCATGGCAGTACATTGGCGACAAGACCGAAGCGAATTTCGGCGGTTACACTTACACCATCGACCCGGCGCTCAAGGCGATGACGGTTCTCGCCGCTACCGAAGAAGCGAGTATCAAGATTAAAGATGCAACGATTGACAACACCACCGGCGATGGCAAGATGGCCGTAACCTACGGAGGCGACAATGCGCAAATCGAATACCAGAAAACATTCGACCTGAGCAAGGCCAACACGCTGTCTTTTGAAGCAAAGAATAACGGAGCCACAGCCGCCCAGCTGAACCTGATTTTCAAGCTCACGGATGCATGGACATGGACCGAAGTCGAAGGCCCCTGCGAAGTACCCGCCGGAGAAAAGAAGACCTGTACATTCGATATTTCGAGCCACGCCGACCGCAACAAGACTTTGAGTACGGTCATCGCGAACTACGCAGCGGGTTACACTGGCACCATTCTTTACGATAACTTTGTCGCCGGTACGGACACCCTTTGGAATTTCAATGCCGACAAGTACGACGCATTTAGCCGCGGTTTCGAAAATACCGAAGAAATGATTCCTGAAATCAAAATTGTCTACGACGACACTTACGAAAGCGGAACGACACGATATTTCCGTACTGCGAACAACATTCATCCCTCCGTCAAAGTCAACGCCAACACAATCTCCCTTGTCACAAGTACGGCAGGGATACTGAACGTGGATATTTTCGGCATGAACGGCCAGCACGTCGCCACCCTGCACAGGGGAGCAACAGCAGCCGGCAACCACACATTCAGCCTCACCGGAATCCGGAGCGGGCACTACCTCCTACGCGTCAAGGGTACCGGAATCGCAGCCACGCAGCCGATTCGGTTGAAGTAGAGTCGACGAAAACCCGGCGGCCAACAAGGCCGCCTTTTTTTTACCTATATTGCAGGCCATGAGCGACAAGCACCCCCTTTACTTTACGATCCACGGACATTTTTACCAGCCGCCCCGAGAGAACCCTTGGACAGGCGTTATCGAAAATCAACCCAGCGCAAGGCCCTTCCACGACTGGAACGACCGCATTGCAAGTGAATGTTACAGCCCGAACTCCGCAAGCCGCATTTTGAGCGAACACGGGCACATTGTCGATATTGTCAACAACTACGACTTCATGAGTTTCAACATGGGTCCGACCTTGATGAGTTGGATCCGCACGAACACCCCGGAAACATACAAGCGAATCCAGGAAGCGGACAAGCGCAGCCGCGAACGCCTGAACGGCCACGGCAACGCCATCGCCCAAGTGTACAACCATGTCATCATGCCGCTTGCAAGCGAACAGGACAAGCGCACGCAAATCCGCTGGGGCATCGAAGATTTCAAGTTCCATTTCGGCCGCATGCCCGAGGCCATGTGGCTTGCCGAAACAGCCATCAACCTGGACACCGTCGTGGAACTCATCAAGGCCGGCATCAAGTTCACCATCCTCTCGCCGACGCAGGCCGACAGTTTCCGCAAGCTCGGCGACAGCGAATGGAAGGGATGCGCCAATACCGATATCGATACCACGCGCCCCTACCGCATTTTCCCGCGCGACAAGGAAGGCAACCTTGTCTGTGACGGTTACTTGGACGTCTTTTTCTACAATCCCTGGCTTTCTTCGGCTGTGGGGTTCGAACACCTGCTCCGCAACGCGGACACCTTCGGAGGCCGCATCCGCGACGCCTGGGACGCTAATCGCGAAGACCCGCAACTGGTGAGCATCGGTACCGACGGCGAAAGCTACGGGCACCACGAACCATTCGGCGACATGTGCGCGGCCTGGCTCTACAACCGCTACGCTCCCGAACACAACATGGTGCCGGTGAACTACGGCTGGTATCTCGAGAAATTTCCGCCACAGCACGAAGTCCTCTTGAAGAACTTCCACGGCGAAGGCTGTGCATGGAGTTGCGCCCACGGGGTCGGCCGCTGGTACCGCGACTGCGGATGCTCCACCGGCGGCGGGCCGGACTGGAACCAGAAATGGCGCGGCCCCCTGCGCGACGCCTTTAACCATCTGAAAACCCTCGCCGACGAAATCTTTATAAACGAACTCCAGCACCTCACGGCAATGGACCCGTGGGATGTCCGCAACAAGTACGTCGACGTTCTCATCGCCCCAGGCGACAGCTACCGCCTGAAGAGTTTCCTCAACGCCACGCTTCTGCACCCGCACGACCCGGATGAGTGTGCCAAGGCAGTGCGTTTACTCGAAATCCAGAAATTCTGCATGTTCAGCTTTACAAGCTGCGGCTGGTTCTTCAACGACATCGAAGGCCTGGAACCCGTACAGAACATGCGCTATGCGCTGCGCGCCATGGAACTGCTCAAGCCGTTCCTCCCCGAAGGCCGCGACATCAAGGCAGAAGTCCTCGAAATCCTCGCGAAGGCCACGAGCAATGAGCACAAGTGGAGCGGAGCGGAAGTGTTCAAGAAGTCCGCCGAAGAAGACGTCCCCGCCTTCGTCAAGCAGATGGCCGAACGCGCCGCCATTTACCACCTCGGACTCGAAGACGACTACCTGAACAAGGACTACCGCCTCACGGCCTCGAAAATTTCGTCGCGCCGCCGCCAGACCATAGTTTATACCACTTACAACGACTCGACTATCGACGAGCATCACGCATCGACCATCCTCGTGCTTAACGATGCCCTCGGGAGAGTCAACTTGGTCGTCTGCAATGGAGACCCCAGGGAATGCGGACTCTCGTTTGTCGACAACCCGAACATGACTACCGAAGAGCTCAGGGCAGCATTCCCCGAGGCGTACGTCGTCCGCATGCGCGACCTCATGAGCGATTCCCTCAAGCGCATCAACCAGCTTTCGACGCAGCGCCACCTGACAGAAGTCACCAAGACCTTCTCCAAGTTCGCATTGGACCACGGCATTCCTATCGACTGCCTGGCCGACCCGGACCACACGCTGCCCGACACCATGCGCAAGATTCTCTCGCTTGAAATCAATGCGAAAATCCACCACCTTGCGCTCACGTATCTTGACAAGCCGAGCGACGAGGATTTCGCGAAAATCCACGAGCTCATCGACGAAGCGAAGGCGCTGGACACCACGTTCTCGTTCGGCGGCACGGGCCGCATGTTCCACAGGAAGTTGATGGGACTCATCGAGAATGTCGAACGTAACCAGGACGAATCCTCCGTCAGGCACATCACGGGACTCATCACCGTCGCGGACTGGCTGGAGCTCTATATCGACAAGACCACGCTCGAAAACAAGGTCTTCCCCATCTACAAGAAGTTCATGGAAGATCCCAACGGCAAGCTGGCCGCACTCAAGCCGATGTTCGACTGGCTGAACTTCGAGGGGCCCAATGCTTAGCCTCTCCCCCACCCCGCTGATCGACGCCCAAAAAATTGCCAAACGTATCGGCGAACTCGGCAAGCAGATTGGCGAGGAATACGACTTCGACATCATCGTCGGGGTCATGACGGGAGCGTTCATTTTCGTGGCCGACCTCTGCCGCGCCATGCCCAAGAAGAATGCGCAGATCAAGTTCATCAAGGCCTCGAGCTACGGGGACTCCACGGAATCTTCGCACAAAGTGAAGGTAAGCGGACTCGACACCGCCAAGATAGAAGGCGCGCGCCTGCTGCTGGTGGACGACATTTTGGACACCGGGCACACGATGCAAGCTCTCGTCAAGGAACTCTCCGCAATGGGGGCCAAGGAAATCAGGACCTGCGTTTTCCTCGACAAGCCCGAGCGGCGCGAAGTGCCCATAACGGCCGATTACGTGGGTTTTGAAATCCCGAACGCCTTCGTCGTGGGTTACGGGCTCGATTTTGCGGACGAATACCGTACTTTTCCAGATGTCTGGACGCTAGAAGAAAAACAATAACTATATTGGACAATATGGCACAGAATGATTCAGACGACGTTAAGCTCCACGCCACGCAGACGTTCGCGGCACTAGGTAACAAGTTCAGCAAGTTGCCCCGTTCGAAGCGTTTGATTATCGTTGGCGCAGTAGCCCTGTTTATTTACATCCTTGGCTTCATGACTTGCAGTTTCATGAACAGCGTCCCGAACGAAGGCATCATCGAGAAGGTGGCCGCCCTCCCCGACGCGAAGAACAAGTGCAAGTTCCGCTACGACCGAGCCCTCGAATACGCCATCATGCACGAATGCGTCTTTGCCAAGGGAACTCCCGGCAATGGTTCCAAGCTCGTGCAGCGCGTGAACTACTGTACCTGCGCCCTCGAAGGCGTGCAGATGAAGAAGCCATACCAGAAGATGTTTGAGAACAACCTCGTGGACTTCACGTTCAAGATCCGCGAAGAGAACCTCTGCAACGAAGAAAAGAACATCCCGACGCTGGAAGCCGAAGGCGGCGACCAGGGCGGGAACTAATCCCGAATGCGAACGGGATTCATGTGCAAACCGACTTTGCTGGAACGATTGTAGCACCGAATACAGAAGTCGTTGTTGGACAGGCCGGAAAAAATTTCTATGGTTCTATTGACAACCACGAACCTTCACGGTATTCTGTTGTTTTCTAGGACGGCAATCTATGTTTTCCCGCTTTATTTATTTTTCTTTATTCATTGTTCTTTTAGGATGCGCCCCTTATGAGGATCCATCAGAAACAGAATGCTTTGATTCTGATGATTTTTTATCAATAAGACTCATTACCACAGCTAATATTGATAGTGTCCAATTTTACTTAAACGAACAATATGTTTGCCAAGGGCAAACCAACGCAAGCCAAAAAATTATCTTGTGCAACGATTCGACAAAACGAGCCCCCGTCTATATTCAACCAACATCACAAAAGATTTCCGATCATTGCGTTGTTTCCGAATCATACCCCATATGGAATGTTTTTTTATGCGGGATTACACCCTTTGATGATGTTAAACCTAATTCTAACGAATTGGGAATACAAATTTTTTCCAATGACACAACAACACATATAAAAACAGGTTTAATCACTACGGGCAGGACACGCATTAACATCGTTCCCGAACAAGATACAACCAAATGGTTTAGCTATGACGAGAACCCTATAGATGTCACTCTTCACTCTTCTGACATGTCAAAACGAATGGGCTGCTTCGAGGGGTATTGCGTTACCACATTGCCCATGACCGAAAAAGAATTCTGCTACGAAAAGGATAGCAGGAGATGACAAGTCCCGCCCTGGTCTACTATTATGTCGACCAGGGCGGGAACAACTAACCCCAGTTACAATATCAGCATTCCGTCGCCGTAGCTGAACAGTTTCATTCTGTTCTCGACGGCCATTTTGTACGCAGTCAGCGTATTTTCACGTCCGTAGAACGCCGAGACAAGCAGGATAAGCGAGCTCTTGGGCCAATGGAAATTGGTGAGGAGCCCGTCCACAATCTTGTAGCGGTAGCCGGGATAGAAGAACGCGTGCGTCACGCCTTTCTGCGGTTTCAGGAATCCGTTTGCGTCGGCAATCGTCTCGATGACGCGGGTGCTCGTCGTCCCGACCGTCACGATGCGGCCGCCTTCGCGCTTCGCCTTGTTGATGATGTCTGCATTTTCGGGCGTGAGCTCGTAATGTTCGCCATGCATCTTGTGCTGGGTAAAATCTTCGACCGAGATGTTCTGGAAGGTGCCGGGGCCCACGTGCAGAGTGACTTCGGCCACGTACACGCCCCTTGCCTTGAGGTCTTCGAGCATTTGCTCGCTAAAGTGCAAGCTCGCCGTCGGGGCGGCCACCGCGCCGGAATACTTCGCGAAAATCGTCTGGTAAGCCTTCTTGTCGTCTTCGTCGTCGGGGCGGTTGATGTACGGCGGCAGCGGGACGTGTCCTTCACGGTTCATCACCGACTCGAGTTCCACCGGAGTCACCGCAAAGCGCAGCACGCGGGCCCCGTCTTCACGGACGTCTTCGACGACCGTCTTCACACCCGCGATTTCGAGTTCGCGGCCGATTTTGAAAGCCTTGCCCGGGCGCACCTGCGCCTCGTAGCGGGCGGAGCCGTCTTCGGCGGGAATCAGCGACTGCACCAGAAGCGTTTCGACCTCGCCGCCGTGCAACGTGTGGCCATACAGCCTCGCGGGAATCACCTTGGTATTGTTCACCACCAGGCAATCGCCCGGCCTGAACAGATCCACAATTTCCGGAGCCTTCATTATATGGCGCTCGCCGCCATCCTTGGGGCAGTGCAAAATGCGCGTTTTGCCCTTGCCCGCCGTACGGGTTGCAATCAGTTCTGGCGGAAATTCAAAATTGTAATCAGAAAGCCTGTGTTCCATCTTAACCCTGGAGAGATTTCATTGCTTCCTTGACGAGGTTTTTCATTTCGGCCTTAAGGCTCGCCGGCTTCAAGATTTCGACATCCGGCAACACGCCCAGAAGCCAAGACCTGAAATCCGGAGTGACGCGAAGCTTCAAATCCACGACAAAGCGGGACTTGGTTTCTTTAATGTTCACCGCCGGGACAAAGTTGGATTTCTTGAACTGGCTCTGCAGCCACTTGGACTTGACCACAAGTGAAATATCCTGTGGCGGGAGACTGGCATTAGTCCACTTGCCGAATGCATACTTGTAATGAATCTTGGAATCAAACGCCAGCTTTACGACGGGAATATTCGTCGTCGTCATGTTGACAATATTTTCAACAACATAGTTCTTGAAAATCTGGGTTTCCTCGAATTCATCGTCGGCAGCAATCAGGTAGAGCGTATCCACGCGGAGCACGAGCTTGACCGGGCTCACCATAACGGTCGTCTGTTCTTCCTCGTGCGTGGAACTGCGGTAGGTGATATTGACTTTCACGCCGTCGTGAATGGCCTTGAGAATCTTGGAAAGGATAGCATCCTTCTTCTTCAAGTTATGGTCGCAGAAGGGGCCGTAATCGAGTTCGAAATCGGGGTCCACCGAAATGGGATCCACCTTGAAGGAATCCGGGTCGGTCACGCTCAGGGAATTAATCAGGTTGTCGATGATTTTCAGGTTCTTCACGCCGGTCGGAGAATCGCTTTCAAACGACTTGCGAAGCTTCTCCAGCTTTTTCACGAGATCCTGGTTGAAGTCCGTCTTTTCTTCGGGCTGGATGACATAGAATGTCTGCCCGTCCTGCTTGAACTTGTGCAGGCCACAGTTTTCCTTTTCGAGCTGCTGGATATGGCGATAAATCGTGCGGGGCTTGCAATTGAGCGAGATGGCCAAACTTTCGACTGTCATCGGCTTGCAAAGAATATTCTTGATGTTATTTATCTTTTCGTAACCCGTAGCCATAACGACTCCTTTATTTTAAAATGACTCTCAGCTTGTTTTCTACCGACGGCGACTTGGTCGCCCTCATGGTCGAAAGAAACGCAAGCTGTTTTTGGAAGTTGGAAGACACGCGACCTTCCAGCAAAAATTTATTCCGAACAAACGAAACCTTAATTCTCGCTCCCGACAGAAGCGAGCTCGATTCCATAGACCTTTCGATTTCTTCGCACAGTTCCCGGTTAGGCATCGCATCCGAGGGAATTGGGTTCAGCGCAAAAACCAGTTCCTGCACGCCGGGGTAATCCGTAATGCGGTGTTCCAGTTCTTTCAAATCGTAATCCTCGAAACAAGAAGCCGTAACCGAGACTTTGCCCTGTTCCACTTTCACGCTGTAATCAAAGACGCGCACGCCCGGCGTTTCGAGAATCGAAAGGACATCGTTCTCCATGACCGTATCCGAGACGATGCTATTTATCGCGACCCTCATGAAGTCAACGCAACCGCGCACCTTCGGGAGCGCCTCGACACAGCCCTTGAGCGCCCGCTTTACAGACAAATTGCGAACCAGGCCATCCAAGTAGACAACCCCTTGCCCCACATTCACCGAAATCCGGCGAGCATCTTCGGGGAACAACTGGAGCAACCTGCTACGCACAATTTCGGCAAGCTTGGGATTCGGCAAGTTCTGCGACGTTACGGGCAGGGCCAAGAAAAGAATCGTTCCGTCTTCCAATAACACGGCAAGCAAATCCTTTTCGCCGTCATTGACCAAGCCGACAGCCACACCGAAAGCGTTGCGGATAGCATGATAAATATGGTCACCGATAAGCGTCTGCGCACTCTGCGCCGGCAGCAAACGGTAACCATCCGGAGATTCCTCCTGATTGATGACGACGTTCGGACATTCCACTTTCTGGTCCGGGCCGCCATCATAGCTAATCATGATGATTTCTTTTTCCGAAGTCTGGAAATAGCTCTTCACCAAACCCGGTTTCGCCTTCCCCTTGAAATACAGCCAGTTCCCCGGAGCAATCCTGTTGCGCCCATAGATTTTGGCATAGTCGCCGTTCCTCGTCTTGTCGCTGCAGAAAGAAAACTCCTGCGAAAAGGCAATGAACACAGACTGGCACTGTTCACAACAACAGAGCAGGGGGATTCCCGAATTCATGCCCCCATAAGTCGAATACGCTTCCCTGGCAAAAACACCGTGCTCGACCACGCGCTGGCAGCGCCGGCAGAAGAGCGGCAAAGTGTAGAGCCTATGAGGGAACTGGGAACGCATGGGGAGTGGTTAGTGGTTGGTGGTTAGTGATTAGTAGGAAGTAGGCAGTAGACAGTAGGAAGTTTTTATAATCGCGGCGAAGCCGCCTAACTAACTCTGTCTACTAACCACTGTTTACTTAACCACTTAAATATTCCTGTCTACTGTTTACTATTTCATGAGCGGCATTGCCACGTCGATGCGGCGAAGCACTTCTTCCTTGCCGATAATTTCGAACATTTCCCAGAGGCCGGGGCCAGCGGTAACGCCGGAAACAGCGAGACGCGGAGCACCGACGAGTTCACCGACCTTGTGGCCGCAGCGTTCGGCGAGGTCATAGAAACCCTTCTCGATCACCGGAGTCTTGAAATCTTCGATAGAGGCGAGCATGTCGCGCACGAGTGTCGCGACTTCCTTGGAACCTTCGCCGAAGTGCTTCTTGGCACCCTTTTCGTCGTAGGTGGTCGGGGCGACAAAGAAGTACACGGCCATCTCGGCCAAGTCCTGCACAAAGTGGGCACGCGGCTTGAGCTGCTTCACGATTTCGTCGAGGCGGGCTTCCGGTTCGTTGGAGAGGTCGATACCCTTTGCGGCAAGGCCTTCCTTCATGATTCCCTTGAGGAACGCGTCGTCGCACATGTGGATGTGCTGGCCGTTCATCCACTGCAACTTCTTTTCGTCGAAGCTTGCGGACTTCGGGTTGATGCGTTCGAGCGTGAAGCTTTCGACCATTTCCTTGATGGTCATGACTTCGCGATCGTCGCCCGGGTTCCAGCCGAGGAGCGCGAGGTAGTTCACGAGCGTCTCCGGCAAGTAGCCGAGGTCGCGGAAGTCACCCACGGAGGCTGCTCCCTTGCGCTTGGAAAGCTTACCGCCGTTCTTGTCGAGAATCACTGGCAGGTGGCACCACACAGGCGGCTGCCAGCCAAAGGCCTTGTACAAGAGTTCGTGTTTCGGCGTGGAGCTGATCCATTCGTCACCGCGGAGCACATGAGTCGTACCCATCAAGTGGTCATCGACGACGCTTGCAAAGTGATAAGTCGGGTAACCGTCGCGCTTGATGAGCACGAGGTCGTCCAGAAGCTCGTTCTGGTAGCTGATGTGGCCGCGAATCATGTCGTCGAATTCCGTGACGCCAGTTTCGGGCACCTTGAAGCGGATCACCGCCTTTTCGCCGGCGGCGATGCGTGCCTCGGCTTCTTCGCGGCTGATATTACGGCAATGGCGGTCGTAACCGGTGACCGGCACGTGAGTCTTTTCCTGTTCGGCGCGAACTTCCTGCAGGCGTTCCTCAGTGCAGAAGCAATAGTAGGCACAGCCCGCGTCCAAAAGCTTCTTGATTTCGCGGTGGTAAATGTCGAGGCGTTCGCTCTGGAAGTACGGACCGCAATCGCCTTCGCAACCCGGACCTTCGTCCCATTGCAGGCCAAGCCATTTGAGGTCGCGCATCAAGTCGTGGAGAGCCGTTTCGTTATAGCGTTTGCGGTCGGTATCTTCGATACGCAGGTAGAACGTACCGCCCATGTGTTTTGCAAAAAAGTAGTTGTAAATAGCGGTACGAGCTCCGCCCACATGCAGGTAGCCCGTCGGGCTCGGGGCAAAACGGACGCGAACTGGACGATTAGAATTGCAATTTTCGCACATAAAATCCTCTTTTGTTTATTCCATGTCAAAAAATAGCAATTTAAAGATGGTGTGTCTTTACCGCAATGCTTTTAGTACGTTGATATTAACGCTAAAATTTCTTACTGACAATTTTTTTCATTTTTTTGATTCGCAGATAATTGCTGGCGTCAAAAAAAACGCAAATTGCCAAATGCAACTTGCGTCAAACTTTTCAAAACAAGTAGAGCGAGGCGCGAGGTTCCGTAGCTAGAGTTTCACTTTCTTCAAAGAAACGAGTGAGACGAGGCGTCGCTCGCCCCTACCAGCCGATTTCCTTTACCCCGTCTTCGATGAGGTAAGGCATTTCTTCGTGAATCACAACGTCTGCGGAAATCTTGGTGGGATCCAGATGGATGTAGTTGATGTCGCCATCGGCAAGTACTGTTCCGTCCATATCCATGATGCTGGCGTGAGTCACGAAAAAGCGGGAGGAAACTTTTACGATTTCGCCCTTGCCAATGAGCTGCACTCCATAAGGCACGGGCTTGCGGAACTTCGTCTCTAATGACATGGTTACGCCCCAGACGTTTTCGTCGCCACCGTTTTTTGCCCACACGGCGCGTAAGCCCATTTCGTCCAGCATGGCGGTAATGAGGCCGCCGTGCACGCGTCCGGGGTAGCTCTGGTGCTGCTCACGGTAGTTGAACAAAGTCATAACGCTGCCGTCTTCCATGTTGTAGAAAGGGGCGCGTACGCCATATTCGTTATCCAGTCCGCAAATCATGCACATCTTGCTGTTGTGCTGCTTGCTTATAACCTTGATGATTTCGTTCATCTTTGATACTCCGTGCCTTCTATTTTTTCAGCAGGTAATCCAAAATTTTTACCAGCAATTCGTTGGCGGGGCCTATTGTGGTTTCGCTTTCCTTGCGGATGTCCTTTGAATCTTGAACGTAGTCAAAACCAGCGGCAATGCCAGCCTTGATTTCGTCGTCTCCGTTTTTCAACATGCTTTCCATGGATTCGGGTGTCGCTTCCAGATGGAACTGCAATGCGATTCCGCTGCCAATCTTGAATGCCTGATTCTTGCAAGCCTCGCTAAAGGCGAAAGGTTCTGCAATGCCTGGCAAGTCGGGAATGTCGAAGGTCTCGCCATGCCAATGGAAAACGGAAAGACTGTCCGGCAAATCCATTTCCTCAGCCACATCACCTGTGAAAGTAACGGGGAACCAGCCGATTTCCTTTTCGGGATTTTTTCTGATGGCTGCACCGAAGGCGCTGGCAATCATCTGGGCTCCCAGGCAGATTCCCAACATGGGCTTGCCCAACTGCACCATGTCACAGCAAAGTTCCTTCTCGCGGACGATGTAGGGATATTCCGTTTCTTCTAGGACGCTCATGGGCCCGCCCATTAGAATGGCGAAGTCTACGTCGTCTTCATGAGGAATGGGATCTCCGGCGTAAAGACGTACAATATGGATGTTGTGTCCCTTAGCCTGAAGGTAGGGGAGGATTGCTCCGGGACCTTCAAATTCAACATGCTGAAAAATGTAGGTTTCCATGGACGAAAATATACAAAAGCTAGTTGCTGAATTCTGCCTGCAACCAGAAACGCCTCCTATTAAGGAGGCGTTGTCGGGCGCAGCAAAAAACGTCATATGTTCTTGCTGCGATAGTTTTTTGCGGAGTCTTACTTGCCGAATTCGCTAGTCGGCTTCATGACCTGCCAAAGCACAGCCTTGTGGGCGTGCAGGCGGTTTTCGGCTTCTTCGAAGCTCATGTTCACGTCGAGGTTATCCATCACGGAGTCTGTGATTTCTTCGCCGCGGTGAGCCGGGAGGCAGTGAGAAACCTTGCAGTGAGAAGGAGCGAGCTTCAAGAGTTCGTCGTTAATCTGGAACGGCAAGAAGTGAGACTGCTTTGTGGCCTTTTCGCCTTCCTGGCCCATCGAAACCCAAACGTCGCTATAGAGAATGTCCGCGTCCTTGACGGCTTCTTTCGGGTCGTTGAAAACGCGGTACTCGCAACCGTGATTCTTGAGGAGCGGCAAAGCTTCTTCGACAACGTTTTTGGGCTGTTCGAAGCCTTTCGGGCATGCGAGCGTGAAGTTCATGCCGACTTTTGCAGCGAGTGCGAGGAAGGAATTCGCAACGTTGTTGCCGTCACCGATGAATGCGACCGTTTTGGGCTTGCCGTCGGCGTTCTTGAAACCACCGAGGTTTTCGTTGATCATCTGGGCAAATGCGATAGCTTGGCACGGGTGGCAATCGTCGGTCAAAGCGTTCACGACCGGGATGGTGCCGTATTCGGCGAGTTCTTCGACGAGCTGCTGCTTGAAGCAACGGACCACAATGGCGTTCACCCAGCGGCTGAGGCAGCGGGCGACATCCTTGACGCTTTCGCGCTTGCCAAGACCGATAGAATCCGGGGAGAGCAATACGGCGTGGCCGCCAAGCTGGTTCATGCCGACCTGGAAAGTCGTGATAGTTCGCAAAGACGGTTTTTCGAAGAACATGCCGATGTTCTGGCCGTGGAGACGGTCGGAAACTTTGCCCGCGTGGACTTCTTTCTTGAGCTGCGAGGCAATGGCGACGGTTTCGAGAATGCGTTCTTCGCTCCAGTCCATGAGGCGGAGGAAGTGTTTGTTGCGATCTATCATTTCTTTTCCTTTGGGCGAAACCCTTTTTTACCAAGTTATTTTACAAATTTTTTGAATAAAAACGTATTTTTTCGAGTGTTTCCGGTCATATTCCTAAATGAAAAACGAAAAAACGGAGCTTTTACACTCCGTCTTTTACAGGAAATCACAAGAAAATGCTAACGGATATTAGCGAAGTTTCTTTTTGTGACGGTCACGACGACGGCGTTTCTTACGCTTGTGAGTCGCAATCTTCCTGCGCTTTCTTTTCTTTCCGCAAGGCATGTTGTATCTCCGTTAAAGGTTAAACTTAAAAATACGAAACCAAATAGAGAAAAAAAAATTCGATTTGTCAAGGGGTGGCGGAAAAATTAGACGAAAGACGAGAGACGACAAATGCGGAGGGCGAGCGTTCGCGGGGGTGCTCGCACACCCATGACCGAGCCCAGCATTTGGTATATGAGCCGAAGGCGAATATACAAAGACGAGAGACGAAAGATTGAAGAGGTATTAGGTAATAGTTGTAGGGGTTAGGGATTAGCAATGGGCATGCTCGTGAACTCGCTTTGGGGTCGCTCCGCTCTGGGCTATGGGCACGCTACGCTTTGGGGATGACTGCTTCGGGACAGTTCTTGTTACAGATACGGCACTAATCGCAGACACGGCACCCCTTGCGTTGTTACCCCGGCCTAAGGTCCCTGAGCTACGTCGAAGGGCCGGGGGCAGTTTGTACGGCACCAATTGCATACCTCTATTTTCATTATTTGCCACCCGGATAGCATTAAACCACCAGAAAGAAAAAACGTTAGTTTTTTCACAATCCGTGTGGCCTCTTTATGCAGTTCTATATGCTTACACGGCACTAACCGCAGACACGGCACCCCTCGCTTACACTGTACCCATCGCTTACACGGCACCCCTCGCTTACACTGTACCCATCGCTTACACGGCTCCCATTACAGATACTGCACCAATCGCATTTCACCGCCAACTTCACGCATGGATCCTATCGGCTTCGCCTCCAGGATGACCTCATTGAAAACTGAGCTTTGTGCAGATATGGTTCCTATTACATTGTCTACTCGGCCTAATAAGCGATGCTTTGTGCTACGTCGAAGTGTGCCGGGGGCGGCTTTCTTTTTAAATAACGGATCCCGGAACGGTGTCCGGGATGACAGCTTTCTTCCTACTTCCTACTCACTTACCGTGTCCATCGCTTTTCTGATGAGGGCGACCGCTCCGCCGTAATCTTTTGCACGTGGGCTTTCGTTGCTCAGCATGGCACGGTATTTGCGTGCACCGGGGAGTCCTGTAAACAGCCCGTAGAGGTGTTTTACGAGAATGGTTGCGGGGCAGCCTTCGGCGGTCTGCTTTTCGACGTAGGGGAGGTACGCTTCAAGGAGCGCCTTTCTTGTAGCGGGGCGGGCTTTCCCTGCAATGATTTCTGCGGGGTCTTCGCTTTCGGGGCGAACATCGTTGAAGATGCGTGCATCGGCATCGCGCAGGAACCACGGGTTCTCGTACGCTTCGCGACCGACCATCACGCCGTCGAGGTCCTGTAGCTGTTCTTCGATCTGGTCTAGCGTCTTGATGCCGCCGTTGATGCTGATGTTCAAGTCCGGCATTTCTGCCTTGAGGCGGTGCACAAATTCGTAATGGAGCGGCGGCACTTCGCGGTTTTCTTTGGGCGAAAGGCCTTTAAGCCAAGCCTTGCGGGCGTGCACGATGAAAATTTTGCAACCGGCATCGCGTACGGTTTGGATAAAGTCTGTGAAAAATTCCCAGCTGTCGAGATCGTCAACGCCGATGCGGCACTTGATGGATACCGGGATTGTAACGGCATCTTGCATGGCCTTGAAGCAATCTGCGACAATTTGCTTTTCTTTCATGAGGCATGCACCGAATTTTCCGTTCTGCACGCGGTCCGAGGGGCAGCCACAATTCAGGTTGACTTCGCTAAAGCCTGCGGCTTCCACGAGCTTCGACGCTTGTGCGAGGAATGTCGGGTTGCTTCCGCCTAGCTGCAACACGGCGGGGTGCTCAATCGGTTCGTGGCCGAGGAACATGTCTGTATTGTCGCAGTGCAAAAGCCCTGTCGCGACGACCATTTCGCTGTAAAGCAAAACATGCTTGGAAAGCAATCGCAGAAAGTAACGTTCGTGGCGGTCCGTGCAGTCGAGCATCGGAGCGATAGACAGTCTTCGGTTAAAGTCGATGTTCATGCACGAAAAAATAGAATTTTACGACTGGCTCGCGTTTGCCGTTTTTTTCTCTATGTCTTCGTTCCAGATGATGACTCTGTTTCTTCCTGTTTCCTTGCCTTCGTAGAGAGCCTTGTCTGCAAGCTGGATGCAACGTTCCGCTCCGAGTGCGCTGTCGTACTGCGCTACACCAAGAGTAATCGTGACCTTGATTTCCTGGTCGCCAAAGAAAATCGTCTGGTTCTCAATTTGCTTGCGGAATCTTTCTGCAACGAGAGCTGCGTCGTTCATTTCCGTTTCGGGGAGGAGCGTCAAGAATTCTTCGCCGCCGTAGCGTGCGAGAACATCGTACTTGCGCAGCAAACTGCGGATGGTGCTAGAAACGGACTTCAGCACGGCATCGCCTGCGGCATGGCCGTAAGTGTCGTTGACGTTCTTGAAATGGTCGATATCGATAAAGATGACACTGAACGCCTTTCTCATGCGGTTTGCGCGTTCCACTTCTTTTTCGATAGTCTTGTGCATGTCGCGGCGGTTCGGCAACTGCGTGAGTTCGTCCGTTCTCGAAATGATATCCAGTTTCTTGTTTGCTTGTTCAAGCTCGTAAGTGCGTTCCTTGACTTCTTTTTCGAGCAAGTCCCTATGTTCGTTCAATTCCTTAATTTGTCGCTTGATAGTCGCATGCATCTGGTTGAACACTTTGGCGAGCCGTCCAATTTCGTCTTGGCTTCTCTTGGACTTGAATTCTTCAATGTCGAGGTTGCCTTCTGTGATTTGCGAAATGTGGTCAATCAAGTTGTTTAACGGCTTACAGACTATCAAAATCTGCCAAAGGGACACAAGCAAGATGGCTATAATCGAACTGTACAAAATAATGCGGCTGATATGCTTGACCGATGAAACCATGGCATCTATTTCGCTCTTGGGCTGGAGGGAAATCAGTCCAAGGTCGTAGCTTGGGTTGAATGTCCTGTTGATGAGGTATGTCTTTCCATCTTCAAGCGTTACGAATTGAATGTTGTTCTTGATATCTTGTTTGATATCCATTTCTCCAAGGCCGAGTTCGGACATCTTGTGGATTCCGTCAAGCCATGTACGCATGTCGGGGTGGTAGAGAATTTCTCCTTGGCCGTTGCAGGCGATGAGGATTCCGTTCTGCCCTACTTTGTATTCGGAGAAGTATTTCCATAAGCGTCGGATTGAAAAGTTGGATACCAGTCGCCCATCTCCGACTGCTCGGTCTGACACGACAACGCCGAAAGCTCGCTTGGGGGTGCCGTCTGTGTCGCGGTACCATGGCGAAATTGTGGGCTTGTGTGGCGAGATGCGGTTGAATTCGATGGGGTAGGTTATCTTGGTGGTACCCAGCATGGAGTTGTTGCAGACAAGATTGTAGCTACGGTCAAAGAGCGAGATGGATTCGCCAGAAATGAATAGCGACGATATGTTGAAGCTTTTAAGATATCCTGCCGCAATGAGCTTGTCCATGCTTTGGATTTCGGAAGTCTTTGCGAGCAAAGTCAGACGGCTTGCAAACTGCTCCATTTCGTTGTTGACCGTGTTTGCAAGTTGCTGTAACTGGGTTTCGTTGGTGTCGTAACTCAGTTTAAGCGTGGTTTTCATCTGTTTTTGCGTAAAGACGTAGGTTCCGATCATTACGATCATGAGCATTGATATAATCAAAAGTATTAGGCTTTTGATTATAATGCTGTTCGTAATGTTTGAAAATCTTAAGCTACTCATAGCGGAATCTTTTTTAAAGTGAAACTACCGGATTTTAGCGTTTCTTTTTACGGATGACTGCGAAGATGAATCCGAGGAGTACAGCTATAGCGAAAATCCAAGGCGTACGGCTAAAGCCTGTGTCAAGTTCTTCCGTAGAGGATGTCGGCTGTCTCGTGATATGGGGCGGATTCTTCTTGACTTCTTTTATATTTAGCGCCTTGTGCCATGTTTCGCGGAATTCTGCAAACGTCAAGTCGTCGGGTGTTCTGTTGTTCAGGAGCTTGTTTATGTCGTTTGAATAGTTTGTGAGAATTTCGTAAATCTTTTCTTCGGAGTAGAGTGCCGGGATTTCAAGATGATCCCAGATGGCGGTGAACATGGATCCGAGAATCTGTTCAATATCGCCCCATTTTGGAATGGCTGTGTAGGTACGTCCTGTGCCGAGCATGGGGACAAGCGGCTTGTAATCTTCGTCTTTGGACCAGTTGGCGAGCACCTTCTTTGATGCGGGGAGCATGCCAATTTGCTTTGTATATGCATCCAAGTTTTCATCGTTGGTGAGATAAAGTAAAAGATCCAGGGATTCTTGCTTTTTGTTGCCCATCGGGATGGCGAGGTTGCTTCCGCCGATGAAGCAGATGGAGCCGTCCGTGCCCTTCGGTATGGGGAGAGCCATCACGCTGTCGTTACCGATTCTCGTGTTCAAAAGCCCGCCCTTTTCGCCTTCGATTCGCGTCTGCATGATGACTTCGGAAGTGTTCACGATAAATGCGAGTTCGCCGGCGTTAAAGTGCTGGACGATTTGAGCAGTGTTCATTTGTAATGCATCGGTGCTGACTAGGGTGTCCAGAACGAAACTCAAATACTTGGCAATACCGTAGATAGTCTTTGGCGAAAGGACGTTCGCTTTCCACTTGCCTTCATTGTCTTTGGCGATAAAGTCACCGCCGTTGCTCCAAATCCACGGGGCAAAATTGTGCGGGATGTTCCAGTCGTTCTTTCCCGGGAATGCGAATGCACGGACCTTGGTGCCGTCGTCAAGCGTTTCGCGGCTCTCGCTTACTTTGCGGATGGCTTTAACGAATCCGTCAAATGTAGAGACGTCTTCGGGGGTGATGCCGTTTTTCTTGAGGATGCGCTTGTTAGCTAAAATCGGACGGATGTCTATAAACCACGGAACGGAATAGACGGTGGTGTCGGAGTCGATGTGAGTCGTGTTCCAGCTGACGGGAACGAACCTCGTGGAATCAATCTTCGGGAGCCATTCGTTCAAAGGCTTGATTTCGCCGCGGGAGGCAAAGTACGGGACCCAGGTGGTGCCAAGCTGCAATACGTCCGGTGCGTCTATGCCGGAGGAAAGTGCCGTCGTGATGCGGTTCCAAGCTTCACCCCAGTCCAAAACGACGACTTTCGTCTTGATGCCCGTTTTCTTTGTGTAAAGGTGCAGCCTCTGTTCGAGCTTTTCTTGTGGCGATGCTCCGTTCGGCATAATCCAAACCGTCAAGCTATCGGGTTTGGCTGGCTTTTTTGCTTGTGGGGCCTTTGCTGCAAAAATTGTTGAAACAGCAATCATCGTTATAATGCTAATAAGCTTGGTTGCCACCTTCATTGCTTTACTCCTTTTCCAAATCGACAAAATGTATCTATCATGTATGATATTTGTAGATTTAATAAAAAGATAAAAGAAATCAAAATAAAAAGTTGAGGGAGTAATTCCAAAATGGGGGATAAATGCTTGCAGTTTGCGGTATTGTAAGGAAAAATGGTCGGATTTTGATGTGCAAAAGGTCTGCCGGGGGGCAATTCCCTGGCTTTTGGGAACTCCCGACGGAATGTCTGGAAGGGGAAGAAACGCTTGAAGATGCTTTGGAAAGAGTTTTTTTCGAACGTTTGACAGTCAACCTACGGCAAAAGCGGCCTTGGGGCGCCGTGGATTGCGGCTTGTTTAAAAGCGATGCGAATGACGAAGACGTTCGGCTGTTGGGCTATGAAGTTGAGCTTACAAAAAATTTTATCCATATATATGGATACGATGATTTCCGCTGGGTGAAACTTTCGAATTTGAAGCGGATGAGAGTTTTGGAACCTTATGTGACGATTATCACAAGATGCATGTAAGAATTTGAAATTTTTCAATTAAGAGGGGTGTGGTTACTAGCAAAAGTAATTCATGTTTCTTATATTTTACTTAAATAAAAAACACTTAAATATATGGAGTTTGTAAACATGAAAAAAGCAATCCTCGCTCTTCTCTGTGCTGGTGCAATCGCACTTACTGGCTGCTATGGTAGCTATGGCCTCACTAAGAAGCTTTATCGTTGGAACGGCACTTTGGGCAACAAGTGGCTCAATTCTTGCGTCCACTTCCTCTTGTGGGTTTTCCCAGTCTATGAAATCTGTATTGGGCTTATTGATGGATTGGTTTTGAATACTGTTGAATTTTGGACGGGTTCCAATCCGCTTGCATCTGATGACTCTTACTACCAGAAGGACGAAAATGGCAACTCTGTTGCTGCCGTGAAGAACGAAGATGGTTCTCTCTCTGTGCAGTACACAACCTCCAAGGGCGAAACCACGAACCTCACCCTCCAGCGTGACGAAAACGTTGTCCGTGCACTCGATGCCGAAGGCAACCTCGTCGCCCAGTACGAAATCGACAAGTAATAGATAAACGAAATTTTTTACATGTTCCCCGGCCTCCGTGCCGGTTTTTTTGTTATTTGGTCATTAGTCAGTGGTTAGTGGTTAGTAAACAGTGGTTAGGGCATTAGGCCGTAAACAGGAATGCTGGCAAAAACGTTTTGGTCATTAGTCAGTGGTCGTTGGTCATTGGTAATCTGTCACCCTGGAGGGCACAACGACCGATAGGGTCCATTATTTCTCGCATTGATCCTTCGCTGTCGCCCAGGATGACAAAATCCTAACCACTAACCACTTCCTACTTCCTACTAATCACTAAAAATCTTATCTCCTAATCCCTAAAACCTAAAACCTATTCCCTAAATTATATATACTTATAACATGCTGTGCTGGGTTGTTCATGGACGCTTTTTCGGCGGTTTGAAACTTTTGTTCGCGATGCTTGTCGCGACGGTTTTTGTTGCATGCAACGGAAATGACTTGAATCGTGGGGACGAATCTCTCCGCATCGGCGATTACAAGCGGGCTGCGAAGAACTTCTCGAAAGTTCTGGACGTTGAACCTACGAACAGGGATGCCCGCTACGGGCTTGCGATTGCGTATTACGCCATTGCCGAGGACAAGGAACGCATAAAAGAAAATACGCTTCCGTTGTGGGAACGCACGGTCCGCGAATTCAAGATTTTGTCTGCGGTCGATAGCAGCGAAAAGATAAAGCCCATGTACTCGACGTCGCTGTTTTACCTTGCGCGTGCCATGCTTTCGGCGAACGACCATGCCAAAGTGCTATCGCTTTTGGACCAGTCCATCCAGCTCGACCCGGAAAATTACTTTAGCTACAACCTCAAGGCCTTGATTCTTAGCGGTCTGGGGGATGTTGAAGAAGCGAAAAAAATTTATGCGTACATCGTGACGCGTGAACCGAAATTTGCATCGGCTTACGTGAACCTCGGAAACCTTTATTGGAACGCTCACGATTATGAATCCGCATGGGATATCTGGTCGATGGGCCGCGAAGCTTTGCCGCAAGATGCGGTGCTTGCCAAATGGACGCGTATAGCTGAAGATTCGCTCAAGGCGATGGTTTATTCGGGTAAATTATGAAAAAATCCGAAAAGTCGCTCTTGGACTCCGTGGCGGGTGCTGTATTGCTGCATCGAGGTGGCGAAGCGTCTATTTACCTCTTGAACATCGGCGGGAGGCCTTTTGTACTCAAGTGGTATAACGACGGATTCTCGTTTGACGAAAACGTTGTTGAAAAAACGTACAAAGTGCATGTTCCGGGTTTGTACCGCATCGAAGAATGGGGCGAACGCGACGGAACGCCATACTTGATTTACGATTTTGTCGAGGGCGTTGTTTCGGACAAGTTAGGCAAAGTGCCTGTGGCGGTGGCGTTATTTGCACTCCGTCAGGTAACATCGACGCTTGTCGCTTTGCAAAAGCAGGGTGTTTCGCATGGGGACTTGAGTCCTGCGAATGTGATTTTTTCTGTGTCGAATGCGACCGCGAATAGCAAAACTGGAGCAGTCATTGCGGATTCTGCGAATTTGCAGGCCGTCCTTATCGATTGCGGAATCGTCGGTCCGGGGGCGTTGGCGTATGCGGCTCCGGAACGTTTCCAAGGCAAGCTTGCTGACGAAAAAAGCGACTTGTTCAGCCTCGGCCTTTTGCTGTACCGCTGGATTGCGGGCGAAGACCTTGTCTGTGCGGATGGCTATGAGCAGTTTGCCGAGCAGATGGCGAACATTGATAACGTGAACGTTACGGAAAAGCTTTACGCATCAGGCGATTTCAATACGCCGGAAAGGGCGCTACTGCTTTCGGCACTGGAGCCTTTGTGGGCAGGGCTGCTCCGTTCTGATGTCGCGGAACGTGTCGAGGACTTGGACGAACTCGATGAGCTTTTGGAAATCGCTTTGGACAAGATTGTCCATGGCGAAGTGGCTCTTGTGACGCTTGTCACTCAGTTTACCGGCTCGATTTTTTCCGCACGGATGGACTTTGGATCGACGGGGGCTGGCTTGTCCGGGAATGCGGTACTAAAAGTTCCAAACCGTTTGGAAAAGGACCTCCCGTTTGTGGTTCGTAAGAAAAAAAACGGGCTAAAATGGGGCGTTTTGGGCGTTTTGATTCTTATATTAGCTTTGATAGTTCTGTTGCTTTCGAGCGGAACGATGCGTTTCGGAATCGATGCTACAGGGGACAAGCTGTTAAAGCGGTCAAGGAACATGGAATCTTCGGCTGAAAGCGAAGTTTCGCCTAATTTAAAGGTCGATAGTTTGCTTTTGGAACTCCCTGTGCCTGCTGCCGAATAACAGCGTAAATTACAGGGTTTTGTTATGAAATCGGAATCAATGCTCGCCACAGAAAAGATGCTTGATGTGGTCAAGACTCTTTTAGACGAGGAACAGCCCGAGGCTCTATTCCCGAAGATTCTGGATGTGGCCAAGGATGTTTTGCATGCGGATGCCGCTGTCTTGGACATCGGCGGTGAAGAACCGCTCCATTTTTCGAACCCTGAAAAAGTTTCTATTTCCATTTCGGCGGTGAAGCTTGCGAAAAATGAAAAGCGTGCCGTTGTGTGGAACCAGCTCGATGATGAATCAGCGGATTTGTCCAAGTCGATTGTGCAGAACCAGCTCACAAGCATCATGGTGTCGCCGTTCCGCACGCCAGATTCCGAGGCGGGCTACCTCTATTTGCAGCGTGCCGCCCGCAAAGAGCCGTTTACCGAAGAAGACAGCGCGCTTTTTGATTCGTTTGTCGCGGTTTGCGAAAAGTTCGCATTTGCGGCTTACGACCGCTTGCGCGACAAGGAATCGCTCGATACGCTGAAAAATGTTGTCCGCAAAGACGGGATTGTTTATTCGTCCAAGTCGATGATTGACGTGATTGCCATGGCGGACAAGCTTTCGCCGCTCCCGCTCCCGGTGATTATCCGTGGCGAGACGGGGACGGGCAAGGAAGTGATGGCGCGTTACATCCACAAGCATAGCCCACGTGCCGAGAAGCCGTTTATTGCGGTGAACTGCGGTGCCATCCCGGAACATTTGATGGAATCGCTCATGTTCGGGCATGCGAAGGGTTCGTTCACGGGGGCGATTGAAAACAAGAAAGGCTTTTTCGAAGAAGCCGACGGCGGTACGATTTTCCTCGACGAAATCGGCGAACTCCCGCTCAATATGCAAGTGAAGCTTTTGCGCGTGCTGCAAGAAAAGCATATCACGCGTGTGGGCGACAACCGCGAAATTCCGGTGAACGTGCGTGTCATCAGCGCGACGCATGTGGATTTGGAACAAGCTGTCCGCGAAAAGCGTTTCCGCGAAGATTTGTATTTCCGCATACAAGTGTTGCCGCTCGAACTCCCGCCGCTCCGTGACCGCGGTCAGGACGTGGTGTTGTTGGCGGAAAACTTTATACAACGTTACGGTGCGGAATACGGACGCGGTAAATTCCACTTGAGCCGCAATGCCGAAAAGGCTCTGTTGGGTTACCACTGGCCAGGCAACGTTCGCGAACTCGAAAATCGCGTGCAGAAGGGCCTTGTGCAGGCTGTTCATGGTGTCATCCAGCCCAAAGATTTGGGACTTGACGACATGCAGGTGCAGGCGAAGGAATCGCCGCGCACGCTCAAGGAAGCCCGCGAAGCAGTCGAACGCGAAGTCATTTCGCGGGCCCTCAAGGATTCCCGTGCGAATTTGACGCTTGCGGCGACCATCCTTGGCATTGACCGCAAGGTGCTGCGTGAAATCATGGAACGCTTGAACTTGAAAAAAG
>JAEEGK010008760.1_pt1 | contig 23808 bp, 18 predicted proteins | sample 8958771 | NCBI WGS metagenome assembly JAEEGK01 (sample SAMN16246547, study PRJNA631951) | gut metagenome | biome: gut microbiome; feature: rumen; material: SC-attached | host: Bos | place: Iran: Karaj | collected 2018-10
CCCACGATGTTCTCGTGAAGCCTGGTCATAGCCTTCCACCAATACTGCTTAATGTTATTCTTCAACTCAACACCGTTCTGACCGTAGTCATATACGGCTCCCAAACCATCGTAAATCTCACTTGAGGGGAATACAAAGCCATACTCCTTGCAGTGGCTTACGATTTTCTTAAATACATCTTCTTGTGCCATAATAAACGTTTATATTGCTATTTTGGGTGCAAAGATACACAAATAAATCGAGAATTGTTCATGGTGGATTGATAATTAACAAAAAATCAGAGAAAATCCCCGCCATCTGGCGAGGATTAATCTCTGTTAATTAAAGAGATAGCGTATCGAGAACATGATCTGATAAGTGGACGGCAGCCCCAGGAAGTCGGTATAGGTCTTCAGGTGGCGCTCTCCGTTCACGGTATTGTAGATATATTTCCCATTAGCATAAGAGAGCAGCGCCGTCTCGTTCACCTGTTTGTACAGTCCCCAGCGCTTGCACAGGAAGTTGGGCAGGTTCATGATATCGACACCCAACTGCAGGGCATGCTTGGTCTTGCCAAAGTCGAGGGCCATATGGTGCTCAAACTTAAAGTCGATCTGATGGTGCCACGGCATCTTGGCACCGCCACGCTCAGCATACTTTCCAGTGCGATGCTTCAGATAGTCATCCTGCTGGATATAGGCCCAGAAGTCGTCGCGCTGCATGTCGGCAGTATATACCTGATGTGTGGTTCCATAGGTGCTCTCAGCAAAGTCCCAGCTGTCGAGTTCCTGTCGCGAGGCAGGCACGTAGATCAGGTTGCCTGGTGCCAGTGCATCGCCATTCACATTGGTAGAGAAGGTGTAGCTGTAGCGGTTGAAGGCAAACTCGGTATAATAGCCCGTATGACTGCCGTCGTAGATGAGCGAGAACCGCGAGCTGGCATGCTTCGACTCACGGAGCGTGTAGCTGGCTGTGACGAGCAGACGACGTGGTGCCACGAAAGTGGCATAGCCCAACTCGTTGTCGTTGACGGCATTCACAGAGAACCGGTAGTTGTTATAGGCCGACGACACCTGATTGCCGATACCATCATTGTAGGTCTTGGAACGCGACAGGGTGTAGCTGGCCGAGAGGTCGAGTCCGAAATCGAACTGCTTGCGCAACTGGGCACTCAGCGACACATAATAGGCCTTATGACCGGCATTCTCGAGCACATAGGCAGAATAGTAGGGATTATAGTACGACATGCTGCGGCGCACATCGCCATGCCCCAGGTCTATCGTGGAATGACCATCCCAATAGAAGTCGCGATTCGATACGACCACGGGGTTGATATGCTTGTTATAGATACCCTCGAGGGTGAAATCGATGTCGCCAGGCAACTTGGCATCAAGTGCCAGCGAGGTTTTCCATGTCTTAGGCATGCGAAGCTTATCGCTCAGGATGGTGGGGCTGCTGGGGATGGTTGTCTTGCTCACGGCACCTATCTGTTGCAGCATATCCTGCTGACTGGTGGTAAACGACGGGATGACACCCTTGGTTTGTGAGGCGATATACGAGGTCTGTCCCATGCCCGAGTTGCCCACTGCCGAGATGAGCCATACAAACGGGATGCGCCCCACAAAGAGGCCAGTGCCACCACGCAGGATGAGGTTGCGGTTACCCGTGATATCCCAGTTGAAGCCCACACGTGGCGATACCGATATGCGGGCATCGGGCACATTATCCGTACGGAAGTGCTGTCCGCCAAAGTAGTTTATATCTGTAGGCGGCAGATCGCCCAAGTCATAGTATTCCTGATTGAAATTATGCTTCAAACTGGGATAGGATGGCAACTCGAAACGCAGGCCCAGCGACATGCGGAAGCGGTCAGAGATGCTCCAGTTGTCCTGCAGATAGAGCGACCACAGATTGGTACTCATCTTCGACACAAACTGAGAGTGATTGTCGTTGTTGCCATAGGTGATGCCAAACAGGCGGGTGTTCTCCTTGGTAAACACACTGGCCCAGTCGCCGGCAGCCACCTGCTCAGGTGTTGCCTGGAAGGCATAATAGCCCGCACCAGCCTGGGCATAGCCATTGGCAGCCCAGTTGTGCTCATACTGCAAGCCACCAAAGAGGTTATGCTTGCCCAACAGGATGTTCACCTCGTCGGTGATGACCGTGGTCTTGGTCTTGGCCACATTGCCATAGGTAAACAGGTCGCCCGTTGCTGCCCACGAGGGATAATGCGACGAGCCATCTGCCATCACGATCTCTACCACAGGTGCTGCCACACCATACTCGTTGCTACGTGGCTGGTCCTGATACGAATAGGTGCCACGCAGGGTGTTGTGCCACTGCCCGAACTTACTGTTCAACTCGGCTGCTACTGAGGTAAAACGGAACTCACTCATATAGCGGCTCGAGAGCGACGACATGCTATAGGCAGTGTTGATGCCATAGGAGTTCTGGCTGCCCCCATAGATGATCGACGAGCGGTTACTGCCGATGGTACGCGAAGCCGAAGCGGGGTTCGACTCCTTGCGGTTCGACTTGGTGAAACGCACGTTGAACTTATGATTATCGTTGATGTTCCAGTCGATACGTGCCAACAAACGGTAGGCAGGCGTCTTGATATTATAATCCTGCCAAGGACCTGTAACGAGACCGTAGACCTGTTTCAGATAGGTCGAGAGGCTCTCCAACTCTTTCAATTGCGGACGACGACTGGTCATGGTATAATTAGCGCCGTTGCCAGCCTGCACGGCAGGACCCGCCGTCACGTTATCCTCATACTCGCCATTCACAAAGAAGAAGAGTTTGTCCTTCACGATGGGACCGCCAAAACTCAGACCAAAGGTGCTGTTATGACCCTTCGACACAGGCAGCTCGTATGAACGGATCTTCTTACCCTTGAGACTGGAGCTGGTCAGGAAGGTATAGGCCATACCCTTGAAGGTGTTGGTACCACTCTTGGTCACAGCATTCACGCCACCACCGGTGAAACCACTCTGACGCACATCATAGGGCGTGATCGAAACAGTCATCTGGTCGAGCGCCTCGAGCGAGATGGGCGTGCCACCACCCGGCAGCGGTGTGGTCTCCATGCCAAAAGTATCGTTGAACGAGGCACCATCAACGGTGACGAACGACTGTCGGTAGTTGCCACCACCAATGGCCATACCACTGGCCGAGCTCGACTGGGGAGTGAGTTTCATGATGTCAACCATCGAGCGCCCGATATTAGGTACGGCAGCTATCTGGTTGGCATTGAGATTGGTCACAGCACCACTACGGTCGCTACGCATGGTGTTGTTGGCCTTAGCTGTCACCACCACCTCCTGCAGCATCTCTGTTCCCTCGTGCAGGGTAGCGTCCACCACGCTGTTCTGTCCCAAAGCTAATTGGAGGTTATCAATGCGCGATGACTGAAAACCGATATACGAGATTTCGACCTCATAGGGGCCGCCAGCCTTCATGCCCGAGATGGTGTATCGACCATCAATATTGGTTACAGCCCTGTAAACAGAGCCCGAAGGCACATGCTTGGCTGTTATGGTAGCACCGATAGCCTCTTCGCCATCAGCCATCACCACACCTGTGATGCCCGAGGTAGTAACCTGAGCCACCATCATAAGCGGTATTAGCAAAAAAGCAAAGGTTAATAAGCCTAATTTCTTCATTATCAAATGGTATTAAAATTGTTCTATTGCTGCAAAGATACAAAATAAAATGATAGAATGCAAGTTTTATTCAAAAAATGTAAAAAAAATATGGATGATATGACTGATATTTGATTTTTCATATGATTCTACCTAAGCTCTAGCATCGGTGATGCATCGGTGTAGCATCGCTCGAGCATCGGTCGAGCATCGGTCGAGCATCGGTGAAAAGGCACTTTGAGCGATGCTGCACCGATGCTACACCGAGGCTGCACCGATGCTGTACCCTTCCATCTCCGATGCACCACCGATGCATCACCGATGCATCTCCGTGCCTGGCACCCTAGTTTACGAAAAACGGTCACATAGTTACAACTGTGACCATGTGACCGTTTGATTATTTAGCTGTGGGCCGTTAAAGTCCCCAGGCAGAGATAATCTCATCTTTCTTCTTTGACTCCAGCTGCTCTTCAGCGCTGTCGTCCAGATTGCAGAAGAAGTCGATACCTGTCTTCTGCTCCAGCTCGTCGATATTAACGACATAGCCCTTGAGTGCATCGCCCTTCTTATCCTCGTTGAGATGCTGTACCCAGAAGCCCAGCATCTTCTGACCTGTAGAGGTCTTGGCATAGAGGGCCATGAAGAAATACTTAGGCACAACGTGATTATTGATGGTCTTACCCAGAATCTGATCTTCCTTATCGATGGTACCACCTTTACATACAAAGATGGTGTCGCCATTGCCCAGTTTTTGGGCCCAATCGTTAAGCTGAATCTCCATCTTCTGCCAGATGCCGCTATTAAACTTCTGGACCATGGGCAGGATGTTGGTCATGTAGAAGGTCTGCTTATTAGCTTCCTTCGTGTAGAGACGATCGTTAGAAGGACACACGTGCCCCTTCTCGTAATAATCGTTGGAACCTGGATAGTAACTCTTGCTCAGCTCACTATAGGTAGCCTGCTGCTCACTTTTAGGCACATTGGGGTCAACATCCCAGGGATCGCCTTCGGGCCACAGGGTCTTACGGGTATTGCCATTCTTGGCAGCATTACGCTTATTGAGGTCGTAACAGGTCCAGCGCTGCGCTCTGATCTTGCTATCCCACTCTAAAGAGAAGGTCACACCATAGTCATCAGTGGTGTGTGTGATGACCTTCGAGCCATCCTTGGTCTTAGGCATCTCCAAGCGGGCCAGATAGGCATTCGACGAGGCGTCGTTCTTATTCGCATTACCTACAGCAGGTGTGGGGGTGGGTGTAGGTTTGGGCTGAGGCTCTGGCGAGTCACTGCCACCGCCACCACAAGCCACCAATGCAGCTACTGCAAAGAAATAAAATATTTTTTTCATATCTTTTAGAAAATTAAAAGGCGCCGACATGTCGCTCTTTGCAACACCTCGGCGCCATCAGTTTCTTATTAATCTATATCGAAAGATTACTCTGTCTTACCATTCAGGCTATAGATGTAGGCCTTCTTACCAGCAGTCTCATAAGTCGTATTGTACTTGGTGAGCTGTCCGTGGAGGATGACCTCATCGCCTACAGCGATCTGGGTGTTACCCTCAACCCACTTCTTATTGCCAAGATAATAAACCTGATATGCCTCGAAATCCTTGGTCAGATCGTCATTGTAAACGCCATCGTCAGAGATCCAGAAGGAAGCATTGCCATACTGCTCTGTGAACAGCTGCTCAACGCCCTTGCTAACGTGAATCTTAGAAACCTTACCAGCTACATACACATCACCCTTCCAGCCATTGTCGATAGCAGCTCGAGCACCAGCCACCTTGAATGGAGCAACGAGCGAACCGATACCGTTGGCATCGTCCTGAACGCCGTTAACCTGATATACATAAGCCTTCTTACCGGCTGTCTCGGCAGTACCGTTATAAAGGGTTACCTTACCACAGATCAGCACCTCGTCGCCAACAGAGATCTGAGCATTGCCCTCAGCCCACTTCTTATTGCCAAGCCAGTAAACCTGGTAGCACTCAAAGTCCTTAGACTTGTCGTCGTGGTACTCGCCATCCTCAGAGATCCAGAAGGTAGCATTGCCATACTTGGTATTGAAATACTGCTCAACGTCCTTGCTGACGTGAATCTTAGATACCTTACCCTTGATGAACACCTCGCCTGCCGACTCGCCACCAAGCTTGTTGCAGTAAGCGATAGCATCCTCTACAGCGAATGGATTGGTCAGCGTACCCTGCAGTCCCATCTGACTAACAGTTGCAATCACAGTAGATACAGCAGAACCAGAGGTTGACATGAAGCTTACATGACCTGTACGCGCCTTCTCACCAGTGTTAGGAGCGACGTGCAGCTTCACATTAACAGTTGTATCGGTCTTCTCAACAGCTGTTACACCAACCCAACCCTGAGCATCGGCATCCACACTTACATATGGACCATCGCCAACGAGTGAGAGACGAACAGTGAAGTCGCCACCATTAGCATCGAGGCCAGCCTCAGCGCCTTCCTCAATCTTGATCAGAGACTTCTTAACAGAAACAACCTCTGAGTTCTTCTCCTGAGTCTCAGGTGTGCCCTTATAGTCAACCAGTACACCCTTGATAACCATCTCGTCGCCTACAGAGAACTCATCGCCGGTCTTAAAGGCTGTGCCTTCTTTCCACAAGCCACGATAGATCTGCAGTTCGTTAGCGTTGTCGCCCTTGAAAGTACCATCGTCAGAAATCCAGAAGGTAGCATTACCATAAGATGGGCTGATCTCCTGAATCTTACATACGATACCCTTCACATAATAAGCCTTGGTACCCTGAGTACCAGCCTTGATCATGGCTATAGCCTCAGCAACAGAGAGATATACAGGATCCTTCTCCTCGACATACTGCATCACATTGAGACGCTGGGTCAAGCCAGCGCTCTTAAGCAGCAGCTCGCAGTTACGGGCTTCCTCAGAACCTTCTACAGAGAAAGAGATAGTGCTCTCGCCGGCATTACCTGACTTGGGGCTAATAGAAAGCCATGAAGGAACGGTAGCCTCGTCGATGTTCCAGCTGTCGGCAGCATTAACGGTGATCTCAGTAGTACCACCATTAGCTGGCAGCGCAATATACGACTGCGAAACACGAAGTCCATCAAGATAGGCTGAACCATTGTCGTCAGAACAACCTGTAAACATAGCAGCAACCACTGCTACGAGTGACGGAATGAAATATTTAAGTTTCATATTTGTCTTACCTTTTATTAATTAGTTGAAATAATACTTGACACCTACAGAAGCATACCAGCACTGACCAATACCATAGTTGGTAGTCCAGGTCTTGGTATTACCATTGATAGCCGCTGGTGTAGAGAATACAGCATAACCCTGTGCGTCAACACCCTCATACTTCAGGCAGCGAGCCTCGGTACCGATCTCAGGATTAAGATGCTTGGCAACACCCCATGAAGAGTTGAAGAAGTTAAGAACGTTCTTCATATCGAAAGTGAGCTGCAGCATGTGCTTGGTCTGACCTACGTTGAACTTGAAGTCGTGCTTGTAACCGAAGTCGATACGGTGTACCCAAGGTGCATAAACACTGTAAGGCTCGGCATACTCACCCTGATGCTTCTTCAGATAGCTGTCGTTGTGAACGAAGTCCATGAAACGCTTAGCGTCATCATCGGTCTTGAAGCGGAACTCCTTATTAGCCACCTGAGCATCGGTTGGGATGTAGAGAGCATCGTACTTGTAGGTATCACCATTCATATCGTTGACAAGCATCCATCCCAGGCTATTGCCACCACGCCATGCCTCGTAAACAAAGTTGTAGTGGTTACCGCTCTTATCGTGGATAGTAGCAGAAGCAACAAGACGATCAGGTGTTACATACTGAGAGTTGTGCAACTTGATGTTGTTTGGTCCCTCATAGGTAGGAACATAGGTGAATGCAGACTCTGCGTTAGAACCAGGCATACCTGTTACCTCCTTAGATACAGTGTGTGTATAAGCAGCCATCAGGCTAATCCAGTCGGCAGGCTGAGCATTCAGTGTGATGTTTGCACTCCATCCATAACCACGGCTGGTGTTCTCGAGCACGAAAGCAGGTGTAGTGGTACGGAACTTATCAGGATAGATAGGACGGTTGTCAGCACCGTTAACGCGGGCGAAACCACCTACATTAGGAATAGCCCAGTCTGAGATGCAGTTGTCGTGGAGTTTTTTGTTGTAGATACCCTCAACAGTCACTGTGAATGGGAAATCAACAGGAATCTGATAGTCAACAGCGATTGAAGACTTCCAAACCTGTGGCATCTTGAACTTAGGATCAACAGCAGAGATCGTAGAAGGCACTGTACCATCCTCAGGTGTAACTGTGGTTGGATAGCCCAGACCCTGCAGTTTGTTAATCATCTCATTGACATCGGTAATCAGCTTACCACCATTCTTTCCGGCACTGAACTCTTCCATAGAGAAGCCCTTAGCGGCAGCATTCTTGGCGTTAACCTGTGCCTGATACTGTACCAGACCACCATTGGTAGGCATGTTGGTGAAGAATACCAGAGGCAGACGACCAGAGAAGAGACCCGTACCACCACGTACCTTCAGGCTCTTGTCACCGAATACATCATAGGTGAAGCCCAGACGTGGAGAGAAGGTGATGCTGTTCTTAGGCCACTTACCGGTATCGATGCTACGACCATTGTAGTCGAGCGCCTTGATAGCGTTGTTGGTCATCAGGTCGTCGTTGTTGAAGAACAGACCATCAACACGCAGACCATAAGTAAGCTTCAGCTTATCGGTAGCATTCCACTCATCCTGAACATAGATACCAGGACGGTTGAACTGTACACGGGCAGCAGGATCTGACTTGCCATCATAACCATAGGTCAAGCAGAATACCTCAGGTGTGCTCTCGAACAAAGCAGCTGCATCGAGTACACCGTTGGCGTTGTACATATCGTCGGTAATATTGAAACGGTAGTAACCAGAACCGTTACGCATATACATATTGTCGGCCATCTGATGCTCGAAGCTGAAACCAGCCATGATCTTGTGAGCACCTGCATAGTAGGTTACATCATCCTTGATGTTCCAGATGGTATTATGAACGGCGTTGTTCCATGTGAACAGCTCGTAACCCAGAGACATGTAGTTGTCATCATCCTTTGTGATATCGATGTGGGGGAATGGCGCTGAGTTGGTACCACGAATATCATCGAGCTTAGAGAGAGTAGCCAGGAACTGGTTCGACAGGTTGTCGGTCAGACGGCTGTTCAAGTCGATAGACCAAGAGTGTACCTTGTTCTGCATAGAGTACATGTTGTTGGCGAACGCCATAGAGAACTGAGACATACGGGCACCCGACATACGTGTACCACCATCCATAGAGGTAGCGCTAGGACCGTTCCAGATGGTATTCTTAGTGAAGTTATAGCGTACAGCCAAGTGATGACGGTCTGTGATGTTCCAGTCTACACGAGCCAACAGCTTGTAGTTATCCTCGTCGGCAGGGAAGCTGGTCCATGAACCGGTGTTGTAGCCATACTTGCTGGCCATATAATTAGAAACAGCCTCCAGGTCCTTGTTGCTGGTGCGAGAGATGTAGTTGTCAGGATCGGCAACACCATCCTCAGAACCACGCCAGCGGTTAACCACTGTAGGCTTCTTGATCATTTCGCCGTTTACGAAGAAGAACAGCTTGTTCTTAATGATTGGACCACCCAAGGTGAAACCATAGGTTGTGGTCTGCGACTTCTCACGAGCACCCTGAATCTGCTGGCGCTTTACAGCATCACCCTGCATATTCTCGTTCTGGTGATAAACATAAGCACTACCCTTGAAGGTGTTGGTACCCGACTTGGTAATAGCGTTCACACCACCACCGATGAAGTTGGTCTGACGTACATCGTAAGGAGAGATAACCACCTGCAACTCCTCGATCGCATCGATAGAGATAGGATTACCGCCACCAGGCAGCTTGTCAGAAAGTCCGAAGTTGTTGTTGAAGTTTGCACCATCCACAGTGAAGTTAGCTGTACGACCATCAGCACCTGCGAAACTCATGCCGTTACCACCATAAGGTGACAGACGAGTTACATCTGTGATAGAACGGCTAACGGTTGGCAGGTTAGTAATCTGTGTGCTGTTGATGTTGGTGGCTGCACCTGTCTTTTCAGCGGCGAACTTAGAAGCCTTACCGCTAACAACAACCTCAGCAAGCTCGGTAGCATCCTCGGTGAGGAACACGTTGAGGTTGAAAGTTTCTGCCAGCTGGAGGGTAACACCCTTGACAGTCTTAGGCTGGAAACCAATGTAAGAGATGGTCACTGCGTAAGGACCACCAGTACGCATACCATTGATCGAGAAACGACCACTGGTATTGGTTACTGCTGTGTAACGCGTACCCGAAGGCTCGTGTACAGCTACTACTGTAGCACCGATGACTTCCTCGCCATTCGCATTGTCGAGGGTCACCTTTCCAGCCATACTTGAAGTTGTGATTTGCGCCATCAATGTTAACGAGAAAGTTAACATTAATGCAACCAGAAAGAGCAATCTTTTCTGCATAAACTAGAACTGTTTTAATTAAATAATTAGCGGACTACGTCCGATGGGATTAAAATTTTCGGTGCAAAGATAGGAAAATTTTCCGATTTATTGTTCATAATCGGAAAAAAAATATAAAAAAGATAAAAAAAACTAAGGCGTATCAATCCTCGTCTTCGAGGTCCTCATATTCAAAATCATCGATATCTTCGATATCATCCTCGTCAACGTACTCAATATCCTCGTCTTCGCCCTCATCGGCAAGCTCCTGAGCAAAGCGGCTCATATCCTTGTCGCGATGCACCAGAGAGTCCTCTGAAGTGATGACATTGAGTTTGTTGCTCTCGGCATTGAGCTCGTTCCACAGCACATCCTTCAGCTCGTCGAGACCATAGCCGGTAACAGCCGAGATGAACACCACGGGGAGATCCTGAGGCAGGGTTTCCTTCAGCATCTCAATGAGCTCATCGTCAAGCAGGTCGCACTTGGTAACAGCCAAGACACGATGCTTGTCGAGCATCTCGGGATTGAACTGCGAGAGCTCGTTGAGCAGTATCTCATATTCGCGCTTGATGTCGTCGGTATCACCAGGTACCATGAACAGCAGGAGCGAGTTGCGCTCGATATGGCGCAAGAATCTGAGTCCCAAGCCCTTACCTTCAGATGCACCTTCGATAATACCTGGGATATCGGCCATCACAAACGACTTGTTGTCGCGATAGCCAACGATGCCCAGCGAGGGTTCCATCGTGGTGAAGGGATAGTTAGCGATCTTGGGTTTCGCATTCGACAGCGATGAGACCAGGGTAGATTTTCCTGCATTAGGAAAACCTACCAAGCCCACATCAGCTAAGAGTTTCAATTCAAGGATGATGGTCATCTCCTGCATGGGCTCACCAGGCTGCGCATAGCGTGGTGCCTGATTGGTAGCGGTACGGAACTGGAAATTACCCAGTCCGCCACGACCGCCCTTCAAGAGCAGTACTTCCTGACCATCGTATGTAACATCGCAGACGTACTTACCGGTTTCGGCATTGTAGACCACCGTACCACATGGCACGTCGATATACACATCCTTTCCATCGGTGCCGTGACACTTGTCGCGACCACCATTTCCGCCGTGCTCGGCAAAGATATGGCGCTCGTACTTCAAGTGGAGCAGGGTCCAGTAGTTATGGTTGCCGCGCAGGATAATGCTGCCGCCCTTACCACCATCACCACCGTCGGGACCACCGTTGGGGTTGTACTTGACATGACGCAGGTGCATACTGCCCTTACCGCCCTTACCCGAGCGGCACATGATCTTTACGTAGTCTACGAAGTTACTCTCCATTTAGATATTGTCAATCACGTTACAGATATCAGCAAAGATGCGGTCGAGCTCGCCCAGACCGTCGATGTGATAGTGAACACCCTCTTTCTTATACCACTCGATGAGAGGCATGGTCTGAGAATGGTAAACCACGAGACGCTTTTTGATGGTCTCCTCATTATCGTCGGCACGGCCGCTCTGCTGTCCACGCAGGATGAGACGCTTCATCAGCTCGTCCTCAGGAACATCGAGCTCGATCATGGCAGCCACCTTGTCGCCACGCTCATCGAGCATCTTCTTCAGAGCCTCGGCCTGTGGGATAGTACGGGGGAATCCGTCGAAGATCACACCCTTGCTATCACGTCCGAAACTGTCGTATACCGAAGCCAGGATATCTACCATCAGCTCATCGGGGATCAGCTGTCCCTTCTCGATGTAACCGGCAGCGGTCTTACCCAGCTCAGTACCTTTCTTAATCTCACCACGAAGCACGTCACCAGTAGAGATGTGGTTCAGTCCGTACTTCTCAATCATCTTATCACTCTGTGTTCCCTTGCCTGAGCCGGGAGCACCAAAAATCACGATATTCTTCATTATCCTGATAATTTTAGTTTAATTAAGTATTTAATCTATAATTGTATATACATCTTTAAGTCCGCGTCCCTGCTGATCGTAATCAAGACCATAGCCCAGAATAAAATCATCTGGAATGCTGAATGCCACGTATTCGGGATTAATATTCTCCTTCAGCTTGCTTGGCTTGAAGAAAAGGGTGCAGATATGAATAGATTCTGGATTTCGTGTACCCAGCGACTCGATCATCTGCTTCATTGTGAGTCCGCTCTCTACTATATCCTCAACAATGATTACCGTACGATTGGTAAGATCCTCATTGATACCGAAAACCTCCTTGATTTTGCCTGTAGAGGTGGTGCCCTGATATGAGGCAAGCTTTACAAACGAAATCTCACAGGGAATCGTCATCTCACGCATCAGGTCGGCAGCAAACATAAATGCACCATTCAGCACACCTAACAACAGAGGATTCTTTCCCTCCATGTCCTTACTTATCTGCTGTGCAACAGCCTTTACACGCTCCTTGATCTCCGCCTCTGTAATGGAGATTTTGAAGGACTTATCCTTAATCTTAACAATACCCATATGCTGAAAGAATTAAAAATTTGTGCAAAATTACAAAAATTCTGCCAAACTCCGTCATTCATTAGCAATTTTTTCGTATTTTTGCACCATTATGAAGATATTTACGAGCTCACAGGTCCATGAATTGGACAAATACACTATAGATAACGAACCCATTAAGTCTATCGACCTAATGGAGCGTGCTGCTAAAGCTTTGACTCAAGCTATTACCGACAATTGGAGCAACAATTCGCCCGTAATCATATTTGCGGGACCAGGAAACAATGGAGGTGATGCACTGGCTGTGGGCAGAATGCTTATCGACAAGAACTACGATGTGACAGCATACCTTTTTAATATCTCCGACCACCTGTCGGAAGACTGTACGGTAAACAAGAAGCGCCTCATAGAGAAGCGATCAAAGGCTCTTATCGAGGTTACTCAGGAGTTTGAGCCACCACAGTTGGAAGAGGGCATGCTGGTAATCGACGGACTATTTGGTTCTGGACTGAACAAACCTCTTGCTGGCGGATTTGCGTCACTCGTAAAATACATCAACGCATCGTCTGCTCAGGTGGTTAGCATCGATGTCCCATCGGGACTGATGACAGAGGACAACACCTACAACGTAAGAGCTAACATCGTTCGCGCCAATATGACGCTTACCTTGCAGTTGCCCAAGCTGTCGTTCCTTTTCCCTGAGAATCAGCAGTTTATCGGACAGCTAAAGGTTCTTGACATCCGTCTGAGCAAACAGGGAATCGAGAAGATTGACGCCAACTACACATTGCTCGAGGAGAACGATGTACGTCCTCGTATACTCAAGCGCGACCCGTTTGCTCATAAAGGCAAGATGGGTAACGCCCTGATAATTGCCGGATGTTATGGTATGTGTGGAGCATCTGTTCTGGCCACAAAAGCTTGTTTGAGAGTTGGCGCCGGAAAGGTTACCACCCACACACCAAAGCGCAACAGCACCATACTGCAGATTAGCGTGCCCGAGGCTATCATACAGTTTGACAAGGAGGAAACGACCTTCTCTGAAGCTGTAGAAACAGAGGATTTCAACGCTTTGGGCATTGGTCCTGGGCTTGGAACCAGCGAACAGACGGCCATCGCTATCATAGCACAGTTGCGTCGCACTAAGTGTCCCATCGTGGTTGATGCTGATGCAATAAACATCCTGGCCAATCATCGTGCATGGGTGCAGCAGTTGCCCAAGGGAATAATCATGACTCCCCACCCCAAGGAGTTCGATCGTTTGGAAGGTCCATCTAGCGACAGTTTCGAGCGATTGATGAAAGCCCGCGATCTGGCAGAACGCTTACAAGCTTATATCTTGCTAAAGGGTCATCACACATCTCTCTGCTTGCCCGACGGTCACATCATCTTCAACTCTACAGGCAATGCAGGCATGGCCACAGCCGGTAGTGGTGATGTACTCACAGGTATCATTACAGGATTGCTGGCTCGTGGTTATAATCAGGAGAATGCCTGCATCGTAGGAATGTATCTACACGGCCTGGCTGGCGACATTGCTGCTCGCGAACTTGGCGAGGAGAGTGTTATAGCAAGCGATTTAATTCATAATTTGCCTTACGCATTTAAACGTCTTAACGAATGAGAAGATTTTCAACTCTTATTATAGCCTTAGTATTAGGCGCAACTGGTGCGCTGGCTCAGACAGTCATCAGTCAGTATAAGCCAGGAGTAACCAGCGAGGGAGCAGTTTACTATCTCCCCAAGACAGCTATACGCATTACTCTACAGGTAGAGAAAACCACATATACCCCAGGAGAGTTTTGCAAGTATTCAGAGAAATATCTTAGAATAAAGGATGTGTCTTCAGTTGCATCCACAAGATATCGACTGATATCTGTACGTCAGGAACCATTTGCTGTGGCCGACACCTCAAAGTGCTATGCAGTAAAGTACGACTCAAGGACATCTGCCTGCAATGTAAGACTGTCCGACGATGGAATCCTGCTGGCCATCAACGAGAATATCAAGCCTCAAGCTACTACCAAGGTGCAGGCTGCTCCAAAAGCAGCCAAAGCAGTCATCAACCCTCGCAAGTACATGAGCGAGGAGATACTCTCGGCTGGTAGCACATCAAAGATGGCCGAACTCACAGCTCAAGAGATATACGAGATACGTGAGAGTCGTGGTATGCTGGCCAAAGGTCAGGCCGACTTTATGCCTAAGGACGGCGAGCAACTCAAACTTATGCTCCAGGAGCTAGCCACTCAGGACCAGGCTCTTACAAGCATGTTCACTGGTGTAACACTTAGCGACACTACCACCCACACCTTTACATACGTAGCCGACAAGCCCGTAAAGCGCGATGTATTGTTCCGTTTCTCGTCAGATTATGGACTTGTTGATAACGACGATCTGTCAGGTACACCTTATTATATATATATAGAGGACCTGAAAACTGTGCCCGAACCTGCACCTGCCGAACCAAAGAAAGGATTAAAGCTACTGATAAAACCACAGCTTTCGGGCGTCTACATAAATGTCCCTGGCAAGATGCGCTCAACAATTGCTGATGCCAAGGCACAGATTGTAGCCAATGAGTTCCCTGCCGGACAGTTCGGAAATGTAGAACTGCTTAGTGGAGCGTTGTTCAACAAGAAATACGCCACACACCTACTACTCCACCCCCTTACAGGAGCAGTAGACAAGCTTGAAGCTGAACAACCCAAGAAATAAGATTTACTTCTCAGAGAATATCACCTGGATAAGAGTCTGCCCTACAGCTTGTAGGGTATTCTTATCTAAGTGTGCCATATCATCGTTGACAGTATGCCAAGTTGGGCCGAAACCACTCTGTTCGCAATTCGGATAATAAGGGATGATATCGATGGTAGGAATCTTAGCCTTGGTGTTCACAGGCAGATGGTCGTCGGTTATACCAGGACCAAGCTGTGTGGGGAACATACTTCCATATCCCACCACCTGAGCTGCACGCCAAACCTTGTCAACAACACTGTTGGCATATTGCACAGACATACCCTCCTTATAGAACTGAGCTCCCTGACCTCCTACCATATCGAGCAGTATACCAAAACGGGCCTTATATCCTTTTTTATGCAGATTGGCCGACCAATACTGGGCACCAAGAGCCCAGGAGTCACCATTATAATCGCTTTCACTCCACTGAGGCACACCCCAGTCTTCAGCATCGAAACAGATAAAGTCTACACCAAGTCGCAGAGTGTCTGCCGAAAGCAGTCTAGCTATCTCGAGCATCACGCCTACACCCGATGCACCATCATTAGCAGCCATCACAGGAGTCTTCCAGTTTGCCTCGTCAGGGTCATTATCTGCCCAAGGACGACTATCCCAGTGAGCACAGAGCAATATGCGGTCTTTTAGCTCTGGATGATAGCTTGCAATGATATTGGTACTGTTAAGCGATGTACCATCGTAGCCTTTAAGTACAGCCTTCTGCTGCACAACCTCCATCCCAAATCCCTTGAACTTATTAACAATCCACTGTTCACAATCATCATGAGCCTTGCTGTTCATGGTTCTTGGACCAAAGTCGCACTGACTCTGGCAATACTGATAGGCACTATCAGCACAGAACACAGGACCAACAGGCTGCAACGAAGCCGACTCACCAGAAGTCTGCTTTCGAAGATTTCCACAACTAGTTACTAAAAGTACAAGGGTTAAAACCGCAACTATATTCTTGTTCATTTTTACTTTCTTACCTTTTGGCATTCTTCCATCACACGCAGGAAGTTGCCTCCCCATATCTTCTGGATATCGTGCTCACTGAATCTGCGAGCCAGCAATCTGCGAGTGAAATTAATCAGTTCCGACGAATTGGCCAGGCCTCTCACACCTCCGTCGCCATCGAAATCAGTTCCAAGTCCTACATGGTCGATGCCCATCACATCGATAGCATGTTCCAGGTGAGCTATCACATCGTTGATGGTTGCCTCACCATCCTTCTTCAGGAATCCATGATAGATGGTGGTTTGAGCCACCCCACCCTTCTTGGCGAGGGCACGCATCTGATCGTCAGTAAGATTACGTGGATGATCGCAGAGAGCACGGGCCGAAGAGTGGCTGCATACTATAGGCATATTGCTAATCTCCAGTGCCTGATAGAAGCTCTCTTCACCAGCATGACTCATATCTACCAATACCCCCAGGCGATTCATCTCCTTGATAACCTTCTCGCCAAACTCGCTCACACCATGATGAGTGTGCTGAGTCTTCGAGGCCGAATCGCAGATGTCGTTATCACCATTATGACACAAGGTCATATAAACTATACCTCTATCTACAAAGTGTTGCAGATTCTCAAGTTTTCCATCGATAGCAATACCGTTCTCGATACCAAGCATAATGCTCTTCAGTCCCTGATGCTTGTTCATCCACAGGTCGTGAGGAGTGCTGGCTATACGGATGTAATCGCTATTCTGACTAACGATTACCTCTATCTTATCAAAGATGTTATCTGCAAAATCCCTTGGATTCTCAGTAGGTTGTGGCAGATAGGCCACCATGATGGTAGCATCCTGTCGGCCTTCAGTCATCTTATGCAGATCGACCAGTATCTTTGGATCGCGATGGTCAAAGTGGATTCCCTGAGGGAAGCGCTCGGCTTTGCCGCTTTGCTTTGCAAAGAACATCGGCGTATCGCAATGGGTGTCGAGAGTCAGCACCCTGTCGTGGGTATTATGAGCCATGCGATAGCTCTTGGCTTCGCCAACCAACCACTTGAACAATGGCAGACCATCTTCCATACACTCTGGATGCCACTGCACACCAAGTATCGACTTGAACTCAGCACTCTCCATAGCCTCCACTATACCATCAGCCGACTTAGCAACGATTCTGAACTTGTCGCCTCCATCGGCCACTGCCTGGTGGTGGAAAGAGTTTACCATCTGTTTCTCGCTGCCGTACAGACCATATAATATAGAGTTTTCCTCTATGATTACACTATGAGTAGCCTCCGAACGATCAGTATCCTGCGAGTGCTTTACAGTAGCCACATCGCTAATATCCTGACTGACCTTACCTCCAAAAGCGGCAGCCAGAGTCTGGATACCCCTGCAGATGCCCAACATAGGTATCTGGCGATTATAAGCCAGACGGGCTATCAGCAATTCTGGAAGATCTCGCTCCTGATTGATGCCGTGAAGCTTGGTCGAAGGCTCTTCGCCAACCCAAAGGGGGTTGATATCAGCACCACCACTCAGTATCAGGGCGTCAATATGTTCCAGGGTATTGATAATCACATGCTTATCAGCCACAGGAGGTATCACCACAGGCACACCACCTGCCTCTACCACCGACTGATAATAGCCACGCCCCAACTTGCAGGTAAGGTCCTCATAATTACCAGTTATACCGATAACAGGACGCTTGTCTGCCTCTGGGTAGTGAGCATAGACATCATTCAGATGCGACTGAAGGTCAAATCTGCTCATAGTTTCTTATCATCTTCGTCGAGCACGATGGGTATCTCACGCTTCAGACTCTGCTCAAGCGAGATGAGTGTCTCTGTGGCTACAACTCCAGGAGTACCCTGCAGTTTACCATTCAGCAGATCCATCAGCTGCTCATTGTCTCTGGCATAAAGCTTTACCAACATCGTATAAGGACCAGTGGTAAAGTGGCACTCTACCACCTCAGGTATGTGTTTCAGACGTTCTACTACATCTTTATACATCGAACCTTTCTCAAGGTTGATGCCTACATAGGTACAGGTAGAATAGCCTAGGCTTTTAGGGTTAACATCAAAACCACTACCAGTGATGACATCAGCATCGATAAGGTGCTGAACGCGCTGATGAATAGCGGCTCTCGATACATTACACTCTGCAGCGACATCCTTGAAAGGAATACGCGCATTCTTGGAAAGAATACTCAGAATCTTCTTGTCCAAAAAATCAATTTTCTCCATTAATTTCCCTTTTGGTTACATTTTGTTAGCAAAAGTAAGCAAATTAATTGAATAACGCAACTTTTTTGGAGAAAAAATAAAAAAAGTGTGCCACTTTTGTGACACACTTGCTTATTTCTGTGATTATTTCTTTGATTTTTTCTTGGTTTTCACGCTTTTTGCAGGAGCAGGTTTATCATCAACTATTCCTACAAGCTCGATATCGAAAATCAAAGCGCTGTAAGGCTTGATCTGGCCTGCATCACGACTGCCGTAAGCCAGTTCGAATGGTATATAAACCTGCCACTTCGAACCAACAGGCATCATAGTCAGAGCCTCAGTCCAACCCTTAATTACATCTGTAGGACGGAACTCTGTCGGCTCGTCGCCATGCTTTCTTGAAGCGTCGAACACTGTTCCATCAATCAAGCGTCCCTCGTAGTGCACCTTAACCTTATCGCTGGTTGTAGGCACTGCACCAGTACCTTGGGTCAAAACCTTGTACTGGAGTCCGCTAGGCAATGTTATCACACCATCCTTCTTGGCATTCTCAGCCAGGAACTTTCTACCAGCATCGCGATTAGGACCATACATGCGCTCTTCCTTCTCAGCATGGATTGCATCCATCTTAGCCTTGAACGACTTCTCTGCATCTTTAACCTTGAAGAAGGTTGTATCCTGCATCAGAGCATCAGCGAAACCCTTGAAGAATGCATTTGAAACTATAGAATCGGGTGTACCCTCAAGTTCGTTCTTCACACCAGGCAGCATGCGGTCAACCAACTGCTGAGCAATCTGTATACCCATCAAATAAGCCTTCTGCTTGGGATCATCCAGATTCTTTGATACTGTCTCGTTGAATCCATTCACAAAGTCGGCCATATATGCAGTATCCACCTTCTGCTGGAGCAGATAGTTTACCAGACCGATAGTGCTACTCATACCTGCAGCATAGCTGATAGAGTCTGAGCTGGTAGCCAACTTGAAAGCCTCAACTACTGGGGCCTCCTCTTTAACTACCACCTTCTTTTTCTTGGCAGCGTCAACTGTAGATAAAGAAGCACCCGCCACGAGGGCGAGTGCAATTATAAGAGACTTTTTCATTTACTTCTTCTTAGGATTAACCTCGATCAGTTCGATCTTGAAGATCAGAGCTGAGAAAGGATCGATGTTACGCTGAGCACGCTCGCCATAAGCCAACTCCTGTGGAATGTAAACCTCCCATACAGAACCAGCAGGCATGTGTGTGAGAGCCTCGGTCCAACCCTTGATTACCTGGTTAGCACGGAATGTAGCAGCCTCACCACGCTTGTAAGAGCTATCGAAGATAGTATCGTTGATAAGACGACCCTCGTAGTTAACCTTTACCAGTGAGGTGTCAGATGGGATAGCACCTGTACCCTCCTTGATAACCTTGTACTGTACACCGCTAGGCAGAGTCTTCACACCGTCCTTCTTAGCGTTGGCAGCAAGGAACTTCTCACCAGCCTCCTTGTTAGGACCGTATGTCTTAACCAGCTCCTTAGCCTTGATGCTCTGAATCAGGCGCTGAGCAACCTCCTGAGCAGAGTCGGGAGTCATCAGACCCTTCTTGCCAGTGGTACCGCTGATGAATCCAGCGAGGAAGTTCTTCAGTGAGATAGTCTTTGTAGAGTCATCACCAAATACCTCGTGGTTGATGCCCTTAACCATACGGTTAGCAATCTGCTGACCAATCTGGATACCAGCATAGTAAGCGGCCTTCTTCTTGTTGTCGCCAGCATTGGCACCCTCGTTAAGCCCCTTAATGAACTCAGCCATGTAAGCAGTATCAACATCGAGACTACCTACGAGATACTCCTTCAGACCCTGAGTCTGAGCCATACCGATAGCGTAGCTCATGGTGTCTACGTCGGTCTTCAGATTGGCTTTTGGGCCCTGATTGCCACATGCGGTGAAACCAGCAGCGGCGATAGCCAGAACGGCTACAATTGAAATCTTTTTCATTGCTTTCTGTTATTTTTTAAACTACTTGTATTAACTCTACGTCGAAGATCAGAGCTGCGAATGGTGGGATAGATGCGCCTGCACCACCCTCGCCGTAAGCCAGACGGTAAGGGATGAAGAAACGATACTTGGCACCCTCCTGCATCAGCTGCAGTCCCTCTGTCCAACCAGCGATAACCTGCTGGAGTGGGAATGTAGCTGGCTCGCCACGCTGATATGAACTGTCGAATACGGTTCCGTCGATAAGTGTACCCTCGTAGTGGCACATTACGGTATCCTTGGCAGATGGCTTCTTACCATTACCCTCCTTCAGAACCTGATACTGCAGTCCGCTAGGCAGTGTTACCACCTCGGCCTTCTTGCCATTCTCGGCCAGGAACTTCTCGCCTGCCTCCTTATGTGCCTTTCCCTTCTCGGCACGCTCAGCCTGGAGCTTCTGCTCCTGCTTCTGGAAATAATCCTGTACAATTGTCTGAGCCTCGCGGTGTGAAACCTTCAGCTCGTTGCCCTTCAACACGTCGTTGATGGCCTGTGCAAAATCCTCGGCACTGATGTTCTCAGCACCCATCTGAGCCAACTGCTGACCGATGCCCAGACCTAAAGCATAACTTAATTTATCCATTCTCTATTTATTAATAATGTGTAATCTTCTAAAAATCGGCTGCAAAGGTACACTTTTTTTCTCATTTCGATGCAATATAATTGCTAAATTTTCTTTTTAATTGCAGAAAAATTGTATTTTTGCAGCATCAAACTAAAAAATTATTCGTATGAAAAAGATTGTGGTACTTACAGGTGCTGGTATGTCGGTAGAAAGCGGACTTAAGACATTCCGCGATGCCGATGGTCTTTGGGAGAATTATCCAGTTCAGAAAGTAGCTACTCACGAGGGTTGGCTAGCCGACCCCACGCTCGTAACCAACTTCTACAATATGCTCCGCAAGAAGTGCTGGGGCGTAAAGCCTAACGAGGGGCACCGCCTAGTGGCCGAACTCGAGAAGAACTATGACGTAACGGTGGTAACACAGAATGTAGACAACCTGCACGAGATGGCTGGTTCGTCAAAAGTTATTCACCTGCACGGCGAACTGATGAAGGTATGCTCCAGTCGCGATGTCGATGACCCACGCTACCAGATCCAGCTTACTCCCGACAACTGCGAGATAGAGCCTGGCACCAAGGCTGGCGATGGCTCACTGCTCCGTCCGTTTATTGTGTTCTTTGGCGAGGCTGTGCCAAACATCACCATAGCCGCCGAAGAGGTGCAAGAGGCTGATATTCTGATAATTATCGGCACATCACTGGTGGTTTACCCAGCCGCAGGACTCATGCATTATGCCAAGCCCGACGCACCTATCTATCTAATCGATCCCAACCCAATAAATGTTGGAGGCAGGGTAACACAGATTCAGAAAGGTGCCAGCGAAGGCATGAAGGAACTGATGGAGATACTTAAGTAAAGAATAATCCCGCCGATTTGGCGGGATTTATTCTTCTTTATCCTCTATCCTTACGGATAAGCTCCAGAAGTTTTTCTACAGCCTCTTCCTCAGGGATATTCTTTTCTACACACACCTTAGCCTTGTAGAGCGAAATCTTTCCACGGCCAGCTCCCACATAACCATAGTCGGCATCGGCCATCTCGCCAGGACCATTCACAATGCAGCCCATGATACCTATCTTAAGTCCTACCAGATCCTTGGTGGCAGCTTTAATCTTAGCTATGGTCTCCTGCAGATTGTAGAGTGTACGTCCGCATCCAGGACATGAGATATACTCTGTCTTGGTAAACTTGATACGGGCGGCCTGTAGAATGGCATCGGCCAACTCTACGAGTTTCTCAGTTGAGAATTGACCATTGACAATTGATAATTTGTGGGCTTTCTTATCGATCAGCAGGGCACCTACGGCCATGGCGGCTTTCAGCTGCAGTGTCTCCCAGTCTGGGGCATCTACTTCCAGAGTGATGGTATCATCCTCGATGCTTGCCTCAGCCTTTTCGCGCAGAGCAGTGCACTCTGGTATCATATCCACCAGTTTTCGAGCCACAGGTATCTCGCACTCAGGCTCTTCCGACAGCGATACACGGATGGTATCGCCGATACCCTCAGTCAGCAGGGCTCCGATACCTACAGCACTCTTTATGCGTCCGTCTTCGCCCTCACCAGCCTCAGTCACACCCAGGTGCAGTGGGTAGTGCATATCTTCCTTATCCATCGTCTCAACCAGCAGTCGCATGGTGGTTACCATCACCACTGTGTTCGATGCCTTGATACTTATCACCACATCGTTGAAGTTCTCGCGACGGAATATGCGCAGAAACTCCATACAACTCTCTACGATACCCTCTGGGGTGTCGCCATAGCGGCTCATTATGCGGTCCGACAGCGAACCATGGTTCACTCCTATACGAACGGCTGTGTGGTGCTCCTTACAGATATTTAGGAATGGTACTAGCTGCTTTTCTATCTTCTGCAACTCAGCGGCATACTCCTCGTCGGTATACTCCAGATGCTTGAACGTGCGACCCGGGTCTACATAGTTACCTGGGTTGATGCGCACCTTTTCGCAGTACAGTGCAGCCACATCGGCAGTGTGGGCAGTAAAGTGCACATCGGCCACCAATGGGGCATTATACCCATCAGCCTTCAACTGGGCCGAGATGTTCTTCATGTTCTCTGCCTCGCGAGTGCCCTGCGTGGTGAAACGTACCAACTCGCCACCAGCGTCGATGATACGTTTGGCCTGAGCCACACATCCTTCTGTATTATTGGTATCCACCGTACCCATCGACTGGATGCGGATAGGATTCTGTCCACCTATGCCGATACCACCCACACGGGCTTCGGATGACAATCTTCTTTTATACATTAAACATTAAAGATTAAATTAAACATTTAATTTGTTTTGAACTGGTACTTTACTGTGGCCAGTTCCTCGTTGGCCTTCTCGATCTTGATACGCAGATTGCCCTTGTACACAGCCAGACGCTGAGCCAAGTCCTGATCGGCCAGAGCCATCATCTCGCAAGCCAGGATAGCTGCATTCTGGGCGCCATTCACACCTACAGTAGCCACGGGTATTCCAGGAGGCATCTGGATTATCGACAGCATGGCATCCAGTCCGTCGAGCATACCCTTGATGGGCACACCTATCACAGGCAGGGTGGTCGATGCGGCAATCACACCAGGCAGTGCTGCAGCCATGCCGGCACCTGCAATGATAACCTTGATACCACGATCCTTGGCGGTACGTGCAAACTCCTCTACAGCATCGGGAGTACGATGAGCCGAAAGGGCATTAACTTCAAAAGGCACCTGCATCTCGTCGAGCAGCTTGCA
>JAEEGK010008761.1_pt1 | contig 23805 bp, 23 predicted proteins | sample 8958771 | NCBI WGS metagenome assembly JAEEGK01 (sample SAMN16246547, study PRJNA631951) | gut metagenome | biome: gut microbiome; feature: rumen; material: SC-attached | host: Bos | place: Iran: Karaj | collected 2018-10
AACTCATCGCTGAATCGCTCAACGATGCATTGTTCCCCGCCAAGAAGGGCGGAAAGTGGAATAAGCAGTCGGTCAGCAACATCCTGCACAACCCGCTCTACGCAGGTTATGTGGAGTGGGACGGCAAGATCAGACAGGGCACACACTGTGCGATAATCGATCACGAGACGTATGAATCCATTAATGGCGCAATAACCATCGCGTACTGATATGCCTTCCAACGATCGTGCCGCACTCTATGCGAGAGTATCAACGGAAGAACAGGCCGTGACAGGTTATTCCTTAGATGCGCAGCTCGAGAAGATGCGCATGTACTGTGAGGTCCAGAACCTCACCATCGCAGGGGAATATGTGGACGACGGTTATTCAGGAACGAATACAAGAAGGCCTGCCTACAGGCACATGTTCTCGCCTGAGGAGAGGAAGAAGTGGGATGTTCTCATCGTCCTTAAGATGGACAGGATTCACAGGAACACCAAGGAATTCATCCTGATGATGGAAGATTTGAAAAAACACAACCAGGAATTCATCTCCACCTATGAGAAATTCAACACGAAAGCAGCTGTGGGAAGGTTCGCGCTGGATATGATCCAGCGCATAGCACAGCTGGAGAGCGAGCAGATCGGTGAAAGAACGTACATAGGAATGCGCCAGAAAGCTGAAACTAATGGCGGCGTCATGGGCTTCAATCCGCCCTTCGGATACGGCCTTGAGGACGGCGAACTGTTCGCCATAGAGGACGAATTGGACACCGTTCGTGACATCTACACCATGTACCTCAGCGGCATGACCACTTCCGATATAGCATACAATCTAAACAGGGAATGCCGCCTTACAAGGAAAGGGAACCCCTGGAACAAATACAATCTAGCCACGATATTACACAATCCCGTCTATGCCGGATATATGAGATGGGAGGAAACCAGACAGAAACATACCGCTGAAACTGTCATTTCCATAGAAGAATTCAACGAGGTCCAGATGATGTTCGCCTCGAAGATCAGGGATCCCGCCAAGCGCAACCCTGAGCTTTTGGCACTCTCGTGACCTAATACTTTTATACCCTCTGCACTTTCACACCAGTATGAAGAAGGACACGATGGTCAAGGTCGTAGCCGTTTTTATCGTACTTCTGTTCGTCGGAACCGCTGTTGCGGTCGCGATCTCAGCAGTCGTCTGATGCCTGCAAGTATCTAGTATTTCTTGTTATCACTCGATCGAACAAAAATCCCGTGATAACCTTTGATTCTGAAATCAAACATTCATCCAGTATTCGAAATTCGTAAATATTTTCGTACTAAACAATTGATTATTATATACTAAAGAAATCGATTTTTCTTCGAGGTGAACCGATGGTCACTGAGAGAGAACTGTATAAGGCCGCAATCTCCATGGAGGAGATCCCCAGGCCTGTGGCGACATCCCTCACCCTTATCACGGGAGAGATGTTCGGGAAGACCGGAATAAGCCCTGTAGGGCTCTTTGACAACTGGAAGGATCTTGCTAAATTAGCAAAATTCGGACACGATGAGTACGGATTCGATTCGTGCGAGATATTCAACATCTGGTCGCACGTGGAATTCCTGGGTGCGGAAGTGGATTACACCGCAGACCAGCCCTATGTGAAGAAACCGCTGTACGAGCTCAATGATGAATTCGTAGAGCCCGACATCGACAAGTATCTTGCATTCCACAAGACGGTAGCATCCATCAACGGAGTCAAGGAACTGAGGAAACTGGCAGGACCTGACGGTGCGATCAACTGTATCAACAGCTGGGGTCCGCTGACGTGTACCGGACACCTTCTGGGTGCAGAGCAGGTTATGATCGCCATGGCCACAGAGCCCGACAACCTGAAGAGATTCACCGATGCCATATCGAAATTCAACGCAGAAGCTTACAAACTTGAACTTGAGAACGGTCAGGCAGAGTGCCTTGATTCCATCTCGATGGCAGAGCCCACAGCCACAGGAGACATGATCTCTGCGGATATGTTCGAGGAATTCGTGCTTCCGTACCTCTCCAGAGAGCAGAAAGCGATGCATGACGCAGGAATGAAGACCATGCTGCACATCTGCGGTAACACCGTGATGAACCTTCCTGTGATGATCAGGAGCGGCGCAGATGCCATCTCCGTTGAGCAGACCGTAGATCCTTACGAGATCGTCAAGATTGCTGACAACAAGGTCTGTATGTTCGGAAACATCGGGCCTATCAAGCCCCTCTGGCAGGGAACTCCCGAAGAGGTCAAGAAGGATGTCGAGAGGTCCATCGATGCAGGATTCAGGATGATCGCACCCGGATGCTCGTTCGTTCCGATGACTCCCGGAGACAACCTGAAAGCCATGACCGCTGCCGTAAAAGCATCGAAGAAGAGCTTTGCGAAGGGAAAGAACTGAAACATTTACGGGGCTTCTGCCCCGTAAATTCAAACTATTTTCATTTAGTTTAATTAATTATTCTAATTAAGTTATCAGCTTAATTAATTACTATAATTGATAATCAGCAGCACTTCTGAGGTACGTCGAAGCGTTTCAGCAATGTGAAGGACTTCAATACCATGCAGATCTTTGCTGTGTAATCGAATCCTTCCTCGATCACAGCTGTGACCTTCTTCTCGAAATCCATGGTCTGATTGTCCACTACCATCTGATATGCCGCGTAAAGATCGTACACCCCTGGTTCTAATTCAACTTCCGCCGATGTATGATTCATCAGATGGATCGGCTTCTCATTTCCGAACTGAAGGAAGAGTTCCGGGATGTTTATTCCGCAATCATAGTAGATTGTGAATTTATTGGTCACAGCGTGTAATTCCTGTACTCCGTTATAACCCCATTTGCTGTTTTTTATCAAATGAAATATGTGTTGTAATAACAATACAATATTAATTAAGTTAATAGCTTTACAAACATAATTAATTAAATAAAGATATTCAAATAGCATTTCAATGAAGTGTTTATATACTTCCGCTTTCAGAATAATAGGTTGGATAATCGAATGATTACCACAAGGTGTCAAATGTCTGAAATCAAAAAAGATGAAGATGTATTCGTAGGGGAACAGCCGATGAGTGCGGAGGCTGCTGCCATGTTCGAGATAATCAAGAAGATGAGCATCGTAGAGAGGGCTGTTGCCGTGCTCGACATGCTCGCCCATGACGATGAGGTCATGGCGATCGTAAGATCGAGAATGAATTGGGAACTGAGGAATGCAGTGATCGAAGGAACAAAAGCTCTCAACAGAGAAGTGAGCGAACATGAGGTCCTCGGTGCCTTCGGTTACGCTATAAGTACGGAGTGCGATGATTACATGAGGGTCGCATTCCCGGAACAATATGAGGAATATAACCTAAAACTCAAAAGCTGAGCAATCAGCTATTTTTCAACATTTTTCCTCTTTATTTTGATATATTATTATTAATTAAGCTGATAACTTAATTGCAATAATTAATATTGTATTAAACAAAATGGTGCCTGAGATCTGAAAAATCAGGTATTTTTGTCAAAATTGCTTCATTTCTCACCAATTTTATCTATCTGTAAGCTGTATTTTTCCCTAGGTGCGCGGAATACCAAAAACGGTTCGTTTACCCCACCCTTTTCATGTAAAAAGTACGAAATCAAGTCGATATTCGGGGTACCGTCGTGGACGTACTATAGCTGAATATTGATTGAAAACATGCAATATTTTTGTCATAATTGCATTTTTGATAGTAATTTAAAATTAATTTATTAAGTTAAGTTATCAGCTTAATTACAAAATTAGAGCAAATTTCGATTCCAATTATTTGAATTTTTGATTGTCTAAAATTAATTATCTTAGTAAAGTTATCAGCTTAATTAATTATTGTAAATTGTAATACAAAGATAAATTTGCAATATTGAGCATTTTTCATCAAATTTGTTAAATTACACAATTTATTTAGACAATCTAATATTAATTTACTTAGTTAAGCTATTAACTTAATTATTTTTGAATAATAGTATTTGTTGAAAAAACGCCCAATTATTTTCATAATCTGATTTGACAGGAATCCGGTCATTCCCTGAGGCACCCTATTGGAATGACCAACACACCATCATCGCGGCGGTATCCATATTTGGTCCCCGTTATGACAATCTTCAGATCGGGAACCCTTATCGGGACCTGATCCTCCTCTTCATTATGTTCGATTATGAGCGATTCGATTTTATTGAGGTTATTTGCTCCTTTTTCAATATCATTAGAACCGAGTTTGATTTCGCATATCGCGTATTTTCCATTCTCCAGGTGTATTACAGCGTCTGCTTCGAGTCCGTAACGGTCCCTGTAGTAAGAAATGTGTCCTCTGCTAGGGGATGAATATATCTTCAGATCCCTAATGCATAATGATTCGAATAGGAAACCCAGATATTTGAAATCTGTATTGAAGAAACCCTCTGATATGTCTAAAGCAGCTGTAGCTATGGACGGGTCAATCAGATTCTTCTTCGGTGATGAACGGATAGCAGTCTTTGATCTTATGGCAGGACACCAAGCTTCCACATCATCAACAATATACAATCTTTTTAGTGCGTCGATATAGTCATAGAATGCATTTTCACTTAATGGTAATGTAGAGTTCACGTCTTTGATTATGGTCATATTATCTGCCATAGTACAAATGTTACGTGAATAGGATTTCAGAATGGCCCTTACTATGGACGTGTCACGTTTTATGCCATCAAGATTGGACATGTCCACTTCGCAGGTCTGTTTGAACAGTTCTTTCGCTACATCCAGCCTGTAGTTTCTATCATCAATCCATAAGGCACTTGGCCACCCTCCTCTGCAAATGGCATAGATCAGATCATCTATCGTAAGATCAGAGACACATCCATCAAATTTTTCCGGTTCTGAGAATAGTCTTTGCAGCGATACTGTACCGTTGGATTCCTTTGTTTCGTAAAGGCTCATCGGATACATGGCCATACGCGAGATGCGCAGTGTCCCTGTATGAGGGGGTTTCACATTTTTCGAAGAAGAACCGGTCAAGATATATTGCCCGAGTTTATGTTCGTCATCGATGGCCTTTCTGATTGCTCCCCAGATCTTGGGAGCATCTTGCCATTCGTCGAACAGTCTCGGCTTCTCACCAATTAAGAGTTTTGATGGCTGGGTTTCGGCAACGGAGAGATATGAATCCCTTAATTCCTCATCCTGGAATTCAACAACACTTTTGGCAAATTGTTTTGCGCTCGTTGTTTTTCCGCACCCTTTGGGCCCGGTAATCAGCACGCCACCGAAGGTACTTAATCTATCATTTAGAATACTGTCAGTTATCCTTTGTGTGTACTTCATTCCAGCACCAATATGAATTAGTGATTTGTGGTATTTTAAATTAGTGATTTGTGGTATTTTGGATTACAGATTTGCGGCAACTGATCATGGCAGTTTTGACATTGATAAATTTTTGCACTGTTACACAAGTTTTTCAATAGGTGAAAAAGAATGTCAAAAGGAGAGGAGTACTACCCGATCTTATTGTCGAATTCCGGCAAACGAATCGTTATTTCAGCCGAATTGAAACGCTGTTTCAATCAATATATATAGCGAAGCCAAATAATCAACTAATAGTATTTAAATGATATATATAGTATAAATATCAAATGTATATTTTTGTACATTATAGAAACTATTTCGTCGTTTACAGATGATTCTATTCATTATCGAACGTAATTAAGAAACTAGTCATAGAAATTATTAAATAGTTTGAGAGTTATGTTCATTTTACCAAATAACACATACAATCTACAAGGATTTATGTCGACCGCTCCCGCAAGGGAATGGAGATTTGGACCGTGTGATTCGGATCGAATCCGAACGGAAGACACTGTGTGACAAACGCCCCCTCACGTCGCAAGACGTTGTGGTCCGATGGCTCTAACAGGCCGTCACAGGGTTCCTGTCATCTAAGACAGGTGCGTCCCCCGGCACTGCCGAGGAATGCAGTGCTAGCTACGCCGCAGCACAATGATCGTAAATGGTCGCCGGGTTCATAACCGGAGCTACGGCTCAAGTACGCAGCGATGCGTGCCGAATCCGCCATGGCGGGCGGAGGGAGTCAAATCCCGTAGCAGCAAGCGTATCAGCACCCTCACGGGTCAGCTGGCCAATAGGTTGGTCCCTGCAGCAATGCAGGCGAGCGCGTCACAGAGGAGCAATCATGCAGACAGAGCTACTGCGATGGTGAGGATCATCATCGTACCGCTGGTCAGCCTCGATCTAGTACCGAGCGTTGGCGTCCAGAGCGTCATGAAGCGCGATGGAGATACCGCCTCACAGCAATGTGGGGGACGGGAATCAGCACACGTCATCGTCCGTCAAAAGCGGAGGAGCGTGGCTCATACCGCCCGAAAGTGGGTATGAGCGTGGTTCGGCACTACCGTCAATGGTGGTGTTGTGGCGGAAAGACGTCCGAAAGCCAAAAGCCTAGGAGCGAAAAACCGTCTGGGCGTACCCAACAAGTACGTCAGCGAAGTAGCGGCCCGAATTCAGCCGGTGAAAGCCGGGTCCTGGAAGGGCGATAATCCGGTCAGAAGTGGCGACTTGTCCTTCGGAAGCCATGCTTCGGAAGAGCGAGCGCAAATGTCGCGATGGTCGGAGGTGCGGGGAAAAGCCGCACGACTGCAGCGCCGAGAGCGTCTGGAGAGCGATCTCCGGAAAGCAAGTGCTTGTGGTGAAATCTGTCAAACGTTCCGCAAGAGCGTTGTGGGTTGTTAAGGTCGTTTCGCCTCGCGCGAAATGTGTCGTCGCCATCCGGCGCCGACTTACCTGTCTTCACACGGAATGCCGTAATGGCAGGCACGGGGGGTCATCCCCCGTGTCAAGGCGTTATTCTCTCCATCGTTTATTCGTTTCAGTGTAACGTATTCTGCACTTTCATCTCACTTTCAGGGATTCGAACGTGTCTTCATTTTATTATTTATAATAAGACAAATTACAGGTCGGTATGCGTTGTGTCCCGGCGGTACTGCTGACAATGATGCTGATCTCTTCAGCTGTTGCTATCATCGTCTGTCCTTCGGTTGATGGAGAAGAAATACACGAGGGTGTTTTCTATTACGAGATCACAGGCCCTGATTCCGCTACCATCATAGATTACGAAGATCCTGCAGAAAACCCCAACATCGTCATCCCGCCAACTATCCCTGGCCGGACAGAAAAAGTTACTGCTATTGATACAACATTCAGTCAGGATTACATATTAACGATCAGCATCCCGGAATTTGTCAATACGCTCTATAGTTATTGCTTCATCGCACCTAATATGACGACGATTACTGTTGACGGCGGAACTTCCTTCAAGGCCGTTGACGGCGTATTGTTCAACTACAATCAGAGCAAATTGATCAAATACCCCTGCGGAAAAGCCGATAATGAATATACGGTACCCGACTCTGTCGTTGAAGTAGGGCCATATGCTTTCGACGGTTCGATAGTAAAGAAAGTAACGACCGGAGATAATCTCGTCATCATTGGTAACGGTGCTTTCTATAACACTTCCCTGATGACCTCGATCGTCATCCCCGAGACTTCATCCCTGACGATGATCGGCGACAATGCATTCTGCAATTCTGCGATAACGAGCATCGATCTCCCTTGGAATCTGTCATTCGCCGGATCATATGCATTCGAGAATACCAAGATGACCACCGCTACCATACCTACTAACCTGGAGCATATGGGGGACGGTGTATTCTCCAGGTGTTCCATGCTGACATCTTTCACCAGTGAAAGTTCGACATATACCGTCGAGGACGGGGTCCTGTTCCACACAAGCAAGAACATCAAGACGCTGGCTGCGTATCCCTGCGGTAAAGAAGGTAAAGAGTACACCATCCCGGCAGATGTCAACAGCATCGAACCCTACGCATTCAGCGGGACCGTCAATCTGGAAAAGGTGACACTGAACAACCTTACCTTCGTTCCAGAGATGTCATTCTATGATTGCAGATCCCTTAAAGCGGTCGATCTTTCCCATGTCACCATCATAGAGAACATGGCTTTCGATCAATGCGAGAAACTCACCGGGGTCGAATTCTCTGACAGACTTACCTACATCGGTTATGCAGCGTTCTCAAATACGGATATCGGGGCCATCGACATACCTTCCAGTGTCACCTTCATCGGCACTGGCGCATTCAGCTATTGCATGAATCTGAAGGAGATCACATTTGCGGAATCGATCAAAGCGACAGCAACAGCCAGTATCCTTTCAGGTTCTGTCAATCTTCAGAAGATAACAATCAACAGCAAGGATCTGATTCTCGAAGAATATTCACTGTGTGTCGGAACAAGTGAAGCAAATACAGCTACCGTTGATGTATTGGTCCCGAGCGGATACAGATTACCGGACAATGTCACCGACGAATTCACTAAGCTAAACGTGTCCTACATCGGCGAGCGCCCCTACCCGTGGGTCAACATCGTCGGTGCAGTTGTCTGTATACTTGGTATCATAGGCATCCTTTACGGAATGAGGCAGGTGTGAACATGATGAACATATTCGCAAGACTGAAGAGATCCGCCAAAGAGGTCTATGACAACAGGATCATCCTTATGGCACTGGTCAGGAGGAACACTGCAGGACGTTACAAGAACTCATACGTCGGATTCATCTGGCATCTCTTGTTGCCGATCATGATGATCGCCGTCCTCACCATCACGTTCACTTACATCAAGGTCCGTCCGATCGAGAACTTCTGGATCTATTTGAGTGCGGCAATATTCCCTGTCACATTCATGTCAGGATGTCTCAGAGGAAGGGCGATCGTCACCAACTCCAAATACATAACGAAATCGAACATGCCCAGGGAGATCGTCGTCATAGCCTCGGTCCTGACGGAGTTCCTTACTGTGGTGTTCGCATATCTGGTCATAATCATGGTCATCCTGCTGTCAGGACAGTACGTCAACTGGTACGGTTTCGCCATGATACCGCTGGAACTGATACTGATGCTGATATTCTCACTGGGCTGTTCCTTCCTTGTATCCACGATCACGGTTTTCATCAGCGATGTCGGCTACTTCATGAGCGTAGCGATGAGACTGGTGGTGTGGGTCACTCCCACCTTCTTCTTCGTAGAGGATGCCACCGGACTTCTTGGTGTGATCGTCCGCTATAATCCGTTCACATACTTCGTCGAGGTGTTCCACGACATACTGTACTTCGGAGTGTTCCCGCATGCCAGTTATCTGATCATGAGTGTCATCCTCGCATTCGGTACGTTCCTTGTCGGTGCCTGGGTGTTCTTCCACTACGAGAGAAGGTTCCCGGAGGTGCTCTGATGGATGATGATGTCGTAATCAAGGTCAGGGGTCTGAAGAAGTCCTACACCATCATCGACAAGAACATCTCCATCGGCCACGTCTTCAAAAAGAACAAGACCCAGTACCCCATATTCGACGGCATAGATCTTGACGTCCACAGAGGGGACATCGTCGGTATACTGGGACGCAACGGATGCGGAAAGAGTACCTTCCTCAAACTGGTCTCGGAGATCCTTGAACCCGATGAGGGTACCGTTGAGGTCCACGGAAAGATCGCGAGCATCCTGGAACTGAGCATGGGATTCCACAACGATCTGTCCGGAAGGGACAACATCATCCTCAGGAGCGCATTGTACGGTATCCCCAGGGAAGATGTCCTGAAGCATATCGACGAGATAATCGCCTATTCAGATCTGGGTGTTTTCATTGACAATCCTGTCAGGACATACTCATCCGGTATGAGATCACGTCTTGCATTCGCCATCATGGTGAATGTCGAAGCTGACATCTTCCTTGTGGATGAGGCGCTCAGTACAGGTGATATGGCATTCGCTTCCAAGGCATCAGAGCACCTGAAGGACCTCGTCCGCAGCGGAAAGACCGTATTGTTCACATCTCACAGCATGAACACCATCAAGCGCACATGCAACCGCGCCATCTGGATTAGCGATCATGTGATCAAGATGGACGGCCCCGCCGATGAGGTTGTGGATGCATATTCACGTTCCATCAACGATTCATTCGAGGAAACTTTACATCTCGCCGAAGGAGGTTCATCATCTGCCCAGTACAGGGTATCCACATTCTACCGCGACGGAAACGGTGTGGACAAGGATCCTGAAAAGCAGAGGCACTGGCTTGAGGAAGCTGCTGTCAGGGAGCACCCGATGGCCATGTCCGACCTTGCAGACATATTGATGTCCGAAGGAAAGGCCGATGAGGCCATGGGACTGTACCAGAAGGCTGCAGAGGTCGGCAACTACGAGGCCAGAAGGAAGTTCGCCACCATGCAGGGCGATACCCGCGAGGATATAGAGGAACTCCGCAGGATAATGAAGGACCTCACATCCACCGATTACCCCTACGATCTTTACAATTACGGCAACCTGATGTACAAATCCGCACTCACCGTGGAAGACTACCGTGAGGCATTCAAGTACCTCACGCTTGCATCCGAGAAAGGTTGGCTGGACGCCGATTTCCTCCTGGCACAGATGTACCGCGACGGGAACGGCGTCGACAGATCCATAGAGGATTATGAGAAGAGATTGATCTATGCAGCAGAGGGCGGTCATGCAAAGGCGATGTCCGCACTTGCCGAAGCATATCTTGACGGCAAATACATACAGAAGGATAACGAGAAGGCGTTCCAGTGGTACATGAGGTCCGCTTCCTCAGGCAACATGAAATCCCAGTACCAGGTGGCAGTCATGCTCTCATCGGGTATCGGCTGCGAGAAGGATGAGGAAGCTGCGAAGCAGTGGTTCGCCAGATATTCAAGCACGGCACTCAACGATTCGCGCAAGATCGCCATGGACGCCATGAAGTCCCGTAGGATAGACATCGACATATCCAACGATATGCTGAAGGCTATGTCGAAGAGCTTCCACCCCCAGTCGATGGTATCTCTGGCTTCGAAATATGAGTCAGGCAACGGATTCAAGAAGAACACTGATGCCGCTATAAGTCTCCTTGAGAAAGCATCAGTTGCGGGAGGAAGCCCCCGCACCAAGCTGGCAGAGAGATATCTGGAAGGCGATGATGAGAGCAAGAAGAAGGCCTTCGAACTCCTGAGATCGGCTGCAAGTTACGGCGACAGCGGTGCGATGTACAGGCTTGCGATGATGTACAAGGACGGCATCTGCTGCGAAGCTGACGATCAGAAATACCGCTGGCTCATGAGGATGGCGGCGGAACGCGGCAACAGGGATGCGAAGGATCTCGTCACCAAATGGGACGACCGTATCAGGCGCAGAAAGATGAACAAGGAGAAGAAGGATGACAGTTGACAGGTTACGCTGGTGCACCGGATGCAATCTGATCACCGCCAGTAGGAAATGCCCCGAATGCAGGAAGGATGCATACAACGTCCGCCTCGAAGGCGCTTCTGAGGTTTACCCCATATTCAAAACAGAAGCGGCCAGGATACGCTCCGTCGTCGATTCCATGTACGGCGAGGGCTGCGGGGAGCTGCTCTTCCCTGACGACAGAACGGCTCTTTACGCCCGTTCCTCAGGCTCCAGACAGATCATCATCAACGGGGGTATCGTCGGCCGTATGAACGACAGCGGAGACCTTTCGCTGAATGCTTCCGGACTGTCGATAATCGCACCCAAGATCTCCAAGAACATCATCCGCTGCGATCACGATTCATCATTCTTCATCACCAAAGGCAGGAACCTCATGGTCACAGGAGTGAAAGGACACTCCGACGGACTGAAGGCAGGCGATGTAGTCGCAATCTTCGACAGAGGAAGGCCGATCGCCGAAGGTATCATGAAGATGTCATCCGAAGAACTGGATTCCTCGGAGAGAGGTGTTGCGGTCAACGTAAGATCATACGATAGCACCAGAGCAACCGCCAATCCTAAGAAGAACGACTGGAACGCCACTTTGGAATCGAACAAGCGTATCATCGAGGCATTCTCCGGTGACACCTCCAAGAAGATCTCCGATGTCGTATCAGCTTACGGTTATCCAGTTGTCGTATCATTGTCATCGGATATCCTGTCGGAAGCGGATCTCCTGCTGACACTCGATGCAGGGTACAAACCTAAGGTTATCCAGAAGGAGCATGATGAGTTCATCGACTACCTGCTGAACAAGCACGGTCTGGAGACTGTGAAAGAACTTCCTGAGAAGTGCATATTGATTTCAGAGATTCACTCCCGTTCCGACCTGGGGGTAATCATACATTCTCCGACAATCGATTGGGATCCTGCTATGATCTGGCTCTATGTGATGATGAAGGCCGAACCTTTCCACCCTTCATACATGCAGAACAGTCTCTGATGTTACCATGACATGTGGTCTAAAGTCCCGTTTTGTTGCAACATTACCCAAAAGTTCCCCCCTGTTTTGTTGCAACATTACCCAAAAGTTCCCCCCTGTTTTGTTGCATTTTATATACTCGATAATTGATAATACATTGTGAAGAGAAAGATTACATCTAAGATGGTTCGTTGGAAGAACGATCCTGTTCACAAACCGTTGCTTCTGATGGGATGCAGACAGATTGGAAAAACATATTCCGCTAAAGAATTCGGGCGAAGGTTCTACAGTGACGTGATCTACATCAATTTCGAAGAAATGCCTGAACAGAAGGAAATATTCCAGGGGAATCTGGATCATCGCACAATCATTGACAGAATCGAGACCGTCAACAAAAAAATACTGAGGAAAGGGAAATCGTTGATCATTCTCGATGAGATCCAAGCCTGCAATGCAGCTTATTCATCACTCAAATCACTATCACAGCAGAGGGATGTAGATGTGATCGCCCTGGGTTCGTTCCTGGGGTTAAGGGTACATGATGAAGACAACCGTCTTTCACCCCTCGGGTATGTTGACATGATGGAGATGTACCCTATGGATTTTGAAGAATTCATGTGGGCTGCAGGATACGATGAAAAACTGATTGAATCCATAGCGGGAAAAATACAATCGCATGAGAGCATGGATGCAGTTATAAATAAGGCTATAAACGACTCATTCAGACGTTATATCGTTGTCGGAGGGATGCCTGAGGCTGTAAACACCTATGTTTCTACAGGAAGCTACATGAGAGCATATGAGAAACTGAAAGATATCATCGAGATACTGAAAAGAGATGCAGGAAAGTATTCTACAGATGTAAACAGGATGAAGATCATCAAATGTCTGGAATCGATCCCCAATCAGTTGGCCAGTAAGAATAAGAGATTTACTTATGCGGCGATTGAGAAAATTAAAGGCCGCGGGTCAAGATACTACGGAAGTGCACTGGATTGGTTGAAGAATGCGGGACTGATCCATTATTGCTATAATGTGACTGAACCTAACCCGCCGCTGTCCGGAAAAACCATACCTGATGACTTCAAAATATATCTTTCTGATACGGGTCTGATGTCCGTTCTGATGGAAGATGCAGATATCGATGCGTTGGTGAACCGCGATTCTTATGCCAACAACGGTGCCTTCATCGAGAACGCTATAGCAGCTGTGTTGGTAAAGAAAGGATACCCACTCCGCTACTACGAGAAGGAGAACAGCACCCTGGAGATCGATTTCTTGTTGAACATCGGCGGGACGGTTAATCTGTTGGAGGTCAAATCCGGCAGAGACAAGAGGTCCAAATCATTGAATACGCTTCTTGCTGAAAAGAACAGGAAGCGTATCGGTTTCAAACTCACTGACGGCAATATATTCACAGATGATAACGGTGCAATCCATTATCCGTTGTATGGAGTATGTTTCTTCAAAGAGAGCGAAGTCGAAGAGATCGGACCACTGGATCCTACATCGATCAACGAGAGATTCAGGTCACTCAATGAACAATGACCTTTCCGTTTGTCGTATATAGGAACAGAACATAGCCTCAACTATGCAGACGGTCGAGATACTGGCTCTGGTAATCTTCATCCTGACCTATCTGTTCATAGCGGTCAACAAGACCCCCTGGTACGAGATCAAGAGATCATACGTCGCGCTGGCAGGCGGGCTGCTTATGCTCCTGGCCGGTGCACTAACCCTCGAACGGGCGTTCGATTCCATCGATTTCAAGGTGATCTTCCTTCTCCTGGGGATGATGTGCGTCGTTGCGGGACTGGAATACACAGGGTTCTTCAGTCTTCTGTCCGACATACTGATGAAACATTCCTCTCCCGGGCCGAAACTCCTGCTGTCCGTGATGGTATTGTCCGCATTCACTTCCGCCGTCGCACTGAACGATGCCGTCGTCCTGATGTTCACACCCATCGTGATAAGATGCTGCCACAATCTGAAGGTCAACCCGATACCGTATCTCATCGGACTGATGATCTCCGCGAACATCGGAAGCATCGCTACTGCTGTAGGTAATCCTCAGAATGCCTATATCGCATCTTATTCCGGGATGAGTTTCGCAGAATTCTCACTGTATTCCATCCCTATCGCAATAATCTGTCTGATTGTTTCATACATAATGCTGGTCCTGATGTTCAGAGGTTCATTATCGCATCTGAAATACACGGAAGTATCCGTAGATGATGATTATAAGAGGGACGGGCCCAGACTGGTGATGATGATCATCCTTCTTATCGCGACATTCGCCGGATTCATGCTCACCGGAATCTGTGACATCGAGCTCTACCAGGTCGCTCTGGTCTCCGGTGCTCTTTCATTGGCGATCGTGATGACTTCATCGCCCAAGAATGCCGTCTGGGTGGCCAAAAGGGTGGATTGGCACATCCTGCTGTTCTTCATCGGTCTCTTCATACTGATCGGCGGAGCTTTCGATTCCGGACTGATCACCGATTTCACAGAGGATATCGCATTGTTCTCAGAAGGAACACCGAATCCTGTCGGATTGTCTGTGTTCACGGTCATCCTGTCCAATCTTGTAAGCAACGTTCCGGCAGTGATGCTCACAGCTCAGATCATGCCTTCTGCAGATACGATGACGTGGATCGTCCTTGCTGCATCATCCACGCTGGCAGGCAACATGACACTGCTGGGTTCAGCAGCGAACATAATCGTTGCTGAGAGATCGGAAAGATACGGAATAAGGGTGGATTTCATGAGGCATATGCTGATCGGAACGATAGTCACCGTTGTAACAGTTGCCGTGATGCTCTTATGCATCGCGGTGCTGTTCTGATCACCAGTCGTCCTCAATCCTGGGGAGTTCGTCACAGAAGATGTACTTGATCCTCTTGGCAATGGCATTGACGCGGAAATCTTCCCTCTTCTGTTCCGTCATCTCGTCGGTGTTGAGATAGACATCGATGTTACCGTGGAAAGCGTGCTTCTTCCAACAGTCCATCTTAGGGCTCTCGGCGATGGTCTTGGCGATATCCGTACCGTGGACGACGCTCATGATCTTCATCCCCTCGCCTGCTTCAGTACAGATGAGTGCAATAGCGGGAACTGAAGGTATGTCGAATTTGCCGTAGACCATCGGACCTTCGAACTGGAAGCCGTCGATGAGTATCTTGGTCATTGCCATGTCTGGATAATCGGTCTGACTGTACTTAATGGCTATTGAAACGATTGTTGGTCATCCGATGATGTGGAATCCCTGATCTTCGCCTTCGGTGTCGTATTTCACGCCTTTGGAGTCCATTATGGCCCTGAGTGTCTTCACATGTATGCCGACACCGATGTTCATGAACTGGTTCTCCTGGACCATCTCTCCCTTCTCGTTCACGGCCATCGGTTTGAAATCAAGTGCAAAATGACGGGTGAAGACCTGCATTCCGGCCACTAAGCCGTTGCGGTCGAAGATCGGTCCTCCCGACTGGCCCTTGATACCGGGCGATGACGTTTCAACATAAAGTTTGTCATAGCCTCCGTCCTGACTCTTGCCCATGAATATGTTCCTGGTGTGGATGCCCTCATTGGGGAAGAATGCCATAGGCAATACGCCCTTCCTTATGCGGAATCCCCCTGTCTTCTCATCGAATTCGGTTGTATCGTTGATGAAGGGGAATCCTGTGCGGCAGAGACTGGTACCCGGTCTCATCTTCTCCGGATCCTTGAATACAGGGTATTCTCTGACCATCTCGGGCTTGAAACCGTCAAGTTTGCACAATGCGATATCGATCTCGGTGTTCACATATGCCTCAGCTATGCGGACATTATCCCATCCCCACCAGAAGGAATGGTTGGTTATCCAGTTGGGATCGGGCTGTCCCGGATCCTCTCCGTTTGCCTTCTTCCTGTTGTATTCTTCTATCTTCTTCCTGTCCTCATTGAATTTGATGTTGGAACCGAAGATATGGCCGGCGGTAAGTGCCCAGCCGTCCCTGTTTACCATGAAGAATGTTGCACAACCTGAGATAGTCTTGCCATCGAAGGTGCGCGTGGATATAATCACAGGTCTGGTGTATTTCATCGCCTTCTCACAGGCGTCTGCGAACATGAACGGTCATGTCGGTTATGGATAATAATTATCGCTATCTTCGATGCGAAAAATCGGTAAATTCGGATACCCCCCAGACTTGTTTATATATGGATTATCTGATTTTTTATCAGGGATAGGATGGCTGCACCCGGAGACATATACGAGAGGGAACTGAAAGGTCTCCTCTCAGGAGATAAGAAGGTAATAGAGAAGATGGTGAAGACCTGTGATGAGAAGGAGACATCATGGTACAGGTCGCTCATCGAAAATCCCTTCCTGGTCATCAGGGCAGCCGGTTCTCTGGGTGTGGATCTCGTCGCTCTGAGATGGGATTACTCATTCCCGATAGAAGTGAAGAGCTCTTCCGAGGACACACTGCATTTCAGCAAGAGCCCCAGGCTCATGGAGCAGGCCAACAGGATGAAGGGCGATTGCGATACAGCGCATCTTCTCCCGATCTATGCGTTCAGACTGAAGAATCAGAAAGGTGACCCCTGGAGATTCTTCGCCCTACCCTTGGACGATCAGCTCAAAGGCGCAATGGGACTTCTGCAGCGCCATATACCGCAGGTAGAGATGAATGCCAACGGTAATTACATCATAAGATGGAAGGACGGCATAAAGCTGAGCGAACTCGTGGATTACATGCAGTTCAGGATGTGAGGGGCCGTCAGCACTCATAGGGCTCATCACGGATCAGCCTCAGTGTTTCTTCATCCGGCGCTTCCTCGTCTGCAGATTGCTGAGTGCTTATTTCATTGTAACTATAGTTTTGAGTATATATAGTATATAAATGAAAAGCGTCATTTTAAGATGTTATATTTAAACTATTCTATAAACAAATTATTCAATGTATAATTATATACATCAATGTTAACGTATCGACTATTGACGATACAAAAAAGCACCCATGACGTTATAGTGTGGTTAGTCAAAACATAGTATTAAATAGTAGATGTGTAATGCAACTCTCACCAAATAACACACATATTCCCTCAAAAGAAATATGTCGACCACTCGCGCAAGCGTCTGGAGATTTGGACCGTGTGATTCGGATCGAATCCGAACGGAAGACACTATGTGACACAGCGCCGTCGCGTGGACGCATGTTCGCGCGGAAGGGGGTTGCGGTAACTCCGCAATTTCCGGTGTTCCTGTTCCGCAAGGTTCAGGTGTGGGCCCGGGTGAAGCCCGGTACACAGTGCTAGCTACAGTCGCGGATCAAATGAAGTAATCAACTGCCGTTTCATGACGGTTCCGCGAATAAGGTGTACAGCGATGTGCATTGAGCCTGTCGAGGGACAGGCGGGGGTCAAACCTCGGTAGCAGCAGGAGCGTCGCGGCCGCTGACCAGGCAACTGGCTTCGGTCGACCATACTGTATGGGCCGGCACCCTAACGGGTGTGCAGGTACGCGTCACAAGTAGCAACAGCAGACAGAGCTACGGCGGTCATGAGCGATCAGGACCGTGGAGCCGGCCAGCCTGTCGCGCAAGCGGCAGCGTTGACAGCCCGGGGAAAGGACATGAAGAACCGGGAAATACTGCCTCGCCATCAAAAGCGGGGGACAGGAATCGGCAGCGCATCAGAGCCGAAAGGTGTAAGGTGCGGTTCGACTCCATCGACAGATGGAGAACGGCGGAAAGACGCCCGAAAGCCAAAAGCCAAGGGATGAAAAACCGTCTCGCTGCGTACAAGACATGCAGCGGCGAAGTAGCTTGCTCAAGTAGCTGGACCCTCGGGTCGCAGTGAACGAGCGTAACCTCGTTTGAAAAGAGCGGGGGGTGCGGAGTAACGACCGCGCGCCAGCGCCTGGCAACAGGCGTCGTGGGAGTACTGTCAGATGTCATCCAGGGCATCGCTGATTGCGAGAGAATGCTCCGGTATTCCGGTGCACGTCGGTGGCCTTCGGCCACTGACTTTCTTAGTCAACACGGTATGCCGTAATGGCAGGCACGGGGGTCTTCCCCGTGTCAAGGCCATCGATTTCCATTCTTCTGATTCAGTAATCACTGTTATCTATCCCTTAGGTCATTCCTGTTCATGGAAGACAGGGATTCCTTGGCCAACCGCAGATTCAAATGCACTCCGAGGGAGAGAGCATGCTACGAAGCAGGGATCAAGATGGGTACAATCTACCACCAATTCGTTGGTACCCCGGTCAGTCTTTCCAATGTTTCTGATCTTGAGAAGTCTATAGCAGAGGCAATCAAGGTCCAGCCCTACGTCGAGAATGCTGTTGTAAAGATAGACCGCAGCGGATTCGTGAAGGACGGCGACAGATACAGTTATATGTCCCTCACCGGAGAGATGATCGATGCTGTCGTCACCATATATCTTGACGGTGTGAGGCTCGTCTCCGAGATGAGATACGATGCAGAGATGGGTTACCCTCTTATGTTCATCTCCGACATCGAAGAGAAGTGATCAGTGCTTCGAGATCACATCGATGAACCATTTCGTCGGCGGATAGTCCAGTCTATGGGTGTAGCAGTGGCATATCACGTCGAACATGTTGCACCAGAACAGGCAATGGATCGCATAAGGATCGCCGTCTATTACCTCTCCTTTCTTCTGGCCTTCCTGAATCATGGACTCGACCGGACCGTTGTTGTAGAAGATGTACAGTTCCTTGATGATGTCATCAGGGGTATCGAGCGATCTGATGAGCGATATGTAGAATCTGAGATAATCGATGGCGAAGGAACGGGTGGCGAGCTCAAGCTTAATGTAATCCACGATGTATTCGCATCTTCCTTTCCAGTCACCGTTGTATTTCCTGAGTATCTTTCCGAGATGCAAGAGGATATCTGAAGTGATCTTCCTGTAAAGGTCCTCTTTGCTCCCGTAGTTCTGTACGATCAGACCGGGTGTTATACCCGAGGCCTTGGCTATCGCTGAAAGCGTCGTGTTGGCATAACCGTTCTTACCGAATTCGACGATGGCAGCTTTGTATATCCTGTCATCGGTGTTCTTTCTGCGCTCTGCCATAGTGGCCATGGTTTAACAATAGAAAGTGGATGTAAATAGGTTTATGGTATGTTTTTGAAATTTTTTGTACATCAATGTATTTAAAAATACAATAATAAACAAAAATTCACTCATTTTCGAGGCATCTGAGGGTATTATTGACGTATGCCTTTACCTGCTCGGGACTCATGCCTTCAGCGATCTTGGAGAGGACACTGAGCATACCTTCGGCGTATTCGACCTCGCTGTTGCCCTTCTTCTTCATCTTCTCGACGATCTCTTTCTCTTCCTCGATGTTCATCATGATAGGTCAGAGAATAAACGGGTATTTAACGTTATATCGGAGTTTCCGATCGATATACAAAGGTTCTGTCCGTTATGCGGCGTTTTTTTAAACGCTACGAATTCTTGCAATTTTATGGTATATAAACACTGTTTTTCGGAGAGAGTTATTAATAACTGTTTAACTATATCCAGTTCAGTATTCCAGGGATGCGAATGATATCGGACATCAAAATAGGCATTACAGGACTCCCCGGAGCTGGAAAGACAACTGCACTGCTCCGCGTCATTGATATGCTTAAAGAGGAGGAACTTTCCATCGGCGGTATGATCAATGAGCCGATAGTGGAAGGAAGATATCGTGTCGGTTTCACGACAAGGAATCTTATCACAGGTGAGACCGAGACCTTCGCGTCCAATGATTTTGAGTCGAAGATCATGGTCGGAAAGATGGGTGTGGACATTGAAGCTCTCGAGAGAGTGGGTGTGGCAGCCATCAAAGACGCCTGTGAGAACTGCGACATCATCATCATCGATGAGGTCGGAAAGATGGAGGTGGAGAGCGAACTGTTCTCCAAGGTCGTCAAGGAGGCCCTCGACGTCAACAAACCTATGATCCTCACCCTCCACAAGAAATCCAGGAATCCGCTTCTCCAGGACATCAGGAGAAGGGATGATGTCAGAATCCTCGAGGTCACACCGACCAACCGCAACCTTCTGCCTTACAAGATCGTTCGTCTCATGAACGGAGAGAACATCTGATGGTCGACGGCACTCTCATCAATGAGGGCCAGACCAGTTTCGTCGTACCGAAGGACCATTCCGCAGGAGGTCCCGGAAAGATCCTCGGATCTGTATTCTTCAATGAACAGATGGCATTCAACAGGGATGTCAGCGTGATGTTCCTCAGGGCCTTCGACAAAGAACTCACTGTCTGTGATGCAATGGCAGCTACTGGTTCGAGATCCGTCAGGATAGCTAACGAAGCTCCCAATACGACGGTCACGGCCAATGATATCAGTGCTTATGCGATCCCATACATAGAGGAGAACATCCGCCTGAATAAACTGGATAATTGTACCGCCAGTAACCGCAATCTGCATTCGCTGCTGGCAGAGAACGTTTTCGATTATATCGACATCGATCCCTTCGGTTCACCTATGCCCTTCCTCCATTCATCCATCATCGGATGCAGAAGGAACGGTTATCTTGCCATCACTGCAACAGATACAGCACCTCTCGCAGGGGCGCACAGGCAGAAATGCGAGCGCAGATACCAGTGCAGACCGCTCAGAGGACCGATGTGCCATGAGGCGGGGCTGAGGATCCTCATCGGAACAATAGCACGCGAAGCGGCCAAATTCGACAAAGGGATCAGACCCATGCTGTCGATGAGTTCCGACCATTATTTCAGGACCTATGTCCAGATGAGGGACGGTGCAGGAAAGGCCGACGAATCATTGGGAGAACTGATCTACATGGCATATGATTCAGACACCCTGGAGAGGTCATATTCCAAAGAGCCCGATAAGGACCACAAGTACGGTCCGTTCTGGGGCGGAAAGCTGTTCGACACAGAGCATCTTGAGAAGATGGATCCTTCAGGTACTGCTGCGGAGAAGAGATGCACGAAGATGCTTTCGCTCTGGAGACAGGAGATAGATGACATACCGCTGATGTACGAGATCAGCGAGATCTCTTCGCATCTGAAGATCACCACACCCCCGTTCGACAGGTTCATCGAGCGCATGAACGAATACGGAAGGACATCCAGAACGCATATATCACCCACAGGATTCAAGACCGTACTGTCACTGAACGAGATATTCAGCGTCTACAAGGAAGTGGCCGGTGAGATGAGATGAAGCTGATCATCTTCGACATGGACGGCACCCTCACGGATTCCTGGCCGAGGATGGAATACTGCTACAACGAGACCTTCAGGGAATACGGCCGCGAGAATATGACCGAGGACGAGTTCCTGAGCGGTTTTGTAGGCAATCTCTCGGAGAATCTGAGGGTGATGCTCCATATCAATGATGAAGATGAGCTTGAGAAGGCCGTAGAGACCTTCAGAAGACATTACAGGGAGAGAGGACACGCACTCTCCGCTCCCTTCCCCGGAATCATCGATCTTGTAAGAGAACTGCACAAGGAAGGTTACAAGCTGGGTCTTGCAACGATGATGCTTCAGAAGTATGCGGAGGATATCCTCGAGGAACTGAAGATCAGGGATTGTTTCGATGCCGTCGAAGGTTCCGACATCACCGGCGAGAGGTCTAAGGCGGACATGATCCGCACATGCATGGTCAGGACCGGCGTATCCAATGAGGACACGGTGATGATCGGCGACGGTTTCAACGATCAGAAAGCGGCAGAGAAGGCGAAGGTGGGATTCATCGCAGCCGCCTACGGTTACGGCATAACGGTACAGAACTGCGAGGAATACGGCATTGAATGCGCTTCCAGGCCAGAGGACATCCGCAAGGCAATCGATGTCCATTGGGCCCTTTAATAAAGGGTTTTATACCGTCTTCTCTATCTTCATTCAGTGACATCATGCCTACACTTGCGATTATAGGTGCCCAATGGGGCGATGAGGGCAAAGGTAAGATTACAGACTACTTGGCAGAGGATTCCGATGCCGTCGTTCGTTTCCAGGGCGGGAACAATGCCGGACACACCATCGTGATCGATGACAAGGTCTTCAAGCTGCACATGCTGCCCTCAGGTATCCTAAGGGAAGGCAAACTGGCAGTCATCGGAAACGGTGTCGTCGTCAACATGAATGACATGGCCGAGGAGATGCAGCAGATTCTCGATGCTGGTCTGAAGGTCGACGGTCTCCGTATCTCTGACAGGGCACACCTGATCCAGAACTACCACAAGAAGCTGGACGGTGCCGAGGAGGTGTACAGGGGAAAGAAATCCGTCGGTACAACCAAAAAAGGAATCGGACCCACCTACCAGGACAAGATCGCAAGGAACGGATTCAGGGCAGGGGACATTCTGGAACCTGAACTGGTCAAGGAGAAGGCTGAGTTCAACTTACCGATGAAGAAGGACCTTCTGAAGATGATGCAGGCCGAACCGTGCAACTGCACCGTCGAGAAGTTCCAGGACAAATTCGCAAGATGGAACGACATGTTCGGCAAGTACATCTGTGATACATCAGTACTTATCAACGATATGCTGGATGAGGGCAAGAACGTGCTCTTCGAAGGAGCACAGGGCGCCATGCTGGATATCGACCACGGTACATACCCCTATGTGACATCGTCATCCACCGTCGGCGGAGGCATCTGCTCAGGTTCAGGTGTCGCACCCAACAGGATCAAGACCGTCGTCGGATGCCTGAAGGCCTACACCACTCGTGTCGGAGAGGGACCCTTCGTCACCGAACTTCAGGGCGAGGAGATGGTCGAGCTCCAGAAGAAGGGCGGAGAGTTCGGTGTCACCACCGGAAGAGGAAGGAGATGCGGATGGCTGGATCTTGTTGTAGCTGAGCACGCAGCAAGGCTCTGCGGATTCAACCACTGGGCGATCACCAAGCTGGATGTCCTTAACGATTACAAGAAGATCTACATCTGTACCGGATACGAGATCGATGGAAAGGTGGAGAAGCACTTCCCCGCTTCGCTTGCGAAACTGTACAGGGCGAAGCCTGTGTACGAGGAGTTCGACGGATGGAACGGCTGGGATGATTCAGCGGATCTGGTCAAACACGGATACGATTCCCTGCCGGAGACGATGAAGACTTACATCAAGTTCATCGAGGACTACACCAAGATCCCCGCGAGCATCATCAGTATCGGACCCAAGAGATCCGAGACCATCGACCGCTACGGCAAGTGGTGGCAGTAAAAACGATTTCCTTCCGGGAGACCGGAAGGTATCTTTCATCTTTAGTTCACTCGAATGTCGCTTTGAGGAACGCTTTCCTGTCGGATTTGAGAGGTATCGTGGCATCGATACCCATCTTGGATGTCGTGCCCTCAGAACTCGGATCCAGAGAGGAACCTGCAGCACCGTTGATGACCATCAGCCTGTCAGCCTGGAATCTTGTTGCCACGGCCCACTCGACCTGCTGATCATCGAAGATATCGATGTCCTCATCCACGATTATGACATTCTTCATCGACGGGTGACCGGTGAATGCTGCCATTATCGCATTGATGC
>JAEEGK010008762.1_pt1 | contig 23801 bp, 18 predicted proteins | sample 8958771 | NCBI WGS metagenome assembly JAEEGK01 (sample SAMN16246547, study PRJNA631951) | gut metagenome | biome: gut microbiome; feature: rumen; material: SC-attached | host: Bos | place: Iran: Karaj | collected 2018-10
CTTGTAAAGTATCTTTTTCATTTTTTAAAGAAACAACATCTTTTTTATGATTATTCATTTCATCTGCAACTAATTGAATTTGTTCTTCTAAACTTGCTAATTTTCCTTTTAATGTTGCTGCATTTGCAGAATTTGTTGCATTAAAATTATTCCCTGTTTGAGTTAATTGACCTAAATTTGTTGAATTAAATTCACCTGGATTTGTTTGATTTGTTCGACGCATTTGACTTTGGGATGCATTCATTTTTTAAGTTATGTTTTTATTTTATTAATTATTTTTTATTAAAATATTCTATTTTAAGGTTTTTTAATAAATATATTAAAATAAATTATATAGATTTGTAGAATAAAAAAATTGTTATAATTACTTTTAATAAAAGTAATTTAACTAATTTTTTAACTTGTTAATTCAATATTATATTTTGTTAAAAATGCACCATATAAAAACAATTAAACATATAATTATAATAATGATAAAAAAAATAAATAATTTTTTTAATATGTTTTTTTTTTGATTTTTTTTATTTTTATCATTAGAATCAGAAATATTTAATGAAATATCTTTATTTACATTAATATTGGTTTGTGAATCACAATATTTATACTTATTATTATTAAAATTTAATTTTTCTTTTTCATTTTTTGCTTCTTTATTTTTATTTTTGAAAATTGAATCAATATCATGTATTCCATTTATAATGGAATTATCTATTATTCCTGGACTAGTTTTAATAATTTCAATATCTTTCGATAAATTTAATGTATTATCTAAATCCTTTTTATTTATTAATTTTTGAGGAATTGAAATTTGTCTTGTTACATCTCTTGTTGTAGTAACACTATTCATTTCTATATGAAGATAATTTTAATTATAATTAAATATTAAATGGTCTTTTTTATTTTTTATTAAATATATTAATTAAATTCTTTATTCTAATTTATAAATCAATCTAATAAAAAAAATTTAATTAATAAAAACAATAAATGTAAACTAAAAAACTTTTTTCAATCGATAAAAAAATTATAATTCAATAATACGTCATTTAATTATTTTGAAATATTTTTAAAAATTAATGGGAGTATGTTGCGTAGAAGCAAAAAAACCAGAAAGAAAAGTAAAATCAATAAAACAATCAAAAATAATAGAAACAAAAGATGGAAATTTTTTTTTTCCTGATTCTTTAACAAAAAAAGACAATATAAACAAATATTATAAAATAGAAGAAGAATATTTTGGAAAAGGTTCAACTGGAATAGTATGTAAAGCAATAGATAAAGCAGGAAAAATTTATGCAGTAAAAAGAATAAATAAAACCTTAATTAAAAGTTATGTTAAAATAACAGAAGAAGTAGAAATAAGTAAAATAGTAATTCACAAAAATATAATTAGAACATATGAAATATTTGAAGATGAAAAAACAATTAGTTTCGTAATGGATTTAATTGAAGGAGGAGATTTATTTGAATATATTTTAAACAGTGAAAATGGAAAAATAAATGAAAAACAAACAATAAATTTTTTAATTCAAATTCTTGAAACAATTTCTTATTTACATAATGATTTAAAAATAGTTCATAGAGATTTAAAACCAGAAAATTTTTTAGTTGAAATTAATGATATTAATAATCCAATTATTAAATTAATTGATTTTGGTTTTGCTTGTCATATTCCACAATCAGGTTATATGAATGCTTTTTTTGGTACTCCTATTTATAATGCACCTGAAATTATTCAAAAATGGTCTTATTCTGAAAAAGTTGATTTATGGAGTATTGGTGTTATTTTATTTAATATGATTACTGGATGTCAACCTTTTAATACTGAAGGTGATGATAATGATATTGATAAAGAAGTTTTAGAAAAAGATGTTCAATTTGAAGTAATTGATAATGAAAATATTAGGGATTTATGTATTCGATTAATGGAAAAAAATCCTGCTAATAGAATTAATTCTAAAAAAGCTCTTGAATTAGCTATTGAAATTAGAAATAAACTGTAGATATTATTATATATTGATAGGGAAATGTTTTTTTTATAATTTTATTTTCGGGTATATTTTTTCATATTTTGAAAATGATAGATTGAAATTATTCAAAATAAATCAAAATGACGTAATGAAATAATAAATTAATAAAAATTTGTAATAAAAGAAATTAGAATAAAAAAAATAAATGAATTTTTCATAATTTATAATAATAAAAAATATAATTAAAATACTATTCAAAATAAAACAAAAAAATAAAAAATTTTGTGAAAAAAAACAATTACCAAAAAAAACTAAAAAAACAATAAATAACCAAATTTACTTTCTCAAAACATTTTTTCCAAAATCTCCAAGAATATTACCAGCAGGATAATAATTAGCAACACCATACCAAACACCTTTTTTAGACATAGCTCCACCGAATCCAACTTCTTTACTTCCATTCCATATAACTTGAGTAAAATGACCACAATTAATATTTTCTGAATTTTCAGGTTTATTAAAATCATAATCTTTAATTTCATTATACCATTCATCAGTCATTTCATTTCCAGTTAATATTGTTCCTGAAAAAGAATATATATTTTCTCCTAAATTTTCATTATTAAATTTATTTTTTGAATGTTGAAATTTATTTTTTGATGCTAAATATTCTGCATATTTTTGTGCTATTAAATTTAATTGTTCATTTATTTTTAATTCAGAGGATGAATGTAATTTACGTAATTCATTATGTTTAATTAGGGATTCTTTTATAAATGAGTTTAAATCAAATTCTTTTGGTTCGTTTTGTTCTTTTTCATTTTTGTTTTTTGGTTTTTTAGATTTTGACATTTTTTGATTTTGAAGTTCTTTACGGATACATTGACCCATTTTATATTTTTAAATGAGTTTTTATGTTTTTTAATGTTTTTTAATTTGTTTTTTTTTTATTAATTTTTTATTTAAATTAATTATTATTTTTATTTAATTTTTATTTTTTTATTATTATTTGTATTTTATTCTTAAAAGAACATCTTTTATATTTATAAAATGTCTAATATGAATCAATTTTATCAAAAGAGCTTAAATAACTATTCAAATAATAATAATCAAACCCCAAATGTTTATCCAAATAACTTCTTATTAAATCAAAATAATTTTAAAAATAATTTTTATAATCAAAACACTACTTTTAAATATCAACCACATTTTCAAAATTATTCATCAGATATATTAAAAGGAGAATATTCTCAATTAAAAAATTTAGAACATGATAATCCAACTTTAATAAAAGAAAGAATTTTACAATATGAAAAACAAATAGTAATTCCATTATATCAACAAATAAACAAACAAAACATTTTAAAAAAACAATTATATATTGATTTATATAATAAATATAAAAAAATAATATTAGATATAATTAAAAAAAATTCATTACAAGTAAATATACTTCAAGCATATGGAAGTTTAATGAATAATTTTTTAATAGAAGAAGGTGATATTGATATATCAATTGTTCCAAAAAATATTTCAATAGAACAATTTTCAGTTTATTTAGAAGAAATAAAAAATGAAATTTTAAAAAATAAATTTGGTAAATGTGAAAATTTACAAATATCAACAAGATATTCTTTATTAAGAGTTATAGATTATCAAACTGGAATTAATGTTGATATTACAATTCATACAATGTTACCAATGTATAATACAAAATTAATCAGAATTTATTCTTTATTTGATCAAAGATTTCATATAATGGGAATTTATATTAAAAATTGGGTTAAAAGGAATCATATTTATGGTGCTCCTGAAAAATTTTTGAGTAGTTATGCTATTTTATTATTAATTATTCACTTTTTACAAAGTGAAGTTGAACCAAAAATTCTTCCAATTTTACAAAAAATTGAAAATAAAAATATAAATTATGAATATAATCATAATGGAAAAATTGTAGTTACTAATATTTATTTTGAAGATAATATGGAAAAGATTAATAATTATATGAAAATAATTAATTGTAATAAAGAAAATAATGATAGTGTTGGTGAATTAATTGTTAAATTTTTTGAATTTTATGCTTATAAATATAATCATGATTATTTAATTTCAATTAGTAATAGTGAAAAAAAAAGTTGTAAAGGAGAACATATTTCATATCCTATTGAAGATCCTTTTGATATTGAACATAATCCAGGAAAAAGTATGAAATTAAATACTCAACAATTTGATACTTTTTTAAATTATATGAAAAAGGAAATCAATAATATTTTAAGCGGGGAATATTTTAAAAATAATATATAATTATTCAAAGAAAAAAAATGTAAATATATTAATTTCATAAAGTAATATTTATATATAATATATAATATAATCTTAAATCTATATTTAATATAAAAACGGTATTTAAAAAATTGAAAAAAAAATCTTTTTTTTAATAAAATATAAATTTAAAATTAATATCACTTAAAACAATTATTTATATATAAAAATAAACCCCTTTAATGAAAAATATTAATATTAAATATTATTAATATTAACTAATCTCACCATGGAATCAGCACATCCATAAGCAAGAATTTTACCATCAGATGTATAATCACAACAATAACAAGGATTATCTAATCTATCACCTTTACATATAATATCAATATTTTTATTTTTACTAAAATTATTATAATCATAAATCCTCATTAAATTCTTTTTACTTCCAGTAACACAAAAAGTACTATTTTTCTGATTAAATCTACAAGAATATAAATAAGAAACATCATCAACAGTATTACTTTCTTTATTATCAATAGGAATATTACATTGAAAAACAATATTATTATCTTTTTTCATATTTCTCAAATCCCAAATTTGAATTTGGTCTTTTTTATCCCAAGAAACAGTTAATAATAAATTATCTTTAATATCAATTCCATCACCACAAATATGAGGACCATATAAATAATTTTGAACTTCTTTAGCTCTAATATCATAAAACATAATAGTATTATCCCAACCACCACTAAATAACATATTTTCATTATAAGGATTAAATTTAATTGCAAAAATATTATTAGAATGTCCACTCGTTTGATATTTATGACTTTCTAATTTTGAAATAATAGTTTTTGTAGTATCATCATATAATTTAACTATTTTTTCATTTCCACCTGTTGCAAATAAATTCCCATCAATTGAATAATCGACACAAGTTAATGAATTTCCTTTATCTTCTAATTTTTGTAATATTTTTAATGAAGTTGAATGAATTTCGTGAATTAAACCATTTGCAGTTACTGTTAATAATATTGTTTTATTATGTGGTTTCCATCTTAAACATGTTATTGGAAAATCTGATAATTCTGTAAATGAAGATGGATTTAATGAATTTTTTTTAGGTAAATTTTCTTGATTTAATTCTTCTTTTTCTTCATTATTATTTGATTTGTTATTTATTCCTATATGATTTAGTTTAAATATTCCTAATCTACCTGATGAAAATCCACATGCTATTTTTTTGTTTGTTTCATCAAATCTTATTGTGAAACATTCTTCTGTATCATCTGGGTCGAATTTTGGAGAATTTGGTAAAATGAATGGTGGAATTAAAAAAGTTGATAAAGAAAAGTCTTTTGATGAGTTTACTTCTGAAAATTTATTTATTTCTTCTGTTCTTATATCAAATATTGTTTTTTTTGATAGTATATTTTCAAATTGGGTATTTTCTGTTTCTTCTTTATTTTCTTCAAATATTTTTTCCATATTTTTATTATTATAAATCGTACAATTAAAAAATTTGTTAATTTTTATTTTTATTTTTTATTTTAATTTTTAATAATAATTAAATATATATAGTTAAAGATTTTAAATTAATATTACATTTTTGATAATAATTTGTCTTTTTTATCCTCCTTTCAATAATTTCAAAATAAAAATATTATATATGTTTTATCAATAAAAATATTTATTTTTAAAATAAAAAATTAGGTTAGATTACATAAACTATATGCAAAAAATAATTAATAGTAGGAAAATAAAAAAAATTATTAAAAACAAAAATATTTAATTAAGATTTTAAAATGTCTGATAAAAACATAGAAGATAAACAAATACCTATAAAATCATTATCACTAAAACCAAACAGTACAAGTTTTGGAAACCTTAATGGATTTAATTTAGAATCTAGAAATAGTGATGATTCAATAATAAAAAATCCATTTTCATCATCAAGCTTAAATTCTTTATTTAAAGAAAGTATGTTATTTGCAAAACAAAAAAAAAGTTTAAGAGATTCATTATATAGAAAATCATTTATAATGGAAAATGATAGAGAAAATAGCTTAAATTTAAATGAAGATAATATTGAATTTGTTAATTTTATTTATGATAGATTAAAATCTTTTAAAAGTAATTTTGCAACTTATTTATCAGAAATTCAAGAAAGTATATCTTCAAATTTACAAGATTATATCATTTTCATTGAAAAATATATTGAAAATAATGAACAAAAAATTAGAAAAATTGCTAGAGGTAAATCTACTGATCAAGCATTTATTAATTATGCTGATAGAAATATATTTAAACAAATTGATTTAATATTAGAAATTCTTGATAATTTATTTGATTCTATTAAAGATAATATTTTATTATTAAGTAAATTTTTGGAAGAAAAAAATTTAATTTTTGAAAAAAATCCTCTTGAAAAATATATTAATATAAATTCGAAATTAATACTTGATTCTTTTATTCTTTCTAAAATTGATTTTCAAAAATTAAATTTAAGTAATTTAATTGATAATGAAGCTTTAAATGAAATTTGTAAAAATTACTTTTCAAAAAAACAAAATAATACATGTTCATATTTAGAAATTGAAAAAAAAAATGATGAATTTTTTAAAATTGAATCTGATTTTATGAGAGATAATTTTAAAAATTTACATAAATTAAAATTAAAAAAAATAGAACCAAATCAAAATTCAATTTATAATTATTTAACCCAAAATTTAGTAAATAATATTGAATCATTATGTATTGATAAATGTCAAGAATGTGGTTTAACCATATTTCCAAATTGCCCAAATTTATTTAAATTTAATATTAAAAATACACAAATTAAAAAAATGTTTTTAGGAGAAAAATTAGTATTTCATCATTTACAACAAATTAAATTTAAAAATTGTAAATTAAATGATGAATTATTTAAAGAATTTTTAAAATTATTAATTAGAAATCCCCAAATAAAAGATAATTTAGAAGTTTTAGATTTATCAGAAAATTTATTTACTTCAATAAACTTAAAAGATTATATTGAAGAAAATGGACAATTTAATAAATTAAAATATTTTAATTTATCAAGGAATAATATTTATAATTTTGTTTCTGATAATTATAGAATTCTTAAAGGTTTACAAGTTTTAGACTTAACTGATAATAATATTTCTACATCAATATTATTTGAAGGTATTTTAGACAGAATTAAAATTCAAAAATTTTTAGTTTTATTATGTGTTAATTTATTTGTTTCTAATAATAGTGAAAATTGTGAAATTTATAAAAAATATCTTTATGAGAATTTAGAACAATGTGAATATCAGGTCCCAAGTTTAGTTTTTTCTTTATTATTAAATAAATCTAATGCTGATTCATTACAAAATTTAAAATTATCACCTTCTATCAAATTATCTTTAAAAATATTAAATTTATCTTATTGTGGTTTAACTAGTCAAATTGTTATAAATTTCTTACAAGGTAATTTTGGTATGTTAAGTTTAAAAAAATTAAATTTAAGTTATAATTTTTTAAACAATGAAATTTTTGATTTATTTAAAGTTAAAAGTAAAGATGAAAATGGAAATGAAGTAAAAGAAGAAAAATGTTTATTTGAAAAATTATTAAAAATTGATTTTAGTTTTAATGAAGATATTTCATGTGGATCAATGAATGATTTAAAAATATTTTATACTTTTATTTCAGAAACACCTTCATTAAGAAAAATAAAATTACAAGGAACAAAATTTGAATCAGATTATTATTCAATAGCTAATGAAAATCATAATGAAGTCATTAAAATTCAATCTGAAATTCCAAATAAAGATCTTAAAATTTTTTTCCAATTAAAATTCTTAAATAATCGAATAAATTCATTTTTTGGAAAATGTCTTGTATTTAAAAATAAAACAATTTAAAAAAATTAGAAAAAAATCCTCTAATATAAAAATATAAAATATAGAAAATTAAATTTTATTTTGTATTTAAAAATTATTTTACTATTTTAAAATAAATATTTAAAAAAAATAACTTCTATTTATCAAAAAAAAATGACATCAAGATTTTCAAATAAATTTCCTATTCCAGAAGGATTTCCAGAAATTTTACATGATTTTGCAAAAGAAGTAGTAAGATATCATCCAAATGATATATTCGATTTTGCAATTCAATATTTTAATTCAATAGAAATTGAAAGACCATTAAATTATATTCCAGGTGGTTCTGCAAATATAGAAAGAAGAGAAGAAACAATTAAAGAAGAAAAGAAAAAAGAAGAAATAAAAAAAGAAGAAATATTAAATGAAGAAAAAAGTAATGAAGAAATATTAAATGAAGATAATTTTAATGAAGAAAATAATAAAGAAGAAAATATTAAAGAAGAAAATATTAAAGAAGAAAATATTAATGAAGAAAATAATGATGAAAGTGCTAAAGATTTTGTTGATGATGTATTTAAAAAATCAATGCATTTTGTTAAAAATAGTCAAGAAAACTTTAAAGAAGAAGAAGAAAATATAGAAGAAAATAATTTAAATGAACAAGAAAATTTAGTTTTAGAAAGTGAGAATAATGAAAGATTAAATGATGAAAATATTGCATTTGGAAAAACAATAATGAATACTCAAGGAAGTGATTCTAGGAGTAATTCAAGATTATATAGTGCTAGTTCAATTTCAAATAATTCTGAATTAATAAAAACTGCACATCAATTTATTGGAGATCTTATTAAAAAGGGAAATGAAGATACTAAAAATAATGAAAATATATAATAAATTTTTATGAAATTTATTATTTTTTTTATATTAGAATTTAATATTTTAATTATTAAGTTTTTTTAAATAATTTTTTATAGGAAAAAATAATAATGAATGATAATAGATTTTCATTACAAAATGCATTAGATAATAAAAATTATAAAAGGGCTTTTCAAAAAATAAATGAAAATATAATAAAATTTTGTATAAATATTCAACAACTCCAAGATTATTCATTAAAAATAGGCTCAAAAAGTGATAATACTGAAAAAAATAATTCAATAGATGAATTAATAACAGAAACAGGGGATATAATATCAGAAACATTTGATTTATTAAAATTAATTCAAGATTATAATTATATGAAAAAAAATGAAAAAATTGAAAATATAACTGAAGCAAATTCTTTAGAAGATAAATGTCAATTATATAATAAACAATTTGAAGATATTATAAATAAAATTAAATCACAAAATATGAATATTATAAGAAGAGCTAGAAGTTCAGTGAAATTTTCAAATTTTTCAAATACTGATATGCCAATTTATGATGAAAATAATATTAATGAAAATAATGCTAATAATATTAAAAATGGAAAAGAATTTTTAGATGGAATTATATCAAAAAGAAAACAAAATGAAATTATTGAAAAAACAACTTTTAAAATTAAAGCTTCAATTGATAGAATATCTTTAAAAAAAAATAATAAAAATAGTTCAACTAGTTTGACTACTTTAAATGAATATGAAACATCTTTTAAATTTAAAAAAGATTTAAATGAATCAATGAAAATAAAAATAGAACAAAAATTATTTGATGCTTTAGATGGTCCAAAAATAAATTTTTTTAAAAAGCATAAATATAAAATTATTTGTATTTTTTTAATATTCATAATATTTATTATATATTTTTTAATATAAATATATATTTTTTAAAATTTTAATAAATTAAAAAAATAAATATAACTTTTTCACAAAAAAATAAGAAAAATTAAAAAATACATATATATATATTAATTAAAACAAATAAATAATTATACCTCTAAACAAAAAAAAACTCAAAAAAAAAAAAAACAAATTTTTTTTTTAATTTATAATATTTATATAGGAGAATCAAATTTTTAATTTTTTGATTCTAAACTTTATTTATTATTATTATTATTATTATCCTTAATTCTCTCTTTCTTATTATATTTATTAAGAATCCTAAATCTCTCCAAAGATTCATCAGTTCTAACATAAAAACTAGCAATATCAAATAATTTAGAATCAGAAACTGTTTGTATTGTCATATGAGAATTCGAACTAATTCTACTTAATCTATCATTCTTATATTCATCATTAATAATTTTTTCATTTACAACTTTACTTTGAATTTCCAAAGTATTAAGATAATTATTAGAATTAATATTATTAGATCTACTTCCACTATTACCATCAGTATTTTTTCTTTTATTATTTATTTTATTTTCATCCCTTGAATTATTTAAATAATTACTAAAAGTTCCAAAATAATTACTTCTATTAGTTATTATATTATTTCTATCTATTGACTTTGGAGAAATAAAATTAGAACTTTTACGAGAAGTACTATAAGTATAAGGAATTATTCCATTTTTAAAAGGATAAAAACCTTCACTTGAATTTTTTTTCTTTTTATCAATTAATTTTTTTGAATTATTTAATTCATGATTTAATGTACTTAAATGTTCTGTTCTACTTCCTTTTTCTGTCATATAATTTGTTCCTTTTTCATTCAAATTACTTGAACTTGAATTATCAAATAATGATTTTTTTACTTTTTTTGATTTAATTGGAGGATCTTTTTTATTATATAAATATTTTGTATCAATACGTAAACGTGATGAAAATAATAAAGATAAATTTTCTGATATTGAAGAAGATGATAAAGTTTTAACTGGATGATTATAATTCATTTTTCCATCATTAAGTATATTTAAACATGGTTTTGTAAAATTTGGATTTTTACTTATTTTTCTTAATTTATTATTTTCACTAAATGATTTATTTCCTTTCTTTTTCTCCATTATATAATTTGGAATATCAAATGAATATTTATATTTTTCTTCATTAAATTTATAATCTGAATCTATAGTATTGAAATTTGGGTTTTTATTTCTTGAAAAAGTTTTAGGAATACTTTTACTTATTTGTTTTGGAGTTAAGGATATTGGATAATTTTTATGTGTATAATTTTCTTTATTATTTTCATATGAAATTGAATTAAATTTCATTGGATATTGTAATGGGTTATTTTGAAAAAGTTTAATAGGATTAGGATTAAAGATTATTTTTTTATGATTTATTTGAGGAGTAAATGAATACAATTTTTCTTCTTCTTCATTATATTTTCTTGTTAGTTCGTTTAATCTTTCTTCTTTTAATTTTAAACCATTATATAATTTGTCATGAATATTTTGTTTATGTAAATTAAATCCAAATTTTTGATATTGAAATTGTTTTAATAAATTAATATTTAATTGATATTTGTGAAAATTAATTAATTTTTTAAGATGTAAAGACCTCTTATAAATTAAAAATAATCTTTTTAAACTTTTCATAATCTTTAAATTATCATTTACAATAAACATTGTAAAAATATTATCAGATATAACTATAAATATAAATAATATTCAATATTACTTTTAGAGTTTTTATAATTTTTTGACAAACAATATTTTAAAAATGTTTTTAAATTATGTACAGACATTGAAGGATTTTTTGGAGAAAATGTTAACTTTTTATCAATTTCTGCTAATCTTATTCCCTATATTTTTTTAAAAATTTTTTATTTACTTGATTAAACAAAAAATTAGATACATTTTCTTTTGATGATATTTCCATCTTTTTCTATTTTAATTAATTAATAAATAATCTTTGCAAAAAATAATATTCTTACATAATTTACAAAGATTATAAAAAAATATTTAAAAAACTTTATAATACTTTATCTTTTATTTTTATAATTATATTATTTTGAAAATAATAAATAAATATCTTTTTTCTATTTTAATTTATTTTATATTATTTCAATAAATTTTTATAAATCTTTTAAGATAGAATTTATATTTTTCATTTTATAAAATTCCCTTTAATTATTTTCTTTTTATTATTATCTTATTTTATATTTTTTATTTGAAAATATTAATATAATATAAATATATTGTTTAGAATATTTTAAAATTTTATTTTTTATTTAAATTAATTTTTAAATTAACTAAATAATAAAAATTATATTCCAAAATTCGAGACAAGCCAAGAATTAAAAGAAACACCATTACTACAAACTAAGTTTCCATTTTGGATTTTTAAAGTAACATTTTTAGATTGTCTATCATTTTCAAAAGAATAAGTAATAGCATTTATTTGATCAATTTTAACATTTTCAATAATCTGTCTTCCATAAAGATCATTAACATCTCTTTCAATTAAAATAACAATTTGATTTCCTAATTCAATATCATCTTTCATATCTTCATTTTCATCATTATTTTCATTTTGATTTAAATTATTATTTTCATTATTATTACTATTTTCATTATTACTATCAGATAAATTTAAATTTAAAATATTTTTTAATTTTATTTTTTCTTCATCATTTAATCCACTTGATGATACTACATCATATCCTAAATTATTTAATTTTTTTAAAATTTCAATCAAAGAATTTATATCATTATTTTCATTTGTATTATTTTTAATATCTTCTTCACTTTGAATATTTAATTTATTTTTTAAAAGTTGAGTTTCATTTTTTAAATTTTCTACTTCATTTAATAAAGCTTTATTATCTTCATTATTAATATCAATTTCTTTTTTTAATTCTTTATTCTTTTTTTTTAATTCAACTCTTCCTTTATAAACATCTTTCTTAATTTTTTTATAATCATCATAATATTTTTTTGCTTTTTGTCTTATTTCTTCATTAGTTGAATTTAAAGCAAATAAAGTTTCATTATATGAATTAGATAATTCACTAAATTTTGAATATAACATTTCATTCATTTGTTTTAATTTTTCAATATCTTTAGGTAATATTTTTTCATAATCAGATGCCATTAATTCTTTTAATTTTTGAATATAATCATCATTTACAAATTGATTTAATTCAAGTCCTTTTCTTTCTTCATCACTTTCATCAATTATACTAATTGATAAATCTGATAAATTATCATCAAATTGTTGATTTGATAATAAATCATCATAATTCTCATTAGTATTATTATCTTGATTTAAATTTTTTTTTTGATTTTTTTTATTATGTTCTTTTACATTTTCTTTTTTTAAATGTTCATATGGTTCTAATAAATTAATTGTTAATAATATTTTTCCTGAATTTAATTCTACTTTTGGAGAATCAATATTAACACTATTTAAAAATGATTGATATGGAGTTAAATAAACAGTTTTTTCAATTTTTAATTTATCACCTATAAAATATTTTTTAAAAATATTTATTTCTCCTCTTGCAATTTTCTTATATTTTTTACCTTCAATTTTCATTATTATCATATTTATTGTTTGTTTTTCTTTTAAAAAATTTTGAGATAATACTATATTTAAAGGCTCTTCTTGAGGATAATTAAATCTATATTTTTTATCTTCATAAGATAAATCTATTACTGTTGATGTTGATTCAAATTCTAATTATTAAATATTTTTTTATTTTACGTGGAATTGATATTTTATCAAATTGAAGTGAGACATTTGTTTCCATTTCAAATATTAATCTTTCCTTTAAAAATAAATTTTTTTAAATATGAAAAAAAAAATAATAAATAAAATTTATTTCAAATTAAAGAAAAAAAATAAAAAAAATAATAAAAAAATAGTATTTAAAAAATAATAATATTCATCCAAAAATTGCACCAAAATGACAACAACCACCAATATTATTACAATTAGTACTTCCATCATCAATTCCTTGATAAATTAATTTATTATTTCTATTTCTAAATATTGTATTTTCTTTATTTTTTTTTTGAAATTCAATTTGATCTTCAAATAATTTTGAAGGAAGACTTTTAAATAAATTCATAGGCATTGCATAATTAATTCCATTATCAATAATTTCATGTGATATATCATCATTTAAATTAACAAAAGAACTTTTTGCAAATTTAATTGAATTAGTATTTTCAATAATATCATCATCTGAAAATTTTTCATCATCATTTTCTTTTCTTTTTATTTTTTTTGGTCTACATGATGTTTTATTCATTATTATTCCTTTTGGTAAATTTTTCATTTTCATTGGAGGAATTGCATTATTAATTGAATGAATTGAATTTGTTTTTGATATGAAATTATCACCATTTTTTAATTGATTATTATTATTAATTGTACTACTATTAGTATTAACTTTATTAATATTATTATTATTATTTGTATTATTATTATCTAAAGTAATTAAACTTGATGAAAATTCTTTTTGTCCATCTGTATTATGGAAAGTATTTAATGAATATAATGATTCTGTATCTGAAATATTTGTTCTAACACTTAAACTTGATATATTATCTGTTGGAATTATTAACTTTTTAAAATCTATTTTTTGAAATTCTCTAATATTTTTATTTAAAATTTCATATTCTTCTGAATTATTGTCGCTTTTTGTTTTTATTTTTGAAAATGCTTCTAACATATTATAAATTTGTTTAGTATATTTTATCATCCTTTTATATAAATATTCATTTCTAATTATTTCATTTTCAATATTTTTTAAAATAAGAAATATTTCATTTTTTTTTTTATTTTCAATTATTAATTGTTCATTTAACTCATTTAATTCATTTTCAATTTCATTTATTTTTATAATTCCTTTAATAAAATCTACAAATATTAGATAAGGATAATTTATATCTTGTACTATTTTTTCAATGATTGACTTTAATAAATTGATTTTATTTTTTGAATAAGTCTTTTTACTTGAATATTTTAATAATATTTGCCATTCTTCCTTATTTTTATTTAGCATTATTAATTCTTCAAAAGTTGAATCAGGCTTAAATTCAAAAAATTCTAAAATTAAATCTTCAACATTTTTACTATTCGGTTTATTTGAATGATCATTTAATCTTTTTATTACATCATTATTGAATTGAATAATATTTAATGCATTTTTTTTTTCAATTTTTGATTTTTCTTTATAAAAATTTTCAATGTCACTTTCAATTTGTATAACATTTTTATTTAATGAAAAATATACAGATAATTGTTTTTGATATTCTTGCTTTAATGATTTAATGTGAATTTTAAATGATTCTAGTTCGAATTTTTTTTCTTTTACTTCTTTAGTTAATTCAGATATATTAGTTAAAACTGAATCATTTATGTTATTATAGTCATTTTTTTCTTTATTCATTTAATTATTTATATTAAATTAAAAATAAAAATAATTTCAAATTTTTTATTTAAATTTTTTTTTAATTAATTATCTTTAGTTTTATTTTTTATTATTTTTTTAATATTTTTAAAGTTTTTTAAGATGAAATATGAATATAATCTTACTATTAAATTAAAATAGAAAAGTAAAGATTTAATTTTTATTATTTTTTCTTTTTTTATTCAAATATTAGGAATAATTAGATAATTATTTAAATTTAAAAATTAGAAATTTACATTCAATTTTTATTTAAATATATATTTTATTAATATTATTCAGTCTTTTTAATATTGATAATCATATTATTGATAATAATTTCTTTTTACTTTTCTTATTAATAAATACATTAATATCCATATTTCTTTTTTTATAATATAAGTCAAATAAATTCCTTTCCTTTGATTTTATTATTGAATCTAATAAACTCTTTTTTTAATCATTAAAAACAAATCCTTTTTCATATTTTGATACTTATATATATATTATTTTTATAAAACACAATAGAATTATTTGTTATTAAGAATTTCAGATGTTAAATATTTTATTTTGTCGATGGTTAATATTAAATTTTTATTGAGAAATAAAATTATCAAACAAAGTCAAAAAAAGATATGCTTTATAATATATGAAAAATTTAGATAAAATAGAAGAATAATTATTTATTAAATATCTGCAAATTGATGTTAAATTATATTATAAATATTTTAAATAATATCACAATAATAGTACTCAAAATACTAAAATATTATATTTTAAATTTTTTTGAAAAATAAATTTTTGATATAAAAAAGAAAGAATTTCAAATTTGATGATAATTAATTTATTAAATAAAATAAATATCTATGCATTATATTCATTTATAGTTTTTTTAATTTTTTTGAATTAATGATAGCTTTAATTATAGAAATAACAAATATAATCGTTATTATTTATTATAAATAAAATAAAAATAAATCTGAATTTTTCTTTTATAATACTTATTTAATCAATTTTTAAATTATTATTTTTTTTGTCCTTTTATAAATTCATAAGTATTGAAAATAGATTTATTATAACAATAATTTGTTTAAAATTGAAAATTTTTATTTTAATTGTGGAGAAAGATAACTTTTTTTGATACAATAAATTAAGTTATATTCCAAAATCATAATTTTCATCTTTAAACATTTTTTATTTTTTAATTATTTTTCTCTTTATATAAAAAAAGACAATAATATTTTTAAATTAAGTAATTTAAAAATAAAAAGGGTAAAAAATAATGCTTGATAATTCAGCAGAACCTGTAATTTCAAAGGGTGAAGAAATAATAACACAAATATATAAAAATAATATATTTTCACCTGAATTAATTAAAGAAGAAGATAATACAACAAATATGCAAGAAAGTCATAATATTTCAAGTAATTTATTCAATCCAGAGGGAAAATTAATGTCTATTGATAAATTGAAAAATGGAAATAAAGTAATAAATAGAAGAACATCTTTTAAAAACAATAATAATAATCAAACAATTAAAAAAATTAAAAAAGTAAAAATTGATAATCCTTTTATTTCAGTTGTTTTAGTTGAATCATATAAAGATTCTAATTTAAAAATGACTTATAATGAATATGAAGCAAATAATGAAACTGATGTTAATAATAAAAATTGTTGTAAAAAGAAATTATGTTTATTATTTTAATTGTTACTAATTTTTTTATAATTGTTGTCTTTCAATATATATTTTATTGGTATATTATGAATATGAATATTTATTTCTTTAATAATGTATAATGATATTTAAATCTTAATTTTTTACTAAATAATAATCAAATTATTATTTTTTTGAATTCTTACAAAAATGAGAATAAAAATTATATTATATGATATTTTAAAATATTTAAATTATTTATAGAATTTTTATTTTTCCTTTTTTATTCCTTAAAATGGGGAAAAAAAATAAAAATAATACAAATGATATATATCAAGAAAAACAAATAAATAAGAAACATAGAGGTAAATCAGAGAAAATAATGAAAAGAATTGAAAAAAAAAGAAATAAAAAAAAAATAAAAGTTGAAAATTCTGAAAAAAGAAATTTATTTAAATACATATTAAAAATTTTTAAAGAAAGAAATCAACATATTGATTTAATAAGATTACCATTAGATTTTAAAGAAATAGTAATATCAGTAAAAAAAATAATATCACATAAAGACAAAGAAAGTATAAATAGAATTTTAAGATGTTTTGATACAATGGAAAAATTAGTAAGAGAAATTAATTTAAATACATTTGAAAATAAATCAATAATAAAAGATGTGGATAGATTAATGAGAAGTTTGAAAGTAAAACAAAATCCAAAATATCCTTTAAAATATTCTTTATATCATATGTTTAGAAAAAAAGACCCTAAAGCAAGATATACTTCAAATATAGAAGAAATTATTCCAGAATGTTTAAGTAGTTATTATTTACTTGTTAAAGTTTTATTTGATTATTATTTAAAAGAAGAAAGTGATGATAATAAAAAAATAGATGAAGAAAATAAAGAAAATGAAGATAATAATATAAATGAAAATGAAAATAATAATAATAATGAAAGTGAAGAAAGTGAAATTGATGAAAAATTAATGTTAGAAGAAGAATATAAAGCAATAGATAAACAAGCAGGAATGAATGCAGAATTTATAAATAAGGCTTTTTCTAGAATTATTAATGATAATATTCAAAAGAAAAAAGAAGAAAATGAAAATAAAAATAATGACACTAATTTAAATAATATAAATGAAAATAATGAACAAAACACAAAATTAAATGGCCCTTCTGCATCTGATTTCCTTAAAATGACTATGGAATTATTAAAATAAAATTGAATGATTTAAAAATGATATTTTATATTTTAAAAAAATTTTTATATTAAAAAATATTATAAATTTATCATTTTATTCATCATATTCTTCTTCATCTTCACTATAAATTTCTCTTTTTCTTTTATTTTTTAAAATTTTATTATTTCCATCAAAGTTTAAATAAGATAATAAATTTTTAGAAATATTTTCTTCAGGAAATAAATCATTAATTTTTTTATTTTTATCTTTACTTTTACTAATATTTTTTTTATTCCTTGTTCTTGATTTAGTTAATTTTGCTTTTCTTTCAATTTCTTTATCTAAACTTAACATTCTATTTCTTAGTGCACTTGATTTATTTTTATTTGAAGAACAATTTTTTTTAGATTTTGTTAAATTATATATTTTAGATTTTTCAGTACTATTATTTCTATTAAAAAAATCACAAAATTTTTTGAAATGTTCTTCTAAATTTTTTCTTATAATATATTCACCACAAAATTTACATTCTTCTGTTTTACAACCACAAAAATATTGATGATCATTTAAATCTAATTGATTTAAAAATAAACCACAATATTTACATGGTATCAATTTTTTAGAAGAATATTTTTTCTTTTTAATTGAACTTTTTTCTTTTTGTTTATTGTGATTTTTTAAATGTTCATTATATTCCTCAATTGGAATTGCTTCATTACATTTTATACATTTTTTCATGTTTATTTTACAAAATCTATCATGAAGTAATTTTTTATTTGATGAAATATATTTTGAACAATTGGAACATTTAATATATTTTTTATTTAATAAACAATTTGAACATTCCTTTTTTTTGGGAGTTTTAAGGTCACAAAAATTCATATTTAAATTTAAAATATTTATTTAATATTTTAATAATGGATGATAATAATCAAAATAAAATAAATCAAATAAAAGATTTTAATAATATGAATAATAAAAAAGATAATAATATATCTGTTAATCGTAAAAATAACATTAAAGAACGTTATAAAGAGATTTATGATATATTATATGATAGAAAAAATAATAAAAAAGAAGAAATTAGAAAACAAAAATTAAATAAACCAGAACCCAAAAGTAAATCATATAGAAATAATTTTCTTAAAACTGATGCTAATAATTATCATGGATTAACAAAAAAGCAAACAAAATTAAAAATGTATGATTATAAGATTTCTCTTTTATATGATAAAATATATTCACTTCAAAAACAATTATTAAAAAAACCAAAATATTCATATCCAAAGATTGAAACAAATGATTATATAATTAATGATTATCAAGAAAATAATATTAATAATATTATAAAATTTGGTAATAATAATGATAATAATTTTAAAACACCTTTTCAAAAATATAAATATGATATATATCCCAAAAAAAAAGAAAAAGAACAACCATTAAAATTATTTAAATATAATTCAAATACTTATAATACTATATCAACAAATGAATCAAACAATAAAATTTATAAAAATTATAGGAATCAACGAAATTATAATACGATAAATAATATTGATAAATGGATTAATCAAGAAAAACAAAATCAAAAAATAAATTATTATAATGATAAAAAAAATGAAATTAATGATTTAGTTTCATTTACAAAAAATTATGAAAATAAACCTTTGTCATTTAGAAATAATGACTATAAATATTATTCAGATAATTATTTTGCAAAAGAGTTAAAAAGATTTACTTCTCTTTTAAATAGAACCAATGATAATAAAAAAATATCAAAATCAACTTTTATAGAAAATTATTATTCTAAAAAATAAAAAAATTTAATACTATTTTGTTTATTAAAAAAATAATTTTTTTTTCAAAAATGGTAAAAATAAAAATATAAAATAAAGATTTTTTAATAATTATTTTTAATATTTAATAACAATATTTAATACTCCTTCTAATTAAATATTTACTTTAATATTAAAGATTAACATATGGATGAAGATTATATTTCTTTTTCAACATTCACCCAAAATTTATCAAATATTGAAGAAAAACTCGAAAAATTTACAGATGTATATTCTTTGGAAAATGAATTTTTTCCAAGTATAAATTATAATATGGAAGATGATTTTAAAACAGAATCAATAAATATCATTATTGAAATGGAAAAATCAATTCAAATATTTATTGATTCAACAAGAGATTCATCTGAAAATGAAACTTATTCTGAAATTATGAAAATTTTAAATCAACCTTTAAAAAATTGTAATTATAATAGATTTAATACAAAGGATTCTTCTTGTAATAAAATTTACAAGCCAAGACCATTATCTAATAATATTGGTAAGGGTTTATTTAATTCAAAGAAAAATTCAAAGATTTTAATAGCTAAAAGAGTCCCAGTAAAGACAATTATATAAAAGTTATTGTGTATCTTTTTTTATATATTTTTATAAAGAAGGTGAATATTTTAGTATATAATATTATTATTATTCTTTTAAACTGATTATAAATATTAGGATTTTTAATAGAAATCTATTTTGATTTAATAATTTTTCTTTTTTTTAATTTTTTAATTGGTTATTAGGTTAATTTTTACTTTTTTTTAATTGAAATAATTATCATTTATAATTTTTTTTAATTTTGTGTATTTTTACAAATTATTGATTTAATATATTTGTAAACATTAAAATTTTTATTAGAAATAAAAACATCATCAATATTATTAAAACATTATTATTAAATTATTAAAAAATGAATAAATAAATCACAGTATTAAACTTTTTAATAGTTTAATAAAATAATTTAAATAAAAAAATAATATTTCTATAATATTTTCAATTTTTTTTATTTTTTTATTATTATTTATTTGTTTTTACATTTGATTTTAAATTATGTCTCCATTTAATTACATCTAATTCGCTTATAATTTTATTATTAGAAGGACTTAAAAAAGAAGAGCCTTCATATTTTTTTTCATTTTTATTTTTTTTTCCATATCCTAAATTTAATACTTCATTTAATTCTTTTCTTTTTAAAGAAATTGCTTCTCCTCCTCTTTTGAAGGAAGGATTTATTGTTTTAAATGATGTTCTATTTGAATTTGTACCATTTTTAGTAGTTTCTAACTGCTTTTTTTTTTGAAATTGTTCTATTATTAATAATGGATTTTCTTCAGTTTTTTCTTTAATATTACCGAATAAATCTCTATTTTTTATTTCTGATTGATTAAAAAAGATATTTTTTCTTATTTTAAATAGATTATTTGATAAATCTTTTTTATTTGAAATTTGTTTTCCATTATATGGATTCATTTTAACTATAAAATATGTAATATTTATATAATACATTCTTTCATCATTTCTGAATATAATTTTCTAAATTTTGAATTATCAACTGATTTCATTAATTTAAATAATAAATTTTAATCAAGTAATTACTTAAATAAAAAGAACTTATTTTTATTTCTAAAAATAATAAAAACTTTTAATTTTTAAAATAAAATTAAATATATATTAAGTTAATATATTTATAAATGGAAAAAATGCAATAAATACTAAAAGTGTTGTTTCATAAATTTAAATTTATTCAATAATTCTCTTCTTGTAGTTTTTGATATATATTTATCATCTCTAGAAGAACTATTACTATGATAATTAGATGAATTTGGATTTGTATAATTACTTATATTACTTATTGCACTTCCATTTGTACTACATTTTTTTTTATGTGTAATTTTTAAATTAGCTGTTAAATTGTTTAAAAATAAATTATAAGTTTTTTTTGAATTTAAATTATTATTATTTTTTACTCTTGATGAATTTGAAAAAGATTTTTTAATTTTATTCTTTTTTGATAAATTCAATTTATGTTCAAATGGTCCTATTGTTGTTTTCACACTTTTATTTTTAGTTTTATAAACTTCATTACAATAAAATTGATTAATATTCAAATTAATATTATTATAAACAAAATTTGAATTATTTAAAAAATGAATATTTTTTTTATTTTTTTTCATTTCAATTAATTCTTTTAAAGAATATTTTGGAGAAAATTCTCTAAAAAAACCTTTTGTTAAAGTTTTAATTTCATTTTTACTTTTTTTAATTGAAGTTGTTGAAAAAACATGATTTTTTTTTTTATTTCTAGTTAAAAAATTGATATTATTACTAGTATTATAATTACTAGTTAAATTAGTATTATTTATATTTGAATTATTATTATTATTGGCACTACAATTTCTATTATGAATAGACATTGAATAAGTTTGTAAAATATTATTTATTTTTTTTTTTGAATTTGTTTTTAAATGAAAATGATTATTTAAAATTTGTATTTTTTTATTAAATTTATTAATACAATTATGATGATGACTATTTTTAAAATTTTTAATTTTATTCTTAATATCTTGATTCTTTATCATTTTCCTATTATTAATAATACTCTTTTCAATAGTATCATAATCAATATTACTTAATTCTTTCCCTTTTAAATAAAAATCATCTTTTTTAATATCTTCAATATAAATTCTATTATCAGGATTAGGAGATAATAATTTAACAATTAATTTTTTACCTTTTTCACTCATAAATTTAGGTAATTCAGGTTTACAAATTAAAATATTTTGAAATAATTCATCATTATTTTCTCCTTCAAAAGGTAAATAACCACATAACATAGCATATAAAATAATACCACAACACCAAATATCAGTTTTAAATCCATCATAAAATTTCTTAGTAATAATTTCAGGTGAAGCATAAGAAGGACTTCCACATTTAGTACTTAATAAACAATTATTAGTTATTATATGAGATAAACCAAAATCAATAATTTTTAATATTTTATTTTTTGTTAATAATAAATTTTCTGGTTTTAAATCTCTATGAGCAACTCCTTTATTATGAATGTGTTCTAATCCATTTATTAATTGATAAAAAAATATTGATGCCTCATCTTCACTTAAACGTTTATTATTTACTATGTAATCAAATAATTCTCCCTTTGAACAATATTCCATTATTATATAATAGTCTTCTGGTAATTCTATTAATTGATATACGTATATTACATTTATGTGATTAAATTTTTTTATTATTTCATTTTCATTAAAAAATACGTTGTTCATTTTTTCTTTTATTTTTTTTTTGTTTAATATTTTAACTGCAAATTCTTCTCCTGTTGGATTAAATATTGCTAATTTGACTTTTCCAAAATTTCCTTCTCCTATTGTGTCTTTTAATGTATAGTTTGAAATATTTGAATAATCATTTGACATTAATTTATTTTCAAATTTTACTAATTTTATTTAAAAATAAATAATTGTTTTTTAAATTTAATAAATATAAATTTATTTATTTTTTTTTATATTTTAATTTTCTTCTTTATTTAGTTTTGATTTGTAAAATTCAATTTTGTTTTTTAAATCATTAAATATTTGTTTTCTGCTTTCTTTTTCTTTTTCTTGTTCTTCTTCTTTTTTTCTTTTCAATAAATCAAGATTTCTATTTTGGTCTTCTATTATATTATATTTTGTTAATATTTCATTTAATTCATTTTTTTTTTTTAATAATTTTTTTTCTAAATGTTCATTTTTATTTTTTATTAAATCA
>JAEEGK010008763.1_pt1 | contig 23800 bp, 17 predicted proteins | sample 8958771 | NCBI WGS metagenome assembly JAEEGK01 (sample SAMN16246547, study PRJNA631951) | gut metagenome | biome: gut microbiome; feature: rumen; material: SC-attached | host: Bos | place: Iran: Karaj | collected 2018-10
AGTATATAAATTAGTAAATAAGAATTGAGAAATTATTATATCATGGAATATTGAAATAAAATAAATAAACAATATCATTTAGTTAATATAAATAAATCACAAAATATTTATTAACAATAATTTAAGATTATGATTATACTTAATATATTTAAAAAAATAGATAAATATAAATATTAATTAAAAAAAATAAAAATTTTAAATCTTAACATCAACTAATAATATCATAATATTTAAACTTATTTCTGTGTATTACCTAAATCAGCATTAGTAGCTTCATTACATTTTCTAAGAAAATATTCTTTACTAATTCCATTTAATTGTTGATGAGAAATATTTTTAATAAATTCCCCAATAACATTAACTTGAGCAACTAAATGATCTTTAGGTCCATTTTTCATTTCTTTATTCATAAACATATTCATATATTTATGATTAGAAGAAAATTTATTAGGTTGAGCCTTAATAACAGCATATTGAAAAATAGGAAGAGAATCATCAACTCCAATAACATCACTTCCATTATTAAATTGAATTATATTTTTTATTTTATTTGATATTTCAATTAAACAATCTATTTTTCCTAAAGGTGATTTTTCAACATCTAATTGTAATAATAATTCCTTTGTTTCTGGAAGAAAATTATCAAAAATATAATCATTATTTCCTATTAAATTTGATGGTTCAATCCAAGATAAACGAACTGAATTATGATAAATTTTTATATCATCTAAATCAGGTTCATTAGGAAATATTTTATCATATAATTTAGACATTATATAACTTGTAATCTTATAATATATTTGTTCTTTATCTTTTAACTGAGAAAATATTTTACTTTTCATCATAGCTTCTTTAACTAATTTAAAATAATTTTCTAATTTTTCTGGTAAATTAAATTGATTTTCTAATTCAAATAAATCATATCCTTGTTTTTCTTGATAATAAATTAAAGGAGGAAATCTATTTGTAAAGTCAAAAATATTTTTACAAACAATTCCTTTTTTTTTCTTTCCTTCTTCAAATAAAAAATCATTTAAATATTGTAATTTATCATCTCCACCATAATTACTTTTTACTATTTCAAATCTTCTATGAGATAAACTCATTATTATTTCAACTTCTAAAGGATGATTTTCCACAAAATTTTTTATTAAATTATTTGTTTCTATTTCATTAATTGCAGTTAAATTTAATCTTATATTTTGCATTGATCTTTCAGTATATTTTAATCTTTCAAAAATTTGACTTAATTCTTCAAAATCTAAAGTTTTAATAGAGTCTATTAAATCATTTGTTAATTTATTATATATTTTTTCATAATCTTTTTCTTTATATTCATCTGGAATATTTTTTAATAATTTTAAAAGAGAATGAACATACCATTCAGAAGGAATTGAATTATCAATAACAAAACTTCCTGTTTTTAAAAACTTACATAATTCATTTAATATATTTATTGTATTTGTTGTTGTTCCTTCTGAAAAATCTGACTTATTTAATATTCTATAATTATATAATATTTTACATATAAAATTTTGAATTTTTATTAAATTATTTTTTATTATATCTTCTTCTGTTTTTAAATCTTTTATTTCTGGAATTGTTAAATTTGGTTGTGAACTTTTTTGATTAATATCCATTAATTTAGAAAATGTTTCATTATAACTAATAACAACTTTTAAAAAATAATTTCTTTGTCTATTTTTCTTCTCATAACTTAAATGAGTTAAAATAGTTTCATTATGAGTTTTAATTTCTAATTTAGAAATAGTCATTCCAAATATTTTTCTTTCATTTTCTTTTTTATTTGCAGTAACTTCATCTAATCCATTCACAACAGGTTTTTGAGTGAAAAATTCTTTATTATTTCTAACAATATTAAATAAAATATAAAAATCATTTATTGAAAAACAAATAGATTTATGTAAAATAAATTCATTTTTATTTTCTTCAAAATAATTATAGAAATAATTATCTTTTTCTGGTTCATTAATTAATTGTTCTATATAAGGAGGTAAAATAACATTTGTGATTTTATCAAAAAATTCAAAAGCTGAAGGCATAATATCAAGAATAAAAAACCAATTAAAAGGTGTAAAACTTGGATTTTCTTCACTTTTAAATAATTGACCTGATACTAATTTTTTTATTATGAAACATAAATAAGAAATATTTATTCTTGTTCTTTTTGATATTATAAATGAACTTATTAAAGCATTATAATCTGGATTTTGAAATATTGGTGAAAATAATTTTTCAAAGAAAAATTGACTTATAAAAGCATTTAATTCTACTTTATTAATATTAATAAATTTCTTTTTAATTAAAATCGAAATAATTTTACAAATACTTTTAACAGAAAAAGGAACTAAATGCATATTTTGATTTAATATATTAAATAATTCTTTAATAATTTCAATACAACAAACAAAATCTTTTTGATAAAAACTTAAAACTTTAGAAGGTTCTTCAGAACTATAAACTTGAGATAAAAAAGGAGTATTTGCAAAAATTAAATCATCATTTGTAAATTCACTTAATTGTTTTAATATATAATCTTTCATATCATCTTTTGTTTGATTTTGCATATTACTAATTAATTCTCTTTTATTTAAATCTGGAATATATTTAGATAAAAAATCACTTTCTTCTTTTTCTCTTTCTGTTACAAATTTAGGATAATTTAAATAACCTAAATCAATTGTTCCATCTAAAGAATTACTCATATTTAAACTTTTTCTATCATTTATATTTGTTCTACTATTACTTTTCTTATAATTTTTATTCATTTCTTTTTTTAATTTTGCTACTAATTCACTTATACTTGCAACATTAAAATTCCAATTTGCATTATCATTGCTTTTATTTTCCATTTTATCAATTATTCCTTTAAATATCATATTAAAATATGATTTAACATCATTTTTTGAAATTAAACCTTCTAAAATAGTTCCTATTGCAGAATTACTTAAAAAATTTTGTGGTTGATTTGATTGTTTTAATTGATCTATTTCAAATTTTAATGATCTTTCTATTAAAGCTAATAATTCATCTTCTATGTAACTTGGAGATAAAATATTTTCATAAAAATTATTTATTATAAATGATGATAAACCTTTTTGACAATCTTCTTTTGTTGCTTTTTGAATTACTTTAAATATTAATTCTTGATCGTTTCTTAATGAAAATAAAAAGTTTGTTATATATACATAACATTGACTTAAATTTTTTGTAGCAATTTTATTAAAAATATATTTTATTGGTTCTTCTTTCTTTTTTTTTAAATTATCATTTAGTTCTTCAAATTTTTCATTTTCGTATTTTTCAAATACTTTTAATTTATTTGTATATAATTTATCACATTCTTCTTCAATTTTTGTTTTTGCTTCGTCTTTTGTTTTTGTAACTAAATATATTATAAAAAAAATATTTTTTTACATAATTCTTTCATTGCTGATTCTTTTTTTATTAATAATTGAAGTTCTTTTAATTTTTCAAATCTATCGAAATCTTCATTGTTTATTTTATTATTATTTAATTCATAAGATTCTTTATTTTCAATTTTTAATTCCTTTTTATTTTCTGATAATTCATCATTTTCATTTTTTATTTCATTATTATCTTTTATTAACTCATTGTTTACTTTTTCATTTTCATTGTTTGTTTTTATATTTTCTCTATTTGTTTCATTGGAATTTTGTTGATCCTCATTCATTAATTTTAATATTTTATATATAAAAAAATTAAATTAAAAATAATTAAATTATTTCTTTTAAAAATCAATGAAAAAATTTTAAAACATATATTGATTATAAAAAGAAACTAAAAAAAAAAGAAAAAAAATAATTAATAATAATTTCTTATATCTTTACAAAATATTAATAATATCAAAGAAGTGTTTCTTTTAAAGGAAGTAACTTATCATTTTCAATATAAAATTTATCCATATGTAAATTCAAATATAAACAACTAATTTGAAGAGCTAAAGAAGTTAAATTAAGATATTCATATAAAGAATTTAACATATAAGTATTACCTAAAAAAGCATTATTTAAAAAATAAAAACAATAAGTTAAAAAGAAAGAAGAAAAAAAAATATCAAAAACAATTAAATAATTAATAATATTTGAATGATAAGAAAATCCTTCTAAATTTAATTTAATATAATCATTTATATATTTCAATCCTAAAAATCCAATAAAAAGATTAAATAAATCAAGAAATAAAAAAGTGAAATAAATGCAATTTTTTAAAGAAAAATGGAAATAATAAATTTTATATCCAAATAAAAAGAAAGAAATGAGAATTAAAGAAAAATAGAAAAAAAGCCAAATTTTAACAACAAGGTCATAATTTTCTCCAATACAACCATAAAATTTAGGAGATAAAGAAATACTAGTATTAGTTATTTTATCAGTAGAAAGAACAGGAGGAGAAATTTTAAAAATAATTTTACTTCTTTCTCCTTCATCATCACTTTGAGCTTCATTCTCATTTATTGGATAAATATTATTATCATTTTTTAAATTCATTTTTAATTGATTCCTTAAATTTTGAGGAAATTTCATTGATCCTGGTCTTTTGTTTAGTGGACGTTTACCAATTTGTTTTTTTTGATTTTCAATTTTTTTTTCATTTGATTTATTTAAATTTATTGATTCTAAAAGATCAGGATAACTTTTTGTTAATTCATTTTCTGGTGTTCTAAAAGAAAATAATATATTTTCTTCTTTTGATATTTTCGCTAAGGAAAATATTTTATTTAACGATGATGATTTTATTTTAATTTCATATTTTGGAAATTCTATATAAAAATTATCATGATTTGATAATATTTTTTCTATTGTTTCTATTGATGAATCGTCAAATATTATTTTTGATTCTTGTTTATCTTCTAAATAATCTTTAAACATTTTTTATTTTCAATTGAAATATTTTCAAAAAAAAATATATACAGATTATAAAAATTATAAATTTGATTATTAATATACATTTAATTAAAATAAATATAAGTTCTAAAATAATTAAATAATAATTTAAATGTCAGAAAAAATAAAAAATATAAAAGATTATTTCAAAAAATATATTAAACCCTCATTATTATCGGTGACATGGGAAAAAGAAGGTGTACATGTAAAATAAAAAAAATTAAAAAAAAAAATATAGATAATATATGATAAAAATAAAACATTATTAACAATAGAAGAAAAGCAAATATTAAAACTTTTAATTTCATTAGGAACACCAAAAGAACATAGAAGAACTTTATGGCTTTTATGTAGTGGAGCAAAAAAAAATATGAAAGATAATCCTTTTTATTATAAAAATTTAGTTTTATTATCAAAAGAAGTAAAATCTCTTTATTCAAAACAAATTGAAAAAGATTTAATAAGATCTTTTAAAAATAAAGAACCAACAGAAGAAAAAATAAATCAATTAAGAGAAGTTTTAATTTGTTATTCTATTAGAAATTCTAGTATTGGTTATTGTCAAGGTTTTAATTTAATTGTTGTTAAATTATTAGAAATTTTACAACATGAAGTAAATTTATTTTTTTTTAAAAAAATTTTGTAGGAAGAAGCTTTTTGGGTGTTAACTAATATTATTGAAGAAATTCTTCCTTTAAATTTTTATTCTGAATTATGTGGAGTTACTGCTGAACAAATTATAGTTTGTAATTTTTTAGAAAAATATTTTCCTTCTTTTAAAATTATTTTCAATTCAGAACTTTTAAAAAATTATGTTAATAATTTTTTAAATCAATCTTTAATTACTTTATTTATTGATTGTTTAAATGAAGATACATTAAATTTAGTTTGGGATTATTTTTTCTTAGAAGGAAATGTAATTTTAATTAAAGCTTTTATTGCTATTTTCGGTGCTTTACAAAGAGAAATAGTAACAATTAAAAATGAAGAAATAGAAAATTTACATAAATTACAAATGATATTATCAGAAAAAGTAAAATTAATTCAAAATGATTCTATTTATTTATTACATTGTATAAATATAAGACAATTTGAATTTTCAAATGAATATTTAGAAAAAATTAGATATTCAATTTCAAATGATTTAACAGAAACAATAGAAAATGAAAATGTAGAAAGAATGCAAGTAAAAATAAAAACAAAATATAGTGTTTCTTTAAATGAAGAATTTTCAAAGTTTAAAGAATGTAATAAAAATTGGCCTTATTGTAATAATGATTCTTATTTTGAAAATATTACTCAAGTTATAAAAAATTTAGTTATTTCTCCTAGAAATAATCCTGAAATTATAAAAAATTATTTTTTTTCTCATATTAATAATAATAATCATTTAAATATTCAAGAAAATATTTTTGATATTCAATTAGAAAGAAGACCTCATTATTGTTCTGAAATAATTGAAGAAATTAAAAAAGAAAGAGAAAGTGTTCGTGATGAAGATATTAAAGAAGAGGAAAATGAAGAAGAAAATAATAAAAAAGAATTTATTCAAAAATTAACAAATAGTATTTTAATTATGAATAAAACTAAATCTTTTTTAGGAGATTTTAATCCTTCTCCTTTTTTTATTCCTGATAATGATTTTTAGAGTTTTTAATATTGTTAATAAAAATAATATAATTTAATTAATTTTTTTAAATTATTTTCTAAATATAAAAAGAACAAAAAAATTGAATTAAATGAAATTTAAAAAGTACTTTTTTTTCTTTTTATATGAAATTATATATAAAAAATATAATCAAATATATTTCAGAAAGAATAAAGAAAAAATATTTTCTAAAATAATATTAAAGTTAAATAAATAAAATTTGTGTTATCAAAAAATTAAATATATATATTCGTTTAAATATAAAACATATATGTAAATATTTTTTTATTTTTCATCGTCTTCATCTTTTTTATCTATTTTTTTCTTTTTTTTAACAACTTTATTTGGATTAACAATTTTAGATATTTTTTCAATTTTTTCAATATATTCTTTAACATCAATTAAATCAAACATTTCTAAAACTTTTTTAATATAATTCATTTCTTTTCTAAATTGCTTAAATTCATTTTCGTTTTCAATATGAGGTTTATTTGAAATAACATTTTCCATTTTTTCAAAAAGTTTTTTAAATTCTTCATTATAAATTTGAACAATATCTTCTTTTAAAAAACCATATAACATATTATCATATATTTTTTTCATTTTTGTAAATTTTAATATATATGAATTATATTGTTTACTTTGAAAGATAGGATATTTTTCAAAATTAATTTCTTCAATTGAATTTATTGTTTCATCGATAACTATATTTAATAATAAAGTCATCATTTCTTTTGTTGATTTTTTTATATCATTTAAGTTATCTTGTAATTTATTATCAGGAGAAATTAAAAAAAATTTTTGTAAAAAAATTTCTATTAAATAAGTTATTGAGTTTAAAAGAGAAGATTCTTTTTCAGTTATTGCTTTTTTATTATTTATTTTTCCATCTGATGAATCTATTATAATAGTTTTTGCTTTTAATAAGATTTGATTTATTAATTTATATATTCTTAATATTATTGTATTTCTTGATTTATATTTTAAATATGAGAATAAAAATAAACTTTCATATATAAGTTTAATGATATATAAAAAGAAATGAATTATTTTAAATTTAGAATCATTTGAATTGTTTTTTAAGATAATAAAAGGATTTATATTTTCTTCTTCTTTTTCTTTATCAATATCTTTTATTTCTATAAAAATAAATTTTTTAAATTTTTCATTCTCTTCTATTTTATTAATATCTGTATCATTTATTAAATCAAAAATATCTTGATATTGACTATCAATATTTTTTAATTGATTCCAATCTTCTTCATTTAATTTATCTAATAAAAATGTTGAATTATTATCATAATAATTTTGAATAAATTCATCGTTAATTTCAGAAATAAAATCAAACCAATTTATTTTATTATATTCTAAAAAATCTTTTGATTTCTCATTCATTAATTCACATTTATAAATAAAATCTTTAATATTATCACTTTCTAAATTTAAATGTAAATAACCTGAAATTAAAGCTTTTATAATTTTATTCATTTCAAGATTTATAAAATTGGTTAATTCTATAAAAATTTTAGGAGCTAAACCATAATTATTAGTAAATAATATTAAAATATAATAATAATTTGAAATAATTATCATATAACAATGACTTAGAATATAAATTTTTTCAGGTTCATCTAAATTTAATTGTTGAATTTTTTCATAATTATTTAATATTAAATTTTTAAATATTTGATTTAAAGATTCTATAATAGAAAAAATATCAACATTATCTTTAATAATTAAATTTAATAATTCAATAATAGATAATAATATATTATAAATTTTCCCATTTTTTGAATCTTCACCTAAATTATTATAAATAAGAAGAAACATAAAATTATCTTTTATAAAATCATCTTCTATTAATTTTAAATTATTTCTTTGATTATCATCTTTTTCTAAATTATAATTCGTCTTTTTAATTTCAAAAATTTCATTAATAAAATTTTTTTTATCAAAAATTAAACAATTTTCAAATATTCTTTGTACAAATTTTGAAAATTCTAAAACTAAATTTTCTTCTCCTTTATTTTCATAATTTAAAAAATATTTTTCAATATCATTAATTGCATTTAATTTTCTTAACTTATCATTTTTTCTTAATTGTTTAATAATATTTCTTCCTTTTTCTAAAATATTACTTAATTCTTTTATTTTATTATCATTATCACTTTCTTCAATATTTCTAAGTTCTTTAGATATATTATATAATGTCATAAATTCATTTAAAATTTCAATTAAATTACATAATTTTTGTTTTTTAGAACCTTTCAATAAAAGTTTAACTGAATTATCATTATATTTCTTATTTAAATCTCTTTTAGAATTCCTAATTAAAGTAAGATTATTTAAATTTTTATCAATTTCATAATTAATAGAAATATTATTTTCAATATAATTAAAAAGTGAATTAGTATTATCAGAAACAATTTTATTAATTTCTTTATCAATTAATCCCATTTTAAAAACTAAATCATCTTTAATCATAATTAATTCATCAATATTATTTCTTTCCAAAAAATCTTTTTTAATTACAAACTGATCTTCATCGTCAATAATATTATCTTGAAGTCCTAAACTATCTAATAAGAAACTTTCATTATAATCTTCTTCTATAATATGATTATTAATAATATTATTATGTTTATTATTGACAATAATTTTACTATTCCAAAAAGAACTAATTTTAAATTCATTTTCAGGATATTTTGAATAATGATTAAATTTAAATAAAGGATATAATTTTTTTAATCTTGTAATATAATCAGAATAATTTTGATCAATTAATAATCTAAAAGTATTTGGTTGAGTAATATTTGATGATCTTGCTGAATTTTCTGATTCAGGATAAAAATCTATATCTGATATATTTTGATAATTCGTTTCAAATGTTTCAGTTCTAAAGGATGAATTTCCACTTTGTAAATTTCTTTTTATATTTGATAATGTTAATTTCTGCTTATTTAATTTTGGAGTGTTTATTATTTCTGAAAAATTTTGAAATATATAATTTCTTAATTTAATATTAATTGGAACTTCCTTTAAATTTGTTTTTAAATTTATTTGTTCTTTACGCTTCTCCATTAAAATTTAAAAAAATAAAAAAATAGTAAAATGTCTGAGACAAATAAAATAATAAAAAAAATTTCAAAGATTAAAACTTCAATAAATCAAATTTTAAGAGATAAATACTTTACTAAAGATTTTTCTAAGAAAATAATTGATTTATTATATGAAATAGATGATTACACTGAATTTATTTCTATAGAAATAATTTTAAAAACTTATTTACATAAAACTTTAAAAATTCTGTTTCAATTATCTGATGTTTATTTAAATATTAAAACTTTATGTCATTCAATTTTAGAAAATATATTAATAAATATAAAAAGAGAACTTTTTAATTACGATCAAGATATTTATGATTATGTAAATAATACAAACGATAAAATTGAATTTAATAAAAATTTATTTGTTCAAGAATTAGACAAATTACTAGAAAAAAATCATTATGATAATTATAATTATACTTTTATTAAAACGAATCAAAAATTTTTAGAAAAAATTAAAAAAGATGAAATGAATATGAATAATGAATATAGAAGAAGAGAAAAAGTTAGAAAAATTGAAAATGAAAAAAGATTTAATATGTATTTAAATAATAATGTTTTTGATGATTTTAATTTTTATCAAGAAGAAACAATTGAAAAAAGGAAAAAAAGAAATATTAATGTTGAAGTAATTAATAATAAAAATAATGTTAATATTATAATTGAAAAATCAGCTTTGAATGGTATTGAAGATTTATTAAAACAACATTTTAATAATTTTAATTATAATAAAATTGTAAATACAAATTATTTAAGAAAAAAGTATAAAAGAATTAAAAGGATTAAAAACACAAAAAAAACTCATCATGAAATTATTATTGAAATTCCAATATATGATAATTCAGATTTATTTTTTTCTCATTTTAATGAAAAAATTAATAAAATAAATCAAGAAAATAATATTTTTTTAAGTAACGAAGTGAGAAAAGAAATAAATAATAATTCATGTTAAATTATTAATTTACTATTATTTATTAATTAGAAAAGACAAATAATTTGATGAAACAATTATTTGCTTCATAAATTGATTTAATGATAAAAAAATATGTAAATAGCTAATTAAGTAAAATAGTATTTTTTATAAAAAAAATGAATTTTAAAGTAATTATAAAAAAATCCAAACAAAAAAAGGAAAAAAATAAAATTAAACAAAAAGTTCCCATGTAAGACGAATAAAAAAATGAAAATCCTTAAAATAAATTACTTTTTGAAAAATATTTATGTTTCTTAACAAAATTATTTAGATGTTATTAATAAATGAATATTATATTAAAATTTCAAATAATTGAAATATCAAAAAAAACATCATCTAAAATTCAATTAATATTAAAAATAAAAATATTGAAATAAACATAATTATAATTTTACAAAAAATTTATATAATCATTACTATAATTTTGAATAATCATTAAATAATAAAAATAAAACAATAAATCAATAAAATTTAAAAATAAACATTTGAATAAATTTAAAAAAAATGATATTAACAATTTTAAATTATATTTTCTCTTTCTCAATATTTCTAATAAAATCCTTAATATTAATAATCATAATATCAATTATATCATATTTATATATATACATTCATTTTAAAAGAAAAGAGAAAAATTACAAATTATGTCATATATTAATATTTGGTGGAAGTTCAGGTTTAGGAGAATCACTAGCTTTAAATTTATCAAAAAAAGGAAATATAATATCAATAGCATCTCGTAGTGAAAACAAATTAAAAAAAACAAAAGAAAAATGCTTATCTCAAAATAAAAATTCACAATGTGAATATTATATATGTGATATAACAAAAGAAGAACAAATAAAAGAAACATTAGAAAAATCAATAGAAAAAAATGGTTTTCCAAAATTAATAATAAATTGTGCTGGAATAGCACATCCAGGATTTATAGAAGAAATATCATATGAACAATATGAAAAAGATATGAATTTAAATTATTTTGGTTCTTTAAAATTAATAAAAGAATTTAAATTAATATATAATGAAAAAAAACCAAAAGAAGAAATTGATTTAGTTTTTGTTGGTTCTGTTTTAGGTTTAATTGGTTCAATAGGTTATTCTTGTTATTCTCCTTCAAAATATGCTTTAAAAGGTTTAATTGATTCTTTAAGATTTGAATTTTTAAATGAAAATATTAATTTACATTATTTTGCTCCTTCTAATATGGATACTCCAGGTTTAAAAATTGAAAATGAAAATAAACCTCAATTAGTTTTAAATATGGAAAATAATGTTCAAACTATTTCTTCTGATTATGCTGCTCATGTTTTATTATCTAATTTAGATAAATATATTATTACTACTGAACCTAATTTAGAATTATTAAAAAATGCTTCTTGCTTTATGGGAAATAATTCTTTCTTAGATTTTTTATTGGTGCCTTTTGCTTCTTTAGCAGTTTGGTTTTATAAATTAGATATTGAAAAAAATATTATTTTAAATTCTGATAATAAAAATAAAAAATGTCATGTTAATTAAAATATAATATTTTATTATTTATTTTGAAAGTTTATTTTTTTCTTTTATTTATTTTTGTATTAAAGTTAAAGATAAATAATATTTATTTATCTCAGAAAAAAAAATATTAAATAATTAAGGATAAATAATTTTGCAGAAAAAAATATTTATTAAAAAATGACTTCTAAAACAATATCATTAACGTTTAAAGACATAACAAATGATATAGAAATAGATATTTCAAAAATAAATTCTTATTCTCTTCTTTTTGAATTAATTAAATCAACATTTAATTTAAAAGAAGGAGATTATGATTTATATATAAGACCCAATAATACTTATTTAAAAAACGACAATTATCAAGAAGAAATAATAGATAACATAAATAATGTTCAAGGAATATTAATATGTGAAAACGAAAATTTAGATACTAAAATAAATTCTATTTTAGAAACAATTGGAGTTGATATTCCAGAAAATAAAATAGATGATGGTGATGATGAGTTTTTTTCAAATATGGATGAATCAAAGTATGTTACAGAATCTGTTTTAATTAATCCTAATCAATCTAAAAAAAAAATTCCTCAAAAAAAGCCTTCAAAAGAAAAATCAAAGGAAATTAAAAAAAAAGAAAAAATTTTCATTAATGATGAATGTTCTCTTTGTAAAAAAAAATTAGAAGATGTTAAATATATTTGTTCAATATGTGATAATGTAATTTTATGTGATAAATGTGAAATAAATCACTTACATCCTTTAGTAAAATATAAAAATTTAATGTTTAGTGAAAATATTCAATCAATAATAAATTATCAAAACTGTAAAAACAAAGATTTAAACGGAAAACAAAGTTTCTTACAAAAAATAATAGGAAATAAATTAAATAAAGTTCAAATAATTCCAGGATTAATAAATAATCAAATTTATATGAGACCAAATCAAACAAGAATTTTCCAATTAAAAATAATTAATCAAAGTGATATTAATATTAAAGCAAATCAATTATATTTAATTCTTAAAAATTATGATAATTTAAATATTAAATATAAAAGTAATTTAGGAAGTATTGAACCAAAAAAAGGATTTTTACTTAACATTGAAATTAAGTCTAATACAGATGTTAAAAATTATCATATTACTGCTGAAGTTTATTCTTCTGATTTTAAATTCCAAAGTGAAGCTTTAATTATTAATATTATTATTAATAATGATGATGAAGATGATCAATTAAATAATAGATTAAAAGAATACCCTGATTTATTTTTAATTCCTAAAGAACAGAAAAAAAAAATAATTTCTATTTTTGATGAACAATTATCTGTTAAACCTCCTAATCAAATTTATGCTATTTTACTTAAACATAAATGGAATGTTGAAGAAGCTTTAGATGATTTGACTAAATAAAATTTAAATAAAATTTAAATTAAATAAAAATTCAATGTTATTTTTTTATTTTTGAAAATTAAAAAAATTTTTTATCAATATTATAAAATAGAAAAATGTTTAATTAATATTTAAATTAATTTTAAATATTTTTTGAATTGGATTAAATTTTAAGAACAATAAAAAAATTTAATTTTGGAATATAATTAAAATTATTATTGGTTAGAAAAAAAATGAAAAAACCTGAAAAGAGATATTCAGCAATTGGAACATTTGAAAATCCGCTTTCAGAAAAAAATCCTTCTGAAATATCAAACTTAAAAAAATTAAACACAAATATAATGAATTATATAAAATTAAAAGGAATAAAATATCATAATATATCGTCATCAACTCAAGATTCAATTGAAGATAAAGAAAAATTAGGAAATATTCAAACAATAAAAGAAGAAAATGAAGATAATGATTATAATAAATTTGCTTCAGTGGGTAAATTATTAAAAGTAGAAAAAAATCCTATTGGGAGGAATTATAGATCAAATAGTCAAAAATCTTATAAAAGAAATATTTTAACTAAATTGTTCTTAACTCATGATATTGAAGAAATAAAAAAGTTTAATTCAAATGAAGAAAATGATGATTTAAATATAAATACAAGTAATATAATATTGAATGAGAATATAGTAGATAAAAGAAAAAGTAAATCAGTGGATAATGTTATTGAAAAAAATCATAGAAATAAAAATTTAATGAATTTAGAAAATGAAAAAGAATTAGATTTTAAAAAGAAAAGTAAAACTAAAAAAACTAAAAGAAGAAGTGTAATTGGAATTCCAAAAGAAAATGATGACAATAAAAGTCAAAATAAAGGGAAAATGCAAACTTTATTTAGAAGAGTATATAGACAGTTAAAATTCAATCAAATTCATTTAGAAAAATTAACTAAATTTTGTGATATTTTAAATATTTATAAATTAAAGTTTATAGAAGATAAGAAACAATTTATAGAAAAATTAAGGAAAATATATGAAATTCCATTAATATATAATTTAAGAAAGAATTTAAATTATCATAAACCAATAATAAAACAAAAAAGAAAAACAAATTCTTCAACTTCTTTAAATAATATTAGTATATATTTTTTACCTTCTGATATTGATGATGATTTATTATCTTTACCAAATTATTATACAAGTAAAGATTTAGATATTTTTTCAGATAAATTTTTTTATGATACTGAAATTTCAAAAGAAAATTCTTTTTATTATAGAGGAAAAAAATATCAAAGACAAAATAGTGATGAGATAATAAAATATAAAAGATTATATGAAATGGCTCAAGAAAGTTTATCAAAATATAGAAAAGAAATTAAAACTTTTAACTTTTTATCAATAAGAATAAAAAATATAAATTTAAATTTTCCTCCTTCAAAACCTTCTTCTTTTAAAGAAATTGAATATGAAAATCTTGATAATAATAATTTTACTATTCATTCAATTAAAAAAGAATTAAATATTCAAAATTTAATTAATAATTTTGAAATTTTAGGATATAAAAAAAATCCTTATTTATGGATGCAATTACCTTTTGTTATTAAAAAAATTGTTAAAAAATATATTTATATTTCTAATTCACAATATTTTATTAATTATTTAAAAACAGTTAATTTACAAAGAAAAAGAGAAGAAATTTTATCTGAAATTTTAAAAAGAAAAGAACTAAGAATAAAAAGAAAATATTTTAAAGAATATGAATTTAAAATAAGATTAATTAAATATTTAGAAGGAAAAGAAAAAGAAAAAATAAGTATTTGTAAACCAAATAAAGAAATATCATTTGAAATAGAAAAAGACATTCATGATATTTCATTTTTAAGTGATTCAAATGCAGAATTGAAAAATTTAAATAATTCTTTTTTAACTTCAAAATCAGTAAATTATGAAAAAAGCAACTTTAAATTAGATTACATTCCAAAGAAAAGAAAAGCAAAAGTAAAAATAGAAAAAACAAATTCAAGAATTCATATAATGAAAAATTTATTAAGAAAAGAAAGAAAAAGAAATAGAAAATTAAATTACATTGATAAAAAAGATATAAGAAATTCACAAATAATGAACATGGGTAAAAAATATAAACCTGTTAAATTTATTAAAAAAGTTTATGATAATGTAACAGGAAATATTATTAAAAGACATTTAAGACAACCTTCAGATTTAATAAGTAATAATTCTATAGAAAAAGAATTTTTACTTACTGATGAAGATATTAAAGCTGAAGAAATTTTAAATGAAGATAAATATTCAAAAATGAAAAGAGTTTTACAATTTAATCAATTAAATCATTTTTTTAAATTTTGGAAATCTCTTATTCCAGAAAAAAATCAAAAACCTAAATTCTTTGATGTTATTGTGATTTTAATGAAATGCTTATTTACTGATAATGATTATGTCAAAGCTGCTTTTATGGGAGAAATTTATTTTATTAAAGGAAAATATTTATTTAATTGGTATTTTAAAGTTTTTAGAGATAGAAAAAAAAGAATTAGATTTAAAAAAAAAGGAAAATAATTTAAATTGAAAAATTAATTATATAATAATAATTATTTGCATATTTATTTATTAATATTTATTTTGTATAATTATGGAGTCGATTTAATATTTTTTTTTTGAATATAAATCTAAAACAATTTTTATTATTCTGAAATGAAAATTAAAATATAATTTTTTTAAAAATTTAAATTTCAAAATTTTAATTAATATATTAATGTTTAAACGATCTACAAACAAGAATTTAAATGCAGTAAAAATTAAACAAAAATAATATTTTTTTAATTTTTAGAGTTTATTTCTTGTATTTGAAAAATGAAAAAAAATACAAAAAAAAAAAATAAAATGGAGCCTGATAATAAATTAGAAATGATAGATTGTTCAAAATCTGATATTTCAATAACAATAAAAGAACATGAAAAAGAAAAGCCCACTTTAAAAGAAATAGAAACAACAACATTATCAAATAAGCAAAGTCAATCAAATCATAATATAAAACCTCATAATTCTCTTTCAAAAAAAGAATATAGAGTTTTATATTTATCAAAAATAGAAAAAACAAAAAAAAAGAGAAACTATCCAAATAACCAAGTAATAACCTCAAAATATACATTAATAACATTTTTACCAATGACTTTATTATTACAATTTAAAAGATATGCAAATATATATTTTTTAATAACAATGATAATTCAATGTATACCTTTAATTTCTCCTTTAAATCCAGTAACTGCAGTTGCTCCTTTTATTATTGTTATTGCTATTTCTGTTTTTAGAGAAGGATTAGAAGATTGGAATAGACATAAAGAAGATGCAAAAGAAAATTCTCATAAAGTTTTAAAATACAATTATGCTAATAAAAAATATGAAAATTGCATGAGTAAAGATTTAGAAGTTGGTGATGTTATCTTATTAAATAATAATAGTATAATTCCTGCTGATTGTGTTTTATTATTTTGTAAAAATATTTCTAAAATTTCTTATGTTATGACTTCAAATTTAGATGGTGAAAAAAATTTAAAACCTAGATATTGTCATCCTGATTTATTTAGAATATTTAATCAAAGTCAAGATCATTTTTGTATGAGAGGAAAATTAAAATATAATTTACCAAATCCTGATTTAACTAAATTTGATGGGAATTTATTTATTAATAATGAGAAAAATATGATTAAATTAGATGCTAAACATATAATTTATAAAGGAACAATGTTAGCTAATACTAAATTTGCAATTGCTTTAGTTGTTTATACTGGTTCTCAAACAAAAATTGTTATGAATAGTCAAAAATGTCCTCCTAAAGAAAGTCATTTAGAAAAATTAGTTAATATATTAATTATTGTTATTTTTTGTATCCAATTTTTTTTATGTATAATATGTTCAATTTTAAATAGTTTTTGGTTTAAAAATAATTGTGATAAAACTAAAAATTATTTAGAATTAAAAGATTGGATGAAAAATAAATTTTTTAGTGCTTTTATATCATTTTGGACTTTTCTATTATTATTAAATACAATGATACCAATATCTTTAATTGTTACTATTGAAATTGTAAAATATTCTCAAGCTTTTTTAATGAATTGGGATATTGAAATGTATAGTAAAATTAAAGAAAGATTTGCTCAATGCAATTCATGTTCATTAAATGAAGAATTAGGACAGATTAAATATATATTTAGTGATAAAACAGGAACTTTAACATCAAATAAATTAGAATTCACTGCTTGTGCAATTGGTAATGAATTTTTTGGAATGTCAGAAGAAGAATTAGAAAATAAAGATGGTAAAACTTTATCAAAAAGAAAAGAACGTTTAAATAAAGAAAAAGTTGAAGAAAAAATATTAGATAAAGCTATTCCTATTATATATACATTTCCAGATAAAGAATTAAAAGAATATTCAACAGGAAATAAAAAAGGTGAAACTTTAAATATACAATTAAAATCTTTAAGTGGGAAATGCGAGTATAATTTAGAAAATACTCAATCAGTGATAAATATGTTTTTATATTGTTTAAGTTTAAATCATACTTGTTTTGTAGAAAAAACACCAAAACCAGGAGTTAAAATAAATGAACCAAAATTAATAAGATCAAATACAAAAAGAGATGATATAGCAACTTTTGGTACTCAATTAAAAGAAAAATTAGATAGTGTAATGTCTTTAAATTTAGTTGAAAATTATGATAAATTTAATATTAGTTATAGTGGAGAAAATCCAGATGAAATTATATTAGTTGATACTGCTAAAAGATTAGGATTTGTTTTTTTAGGTGGAGATGATACTTTAACTCATTTAAGAATTAATTCTGAAATTAATGGAAATGTTGTTAATGGAAGAAATGAAAAATGGGAAATTTTAAAAATAATTAAATTTACTTCTGCAAGAGGAAAAATGAGTATTATTGTTAAATTTAATGATACTATATTTTTATTTTGCAAAGGTGGAAATTCAAAAGTTGGAAAAGTTTTAGGTGAAAATCAACCTTTTTTAAATAATATAAATAATAAAAGTATAAAATTAAGTGAAATGGGTTTAAGAGTTTTATGGATTGGAATGAAAATTTTAGATGAAGAAGAATATTATTTATGGAAAGGTAAATATGATGAACTTCCAAATGATGATATAAAAGCTCAAGATGAATTATTATTGAAAATAGAACAAGGATTAACTTTAATTGGTTGTACTGCAGTAGAAGATAATTTACAAGATAATGTTCCAGATACAATAAAAGATTTACAAACTGCAGGAATTAATATATGGGTTCTTACAGGAGATAATTTACCTACAGCTAAAAATATTACTATATCTTGTAAATTAATCACTCCAGGAATGGAATTATATGAAATTTATGAAGATGTTGAAAAATATAAGAAATTTGTTTCAAAATTAATAAGTAATAGTAATAATAGTAATAAAAATATTACAACAAATGGAAAAAATGATAATACGAGTAAATCTCTAGAAAATAATATAAATACAGATATTTTTAATGAAGAAAAAATAGAACAATCAATATTAGAAATAGAATCCTTTGAAAAAAAATATCCATCATCTTATGAAAATGACAAAACAATATTAAGAACAAAAGCAATATATTTAATAGGTTTATCTCAAATGTATTCATTTTACAAATCATCAGAAGAAAAAAGAAAAGATATTTTAAGAGGAATATTAATAGAATCTTCAATATTAACATTAATACTTCCAAATCAAAAGAATTTAGAATTAAAATATTATCTTCATCCATTAACAAAGCAATTTTTAAATTTAGCATTAGACAGTGAAGCAGTAATATGTTGTAGAGTATCTCCAATGCAGAAAGCATTAATAGTAAGAATGATAAAAAAAAATATAAAAGGAGCAATAACTTTAGCAATAGGAGATGGAGCTAATGATGTTTCAATGATACAAGAAGCTGATGTTGGAATTGGAATTTATGGAGAAGAAGGAACTCAAGCTGCTTTAAGTTCTGATTATGCTATTGGAGAATTTCAATTTTTAAGAAAATTATTATTATTTCATGGAAGATTAAATTATATGAGAATTTCTGATATGATTATTTATTTCTTTTTTAAAAATTTCTTATTTACTTTACCACAATTTTTCTTTGCTTTTTATTCTGGATATAGTGGACAAACTATTTTCGATGATTGGTTTGTTTCTTTATTTAATTTAGTTTTTACTTCTTTACCTTTGTTATTTAAAGCTTTGTTAGATCAAGATATTAGTGAAAGAGATGGTGAATTTATTAAGGAACATATTTCTTATTGTTATTATAATGGAAGAGAAAGTATAAATTTTAATTTGAAAATTTTTACTATAAATTTAATTGAATCTTGTATTTTTAGTTTAATTGTTTTTTTTTTCACTGAATATATATTTCAAATTCCTTTAAATTCAACTGGTGATTTAAGTGATCATTGGATTTGTTCTAATACTCAATTTACTGCTGTTATTTTAATTGTTAATTATCGAATTTTATTAAATATTAAATATCATACTTGGATAAATTGGATTATTATTTTTGCCACTTCTTATGGATTGTATTTCATTTTTTTTTATGTTAGTTCATTATTCCCTTTTTTTAAATCTATGAATGTTGCTAAAGTTATTTTTAAATATCCTCATTTTTATTTAATCTTATTTTTAACTGTTCATATTGAATTTATTTTTGACTTGTTTTATTATTCTTTTCATCTTAATTTTATTGATAATCCTGTTAATTTACTTAGGAAATATATTACTGATAAAAGTTTAAGCAATGAAAAAAATGAAGAAATTATTGATAGAAAAATTAAAGAGTTTGATGTGAGGATGAGAGAAGTTTTTAAAGTTCAAAGAATTTCTGAACAGTATTTATCAAATCATTAATTAATATAACAATAATTTTTTTGTATAAATCTTTAAATATTAATTATTTAAACAAAAATGACATTAACTTAAATAAATAAAAGTAATATATATATATCTTTATATTAAATTGTGTTCTTCATCTAAATCAATTTATATATTTTATCTTTACATATACAATGCTTTCTTATTATATTTTTCTTTTTAGATATTTTTTTATAAGTGTAATTCATTAATTATTATAAATACTAATAGAATTATTAAAGCAATAGAAAGAGAACAGATAATAATAATTCTTTATTACAATAAGACAAATTATTTATTTATTTTTAAGTAAAATTACTTTATAATTAAATATTTTATGATAATTAATTTCAAAATTAAACAAAAATGAAAAGATATTTAATATTAACATTTTTACTTATATTATCAAATTCTCAAATAAACAAAAAGATTAAGGACGCAATAAATGTGATAGATAATATGATATTAGAAAATTGGACATCTATAAAAGATAAAGAATTAGAAGATTGTTTAGGAGAAAGTTGTTTAAATGATGAATTTATGAAAGCAATAGATCAATTCATATATGGAATTAAAGTTAAAAATCCAAATGAAATGAGTCTTGCAATAATATCAATGTTTACTGAAATTACTTCATCTTGTGAGACTAATCGAACTTTTGTAACTGGTAAAAAAGTATTTGAAAATTTAAGTAAAGTAGATTTTTTGTCATTAATATTGGAGAGATTAAGACTCTATAGTTATAAATTTGTTGATCTTTATACTAATCCTTATTCTACTGCTAATGATACCGGAGAATTTATTGGTTTTATATTAAATGATTTAATAAAATATTCTCAAAATGATACCGAAGAGAACCAAACGAAATATAATAATTATTGATTTTTATTTTCTTATTTTTTAAACGAAAAAAAAATTTACTTTTATTTGCTTATGTTTTTAAAATATTATATTCTTCAATATAATATTTATATTTATAAAAATCATTTTCTTTGATAAATAAAATATCATAAATACTTTTGAATTATATGATTTAAGGATTTTTCTTTTATTTTTATAATTTAATATTTTTTACATAATTTTTATTTTTTTCTTATGATTATTTCCATTTTTCCACAAGAATATTCAAAAATTTTTTTATAAAAATAAACCAAAAAAATGAAAAAATGAACGAAAAGAATTATTATAAATTAAATAAAACATAAACGAACAATGAAATATTTTCAATGAAAAAATTAATATTTAAATTCACCCAAAATTTTCTCATTATTAGTTATTATTTTATAATTGCTAATTAAACCAGAGAAAATCAAATTCATTTCTTTAATATTAATGATATTGAAATTTGATAAATTTAAGGAAGTTAATTTAACACAATTATAGAATATATAACTTATATTATTAACATTATTAGTATTAAAATTTGATAAATTTAAAGAAGTTAATTTAGAACAATTATAGAACATATTACTCATATTTTTAACATTAATAGTATTAAAATTAGTTAAATTAAATAAAAACATCTAAAGAACATATTAATAATTATTATTTCTTTTAAATTCTTCATAACTATTTAAGTTTATATATTATCTTTATTTTTCTTATTATATTCTCATATTATATAATTGTCATAGTTATTTTTCACTTTATTATTATTGTTTAAGAATTCTTTATTCAATTTTTATTTTATATATCATATTTTTCGTTTATTATTTTTATTTGTTGTTTTAATTTGTTATTTTCATTTATGAATTTTTCTAATTCTTCCTCATTTTTTTTTAATTTTTCCATTTTTTCTAAATCTTTTTCTTGGATTTTTTTTTAAATTTTCTTTTTCTTTTAATTCTTAGTTTTCTTTTTTTAACTTTTTAATCTTTTCATTTGATATTATAGTTTTGTTTTGTAAATTTAATTAAAAAATTAGAATTATTTGGTAAATTAGAAATTAAAATAAATTTTAAATTCATATTTTCTTCTTTAATTTCTATTTTATTCACATTAATTAATCCCATAATAAATTCAATAATTTCTTGTGTTGAAGATATTGATAATCCCTTTAAATGTTCAAAATTAAAATGAGATTCATAAATTCTCTTGATATTATATTAATTAAATCAAAATCAGATGATAATTTAATCAAATATTGATAATATGGTTTCTTCAATTGATATATTACTCAATATCTTTAATGACATTAAATGTCTTTTTGCTTTATAAATAATTATTTTTTGAACAATCTAAGAAAACAAATAATTTAAATCAAAAATCAGTTTTTAACATGAAAAATTATAATTATATATTTTAATAATAAATTAAAATAAATTTATATTTTTTATTTTAACTATAATAAATTATTGAAAAAGATAATCAAATAAATTGTCCACACTACTTATGAAAAAAAGTATTAAAAAATAAATAAATCAAAAGAAAATACTAATAGTATGTTAATTGGATTTTCGAGAAGGAAAAATAATCCCTAAATTTTTTGATTAAAAAAGAATTGATAAATCTAAAAAATTTCAAATATATTTTAATTGAATTAAAAGAGTATACTAATGTTTATTATCTATTATAACCAACAATTAAAAGAAATTCAGATAAAAAATATTCTATACCAAATTAAATTTAGAAATAGTTATAATAAGGGAAATATAATTGATAAAATTATCAGTATATTAAAGAAGAAGGTGTTTGTTTGATTAAAGAAGTGTTGTTCATATTATATATTAAGTTAATTTACCTATATAAGAAATTCCCTAATTTAAATAAAATTGTTGAATAATTAAATATGTATTAATATCAATGTATAATATTAAAGATTAAAGTTGAAGCAAGTGATAAAGATAAAATATATACTATTTGATAAATCTTATTTAATAAAGTTAACAAATAAAATAATCCCAGTAAATGAAATTATTAAAGATAAGAATTTAACAATAAAATTAGGTATAATTTGAGATAAGGATATTGAATGTAAACAAATTAAAATGATTTTTAAATAATTTTAAAAACTTAAATTTAGTGAATAATTTTATAAATGTAAATATTGATTAAATATATATTGGATGAACAGGATGAGATAATAAAGTAAAACTATAATTTTTGATATAATTTCTATGAAAAGATTGAAAACTATTATAAATGTTAATCTTGTGAATTAATTAGATATCATTTAATTATATTATGATATATAATAAATCAAAGAAATAGATATTTCATTAAATAAATAAAATAAAATTAAATTTAAATAATATAAAATCAAATAATTAAGAAATTTATAGAAAAAAAAAAAAAAAAAAAAAAAAAAAAAAAAAAAAAAAAAAATAATAAAAAAAAAAAAA
>JAEEGK010008765.1_pt1 | contig 23798 bp, 11 predicted proteins | sample 8958771 | NCBI WGS metagenome assembly JAEEGK01 (sample SAMN16246547, study PRJNA631951) | gut metagenome | biome: gut microbiome; feature: rumen; material: SC-attached | host: Bos | place: Iran: Karaj | collected 2018-10
AAATAAAAATGAAAAAAAAAGATAAGAAGAAGGAAGAAAAAAAACCAAAGGAAGAAAAAAAGCCAGCAGATACAAGAAAAATAGTACTTATTACAGGATGTTCAAGAGGAATCGGTTATACTTTAGTCGATAAACTTTTAGAAAAAAAAACTAAATTAAGAATTATAATGACATGTAGAAACGATGAAAAAGGACAAGAACTTTATAAAGAACTTTGTGAAAAATATCCTGAAGACGTTGAAAGATTTTTCTATCATCAATTAGATATAACTGATGAAACCAGCATTGCCAACTTGACCGAATTTATCAAAAAAAATTTCAAAAAATTTGATTATTTAGTTAATAATGCAGGTTATTCATCGACAGGTAGAGATTTTAGTGAGGAAATTTGCGAAGAGACTTTTAAAGTGAATTATACAGGAACTGTGAATTTCACCGAAAAAATGTTTGGAACTATAAATAAAAACGGGAAAATAATTTTCGTTACTGCTAAAAGTGGAACAGTATCAAAATTAAAAAATGAAAATTTAATAGGTAAATTCAAGAACGCAAAAAATGTGGATGATATTGCTAAATTAGGAGAAAGATTCAAAAAAAGTATTCAAGAAGAAAAAACTGAAGCTGAAGGATGGTACAAAAATTGTTTCGCAATTAGTAAATTATTGTTGAATTTTTATGCTAAGTTAGTTATTAAAAAAAGAGAAATTAGTCGAGAGTCAATAAGTGTATTTGCAATGCATCCTGGTTGGTGTAAAACTGATATGGGAGGTCCTCATGCTCCTTTAGAACCTATTGAAGGAGCTGAAAGAATTATTTATTTGTTAGAATTGCCTGATACTGTGAATAAAGAATTTCAAGGAAAATTCTTTGATGAAAATAAGGTCACTCCACTTGAATAAATTAAAAAAAATAATGTAATGAAAGGTGAATATTAAAATTAAAATTAAATTATTTTTATAAAAATTTAAATTATATTTTTTTAAAATTTAAAGTTTTATAATTTAAATAATTTTTAAAAATAAAAATTACAAAAAATACAAATTCTAAATGACTTAAATAAAAAAATAAATGAAAAATGAACATCATAACAAATTATTAATTAACAAAAAATTACGTCAATTTTCATCAACTAATAAATCATCCATAGAAGGAAATAAAACTACAATAAGCAATGGAAATAGAAATTCCTTTGATAATACAATTAATTTTTATATTTATTCAAAAAAAATAATTAAAAGAAATCTGAAAAAAAAATATGATATGACACCACAAAAATATATTTTAATATCAATACAAAATTTTATTGAAGCAAAATATTGTAGAGAAATTGCAGTTTTTAAAGAAAGTTTAATTTATAATTATGAAGAAGAATTTTTAAAAAGAATGTATAAAAAAAAAGAATCTATTCAAAGAATTCCTAAATTTGTTGTTTATTATACTAATTATTTATTATTTTTTTGTAGACCAATTTTCCAAGAATTAAATTTAGATGAATTATTACAAAAATATTATGAAAAGAAAGCACAAGTTTTTTATCATAATAATTATGAAAATAATAAAGAAAAGAAAAAAAGTAATGATAAAAAAATGATTGAGCAAGAAAATATTATTTTTACTCCTAAAATAAGAAAATTAATATCAAGTGATAATTCAATTTCTCATTTAACAATAAAAAAGAATGAAAATACTTCTTCATTTAATACAATTTATTCTTTGGAAAATTCAATTTTAAAAATATTAAATGAAAATACAAAAATAGAGAATAATATTATAAAAAAGAAAGAAAATGAAAATGAAAAAAATAGACCTAAATTAATATTAAAATCAAATAATCAATATAAAAGACTTCAAATAATAAATCATGAAAATGAAAAAGAAAAAATAATTGTATCAACATCAAAAGAAGATAAAAAAGTAAAAAGTAAAATAGATAAAAGTTCTCTTCCTTTATATCAAAGACATTCTCGAAACTTAGTTTATAATAATCCACTTTATACCGAAGAAAATACATTTTCAAATAGAAAAAGAGATAATAATAAAATATTAAACACAAAACATTTAAAAATTTTTTCATCTCAAACAAATAATTATCCAATTTGCTTAACTGAAAGAAATGATATTACAAATAAGAAAAAAAATATTATTCCTCCATTAAAAACTCAAAATATTTATAAAAAAAGAACTCCTTCTGTTTCTTTAAGAAGTAGTAGTCTTAATAATAATAATAAAAAAAATCAAAAATTATTTATTACTCCTTCTAAAACTGATAATAATAATATTAATCCTTATAAGACTATTTATAATTTTAAAGGTGGAAGAATTAAAACCAATTTTTCTTTTAAGAATAAAGTTTCTATTAGAAATCCTAAATTTATTTCAAACAAAGGATTTAATCAAATTAAAGAGTGTATTCAATTTCAGAAAAAAACTATTAAATATAAAATGCCTTAATTGAAACAATAATTAAAAAAAATAAATGGAATTAAATAATTTTCTAATTATAAAGTTATTTATATATGTCATTAAAACAATTATTTTTTTAATTTATCTTTTTTTAAAGGGGAATATTAGAATAAATTATATAATTAATCAATTTTAAAAAAATATAGAATATCGAATTTTAGAAAATGTTATTATTTTTAATATAAAAAAATAAGAAAAATAATTTTTAAAATATTTTTACATTAATTTAATATAAATAATTATTTATTATAATATTAAATAATTAAAATGAAAATAAATATATAAAACTAATTTATATATAAATATGATAATTAAAAAACACATACAATTATACCATGTCTACATATAAATTCTAATTCATTTATTTATTTAATTATTATTTTCATTTTAATTTTTTTTCTTTTTGTTTTTATTTAAATCTGCAAAAGTAGGACTATCACAAAAAATTTCTTGAGATGATTTATCTCCATAAAATTGAGAAATATCAAATTTATCAAATTTTTCATTTTTATCAAAATCATTGTTATTATTAATTAAACTTTTAAAAAAAATTGGTATTTTTTTTTCTTTTGGTTTTGAAAAAATATCTAAAGTTTTTGAAATAAATCTATTATTTTTAATAGGGGAAAAATTTAATTTATTATCACTATTTATTAGTTTAAATTGAATACTTTTTAATAATTCAATTTTATCTTTTTTATTTTCAGTTTCTTCAATTTTTGTTTCTTCAATAAAACTTCTATTTAAACTAATTAAAGTATTTTTATCTTTAAAATTAGAAATTAAACTTTCAAAAAATTCAGTTTCTTTTTTTTGTTCAATTATAGATATTTCACTATACTCATCAAAAATATTATTAACAATTTTATCGTTTGGATTATTATCAATTAAAGTAATTGTTAATTTAGTTTCCATTAATTTATGATAATTAGGATATAAATCATTTAATATTTCAATTTTTTCAATAATTAAATTAGTTAAGTTAGTTTTATTTTTATTATTACTTGATGATAAATTATTTTGATTTATTGTTGAATTAGATTCATAATTTTTTAAAGTAATATATAATTTTTTATTTAAATATGAAATTAAATTATCAAAAGTCATTCTTAATTTAAGAGAATCATCAATAACACATAAAAATTCACGATCGAAATAAGGAAAATCACATTTTATATTATTATATAAAGTTAATTTTGGATTTATTGAAAAAAAATAAGATAGAATAAATTTTTCAATATAATTTAAGTTTTTATTTGGAATTATTGGAATACAAGATAAATAATCTTCTTGAGTTTTTTGAAAAGTTAATTCATATTCAGAATATTCACTTGAATTTCTTGATAATTTTGATGATTTATAAAATTGTATTATTCCTATTCCATTATTTACTTTTAAATAAGTTGATATGAAAGATAATCTTGGATATGTTGATAATAATGTCAATTTTGTAGAATAATAATTTTTATATTTATTTAAATTATGTAGTAATATTTGATTTAATGTTAATTCTTTATTAAATTTTTCATTATTATCTTTGGATAATAATTTCATTAAATTAAAAAAAATTGTATTATTTTCACAATTAATAATGATATAATTTATAAATTTAATTTGAGAAGAATGATGCTGTTCTATTCTAAAAATCATTGAATTTAAAATTTTAATAAATTTATTAGTGAGATATTTTACAAAAAATTTTTGAAATAAAATTGAAATATTATTTAAGTTTTCATTATAATAATCATTTCCTCCAATAAAATTAAAAAAAACATTTGAAATAAATTTCAAATAAAACTTAATTAAACTTCCTTTTATATTTTTTTTAGCCACTATTATAAAATAAAATAAACAATTATATATAAAAATCTTCTTATCTCTTAAAAATATTTCAGAAATATTACAAAGAGATAAAGAAGTTAAAATATTTTTAAAACAATTTTTTTTTGAAAATAATTTATCATCTTCATTCATATGATATGATAATAATTCATTTCCATCATGATTATATATAAAAAATTTATCAATACTAAAATTAAATTCAAACAAATTACTTAATGCAGTGTCTGTTATTCCTATTTTTTCAATTTGAGATATTTTTTTATAAATAATTATTGAATTTATAAATTGATTATAATTCATATTCTTATTCTTTTTTTTAATTTATTTTTTTATATAAATAAAAATTTAAATAAAAATAATAATTTATTTGAAAAAAAAAAAAAAACAAATTTTTTAATTTTTAAATTTAATTATATTTTATTTTGTTCAAGTAAATTTTTAAATTCATCTTCAGTAAAAGCAAGTAATCTTGCATTTTCTAAATGAACTTTTTGTCTTTTTAATATAGAACATAATTTAAGAGATTTCTTAAAAGCAGCATAAATTTCATTTTTTTGTTTTTCTAATTTCTTATTTTCTTGTACTAATTTATCAATTTCTTTATCTTTTATTTTTTGTTCTGTTGTTGATGTAATTACAATATTTTTTTTATCTAATTCATCTAATAATTTTGCAATTTGTTTATCTTTATTAATTAATTCTTGTTTTGTTTTTCTTTCATTAATGATACATTGATTATATTTTTTTTGTATATCATTAAATTTTTCTAATAAAGTATTATATTCATTTTTTTTATCAGAAACTAAATTTTTATATTTATCAATTTGTATATTTAAATTATTAATTTGAGAAACATAAGAAGAATTTTTATTTTGATTACTTTGAGTATTTTTATTATTATTATTAGGGTTTTTTAATTCTTCAATTTCATTTTCTTTTATTTTAATTTGTCCAAAAGCTTTATTTAATTCTTCTTCTAAAGATTCAATTTTTATTTTTTGAAATTTATTTATTGATTCTAATTTTTTATTTTTTTCTTTCATATCATTTAAACTTTTAACTAATTCATATTCATTTTCCATTTCTTGTCTTTCAAATTCATCATTTTCATCATTATCAATATTAATATTTTCTTCATTTAATTTATTATCTTTTGAATTTTCATCTTGATTTTCTTCAGGATTATTTTCATAATATTCTTCAAATTGAATTACACTTCCTGGAGAATGATTTAAAGTATTAATTTTATTATTTTTTTCATTTGGTGGTGAAGGGTCCATTTATAAATTTAATATATAAATAAATTTAAAATAAAAAAAAACAATTTATTTAATTTATAATAAATTTTAAATATATAATTTCTATTTTAGAAAAGTGATATATTAAATATATAAATATGTATTTATTCAATTTGATTTATTTTTTTTCAAATAAATAAAAATTCTCATTTTGAAAATAAATTAAAATAAAATATTAAATGGAATCATCAGCTCAAATAAAACTTTTTTCAAATTTATCAAATAGAAAAGAAATAAATCCAGAAAAAATATCAAAATCAAATTTAAAAAAATTAAAAGGTTTAAATAGTTCAAAAACCCCAGAAAAAACTCATTCTCATTCAAAGATTTCATTATCAGAAATGTCCAAAACGACAACAACGTCATTATTTTCATCAGAAGAAATTCAATTTGGTAAACAATCTTTATTTATATTTGGAATAAATAACAAAATAAGATTAACAGTTCAAAAAATAGTATTTAACAAACATTTTACATTAATAATAGATATTTTAATAATGATAAATTCAATATTATTAGTTTTTGAAACATTTACAGAATATTATAAATTAAACATATATTTAAATTACATTTTTACTTCATTATTTACATTAGAATTTATTTTAAAAATAATAGCATTTGGTTTTGTATTAGAAAGACATACTTATTTAAGAGATCCTTGGAATTGGTTAGATTTTTTTGTAGTAATTACTGGTTTAATTGGTTTACTCCCTGGTTTTAATAAAAATTTAAATTCATTAAGAGTTTTTCGTTTAATTCGTACTTTAAAAACTATAAAAATGTTTCCTAATGTAAAAAGATTCTTTAATGTTATTATTAATAGTTTAATTGATTTAAGTGCAGTTTTAGTTATGTTATTTTTTTTTTGTTTAGTTTTTTCTATTTTAGGTTTATCTTTATGGAGTGATAGATTTAATTATTTATGTAGAATTATAAAAGAACCTTATCATGGTAAACTTAGTGTTAATCCTGAATTTAATCATACTTTATGTGGTGGAAAAAATAAATGTAATAATCATCCTGAATTATGTTTATCTTCTATGGAATATAGAAATAAAAAAACTTTTTTTATGAGTAAAGCTTTTTATTGGGATGATGAAGTTAATAATGAATATTTTAATTATGGTTTAAGTAATTTTGATAATATTTTTAAAAGTTTTTTTGTAGTTTTTTTAGTTATTACTGGAGAAGGTTGGGTTAAAATTATGTATTTAATGATTGATGGTTATAGTTATTATATTTCTGTTTTATATTTTGTTGTTTCTGTTATTACTAATTATTTTTTTATGCTTAAGTTAACTATTGCTGTTTTATTATATAATTTTGAAAAAAGTAGAAATGTTGTTTTTGATTTAGAACAAAAAATTAGAGAAAGAAAATCAAAAAGAAAATTCTTTAAAATAAGTTATCAAGTTAAATTATTTCATCAAGCTAATATTATTAAATATAAAAAAAAATATCCTAGAATTAAAATTAAGAAATCTCAAAGATCAAAAATTTATGAAAAAACTTTTTGTGATTTATTTAAAAAATTATTACCTATTCAATTATTTAAATATGTACCAAAAAAAAATTTATATCATCATAATTGTTTTTTTGGTTATATTTGTTATCTAATTTATTCACAACCTTTTATGCAGATTTTTTTCTTTTTAGCAATTATAGCAAATTCAATAATTTTAGCATTTCAAAGTAATTCAAAATCAGAAAATATTTTAAATAATTTTGAAATAATAAACATAATATTTTTATCAATTTTTGTATTAGAGCAATTTTTATTAATTTTTGGTTTAGGTTTAAAAAAATTTTGTTCTAAATTTTTATATATATTAGATTTTTGTATAGTATCAATATCAGCAATAGAATTATTTTTAAAAAGGAATAAATCAGGAGCAAAAACTTCAACATTAAGTGCATTTCGTATATTAAAAATATTTAGAGTAATAAAATTATTTCAATCATGGGTTCAATTTAATATAATAATGGAAAGTATAAAAAGAACTTGTTATAGAATGCTTGATTTTTTTTTTTTATTTATTATTTTTTTATATATGTATTCACTTTTAGGTTATTCTTTATTTCATAATTCTTTAAGATTTAGTTTAAATGGTGAATATTCTGCTAAAAGAAGAAGTAGTAAATTTAATTTTGATACTTTTTTTCAAAGTCTTTTAAGTACATTTTTAATTATTATTGGTGATCATTGGGAAGATCTTTTTTATCAATGTTATAAAAGTTCTTATAATAATAAATTGTATGTTTTAGCTTATTTTTTTACTTTAGTTATTTTTGGACAAATTATTTTAATGAATATATTTTTATCATATTTAATTGATAATTTTGAAAAATCTTGTTGGGAATTAGAAAGGAATGTTTATATTAGAAAAGCATATTTATCATATTATTTTGCCCCTTATAGAACTTATATTTCTGAAAATAATGAACAAAAAAGAATTCAAAAAAAAGAAAATGCTGAAAATGTATTTAAAGAATATTTATCAGTATCAAAAAAATTAAAATTAGCAAAACAAGGAAAATTAGTTTTAATTGGTAAATCTACAATTAATTTTATAACAAATAAAGCAAATTTAATAGAAGATTATTTAGTTATTCACAGATATAAAAAATTTAAAAATATAAAAGAAATACAATTTCATAAAATATTTCAAGATATAAAAGATGTATCAAAAATACAAGAAAAAAAAATTGAAAAATTAAATTGTTATAATTTTGCAATTGATTATAATGAAGAATATGAAGAAGATAAAACAATAAAAAGAACAAAAACTTATACTCCAGATCCATCATATATTAAAAAAAATATTGAATTTATTCTTCAAAATGCTTATAATCCAAATAATTCACTTATTCCTAGAAGAAAAACTGAAAATAGACATTTAAAGACAGGAATTTTTAATAATCAAAGATTAAAATTTTTAGAAGTTAATACTCATTGTGATCATATTTTTCATTATTTATTAAATGATAATGCACCTAAAGAAAGAATTGAAAAAGAAGTTGAAGAGATTAAAACTAATAAAAATACTTTTAAAAAAAAACTTGTTAAACAAAAAACTTTATTAAATGTTAAATTTAAAATTAATATATTAAATGATAAAATTGAAGAAAAACCACAAAAAGAAAAAATAAATCTTAATTTTATAATAAAACCTTCAATAGGAGTAAGATTAAAAGAACATATGAAACATAGTTCTCTTTTTATTTTTCATAAAGATTGGAAATTAACAAAATTTATAAGAAAATTAACTCATTCAAATGAATTTAATTATATAATTTTTGTATTTATTATTATAAGTATTATTGTTCTTTGCTTTGATAATCCTTGGGTAAGAGAAAATTCAGCAGAACAAAAAACAATAAAATATTTAAATTACTTTTTTAATATTATATTTTTATTAGAAGGTCTTTTAAAAATAATAAGTGATGGTTTTATATTTAAAGAAAAAACAGATTTAAAATTAAATTTAAAAGGAACAGAAGTTTTTGAAAGAATAATAAATGAATTAAACGATCATTCAAAAAATCAAAATTTTGAACAAATAAGTGAAAATGATAAAATAATAGCAATTCAAAAAGTTTTAAATAAATTAGAAAAGCAAAAATCATATTTATTAGATCCAGTAAATTTAATAGATTTTTTTTGTATTATAATAGGAATAATTGATATGTGTTCAAAATCAAAAAATTTAAGTTATTTAAGAGCATTAAGAGCAATAAGAAGTTTTCGTCCTATTCGTTTATTAACTCAAAGTACAAATTTATCTCTTTTATTAAAATGCTTATTAATTTCTATTCCAGCATTAGGAAATATTTTATTAATTTGTTTAATGTATTTATTTCTTTTTTCTATTATTGCAATGAATTTATTTTCTTCAAGAGGAAATGGTTATTGTAAAGGAAATAAAAATTTAAATAGAGAAGAATGTCTTTCTTCTAAAGGAGAATGGGTTTATAATAATGAACATTATGATAATTTTTGGAGTTCTTTAAAAAATAATTTTGAATTAATGATGGGAGAAGATTGGGCTGAAAGAATGATTTTATCATATAGAATGAATGGTAATGAATTAACTTATGTTTTTTATATTGCTTCTATTATTATTGGAAATTTATTTATTTTAAATTTAATTGCTTCTGTTTTAATACAAAAATTTAGATTTTTAAAATTTAAAAAAACTTCTTATCCTGAATTAGATACTTATGAAATTGATTGGTTACAAATTCAAAAAATTATGATGAAATATAAACCTATTCAAGAATATTCAATTAATAAAAAAAAAGATGCAAATTGGAAAAAAAAATTAAGTGAATTCGTTTCTTCTAATTTATTTAAAACTTTAATAGATTTTATTATTATATTATCAACTATTGAATTAATGTTACAATATAATGGTGCTTCAGATTCATATAATATAATGTTAAAAGTTTTTAATATATTATTTACATTATTATTTACTGTAGAAATAATAATGAAATTAATAGTAAGTGGTGGTTTATTTTTTAAAAATAATTGGAATCTTTTTGATTTTATAATAACACTTTTATGTGATATTTTAGCAATTATTTATATTTATAATTTATTTAAAGCTTATGATAGTCATTCATTAAGTACTTTTCCTTTAATTTTAAGATTATTTAAAATTTTAAGAGTATTTCGAATCATATCAAATTTTGGTATATTAAGAAATTTATTTAATACAGTTATGATAATGATGCCTTCAATAGGAAATGTAGGATTAATTATTGGTATAATTATAGTAATATATGGAAATATAGGAATGAATATTTTTGGTACAGTTCCATATAGAAATTCAATAATTAGAACAAATAATTTTAGAAATTTTATTTCAAGTTCACTTGTTTTATTTAGAGTAATTTCAGGAGAAGATTGGAATGAAATTATGAATGAAGTAGCATATCATGATTGTAGAAATAAATCAAGTTCAGAATATTTAAATGATTTCTATTGTTATTATTATAATATAACATGTTATGATAATTATAAAATAAATTATACAAATATTGATTTAATTCATTCAAAACAAATTGAAGTTGATGATCCAGATAATAATGAATTAAGTTATCATTTTACATGTGGTAATAATTTCAGTTATTTTTATTTTATTACATTTGTAATAATTACACCAGTAATATTATTAAATTTATGTATTGTAATGGTTGTAGAAGGATTTAGTGATTCAATGCATGAAAGTGAAAGTTTACTTAATGAAGATTATATGAATAAATTTATTAAATTATGGATTGATTATGATCCACAATGTAAATTATATATTTTACCTCATGAATTTATTTTAATTTTTAAACAATTAACTCCTCCTTTTGGAATTAATTATGATAGACATATTAATTATAATCCTTTAAAATTAGAAAAAAATAGACATCAGCATAAAATATTTTGTAAATATTTAAAAAATGATGATGATGATGATGATGGTGAAAATAATATAAATTTCAATGATGTAATATTTAATAATCATTTTTCAAATTTACCATATGGTTTTCAATTTAAAAATTTTTACGTTAGTAAAAATAAAAAATTTTATACAGATGATTTAGAAGTATTAAGAATATTAAATAAATTAGATTTAGTAAATTATGAAGGAAATTCTAGAATAATAGAAGTTAAAAGATCATATACTTTTGAAAATCAAATAATTGGAAGAGGAGAAAATAATAGAATATTATTAAAAAATAAAAAAGATAATTATTATATTCATTTTGTTGATGCTTGTTTAGCATTAAGTAGATATGCTGTTTCAACAAGTCAACATATTGATTATAGTAAATTTAGAGAACAATTAGTAAATTCTTATGCAATTAATAAATGGAGTAAATATTTTAATGGGCCTCAAATTTTTTCTTTATTTGCTAAAAGAGGAACATTTAATGAAGATGATAATAGAATTTGTTTTAAAATGAGTAATAATGTTTTAAATAGAGTAAATAAAATTTATAATACTAAAATTAATGATAATCCAAATCTTCTTAAAAATAATATGTTATGGAAAAAACATTTTAATAGAAAGAAAAAAAGAGGAAAAATACAATTAAATGATTATATGAATGTTTCTAATTTACCATTTTTAAATAGTATGAATTTTAATGAAGATAATAATACAAGTAGAATAATTAATCCAGAACAAACTTTTATTAGTATGAAAAATTCTATATTTAGTGATTTAAGTAAGAATAAAACTATTAAACCTGGAATCAAAAATTCTGGTTTAAGAAATTCTAATAATTCTTTATTTATGTCTCCTAATAGAAGAAGAAAAGAAAAAAAAGAATTAACTTTAACTGAAAAAATCAGAATTCAAATGAAATTGTAAAAATAAATTATTTTATTTATTTTTATATTAATTCTTGTAGTTTTTATTTTTAATTTTTTTAAACTTTATTAAAAGATATATTATAAAAAAATAAAAAAGTTATTTACCATAAAAATTTATTATGTAATCTATTTAATTTTTTTTTTTACTTTTCATCATTAGTATTTTTAATTACAACTTTCATTTTATTAATAAAAGGAAGACTAACATCATCTTCATTTAATTTAATTCCTTTTTTTCCTTTTAATATATCAAAAATTTTATTACTTTTAGTAGCTTCGATATTTTCATTTTTAGCTTCTTCTTGAACACTTTTAATAATAACTTGAATTTTATTAATTATAGGTAAAGGAATATCTTTTAATTTTAAACCTTCATCATTTTTTTTTGATTCAATTATTTTTTTCAAAGTAGAATTAGTATTAATTTGTTCTTCTTCAATTGTATTTTTTTTACTAATTTTCCTATCTTTATTTCCTGCTTCTTCAATAATACTTTTTTTACTTTTTTTACCTCTTTTTATATTAGGTGGATTATCAGGAATAACTCCCATAATTATTTCATAATCTTTATTAATTGCTTTTGGTAAAATTGGAGACCAATTTATAAATTTTCTCTCATTTGATATTTCTTCTTGAATATCATCAATTACATAATATTTAGTTGTATTTTCTTTTCCATTATCTAAAAATTTTAATGTTATGATTGGTTCTTTTAATTCTATTTTTATTTTTATATTTGGTGAATTACCATCAAATTCAATTGTTAATTTATCATTTTTTTCTTCTGATTCTTTAAAGTAATCTCCTTCTATTAAATCTTTAATATCTTTTACCCAATTTCCAATATTAAAATCATCTAATATATCATAATTATATGATATTGTGTTATTATCATAATTTATATTTAAAAATTTTATAAAGAATAATACTTTGTTTAAATATGTTTTTATTCTAATAAATTTTGCCATTTGATAAAAATTAAAGTTTATTGTATATGTATCTTGTCTGTTTTTTTCTAAGTTTAATATTGTAACTATTGCATATAATGGTTTAAATTGAAGTATTGAATTATATAAACTTTTATCTGTGTAAATATCATTTAATTCCCAATTATCAAAAGAATAAAATTTAACTTTTGGATTTGTTATAAAGAATATTGTATTATCATTTGGATAAAGAGAAGATAAATTTTCTATTAAAGTTCTAAATTTTTTAAAACTAGATAAATATTTCATAATATAAAAATCCCAATTTAAAAATTTGTTTTGTAATAAATATATCATTAATTCAAATTCAATATATTGTTGAACTTTAGTATTAAAATCATCAATAGAAAAAGTTGCCAAAGGTAAATGAATAGTAACTTTAAATATTTTTTTAGGAGTTGTCCAAATAAAATAGAATTGATTATAATTAAAATAACATAAACTTTTTTGAATAGGTGGAAAAAGTTCATATGTAAAGTATTTAATTTCAGCTTTAATAATTTCTTCTTCATTAATTTTAACTTTTGGTGGTTCAGTCATTAACATTCCATCTTTTTGATTTAATTTATCTAAAGGAATAACATTTTCTCTTGGTTGAATTAAAGGAATTTCATCTTCAATTGATTTTTTTCTTTGTTTTTCTGGTTTTTCTTTTTTAAATTCTTCATTATTATTTAAGAAAGGATATAAATTATTATAATTAATATTAACTTTTTCATAATTTTCATCAAATTTTAATATTGATGATAATAAAATTTTAAAATTTTCTTCTCCTTTAATATAAAATATAGGAAGTAATTCAAAAGGAATATCAAATTCAATATTATTTGATTTTAAAAAATTATCTTCTTCATTTATTCCATCAGTAATATCTTCAAAAGTAATTTTTAAAGAATTTAAAACTAATTTAGCTTTTTTTTTTCCTTTTCCAAATTCATATTCTTTAACTAAATTAGTTTTTTCATTTGAATAATCTTTTTTTTCAATTTTAATACTTTCAACCATTTCATTAACTAAATTACAATATTTTTCTCTATCATCAAAAATTTCATGAGGATCATAATTTAAATTATTATATTCTCCATTAAAAATATCTTTTTGTAATTCATCAAATGCATTATCAATTCCAGGAATAATTTTATATCTTTGTTTAATTATCAAAGGCATTTTTGCTAAATTTTCACTTAATGAAATATTTTTAAATCTTTGACTTCTAAAAGAAATTTTAGCAAGTGAAGCAACTTTAGGCATTAAATCACCTTTATCATTATATAAAGGACATAATTTTGGTATTCTTTCAGAACGAATATGAGGATTTCTTATTGTTGAATAATCTTCATCTTTTGAGTTTTCATATACTAATGAATTTGAACGATTTAATGATGTTAATAAAGGAAGTTGATTTGAATATAAACTGTCATCATTTTTTATATAGTATTTATTGTAACTGTCTGAGGATTGAATTACACTTTTTGTTACTTTTAATATTGAATCAACTTGAAGGTCAATTTTTCCCATTTTCATTTTTTTATTGTTTTTTTTTATTATTTTTTGTAAGTTATTTTTTTGTTTTATAATTTTTTTTATAAATATTATAAATTTTTTTTTTAATATTTTTTAATTATTTAAATATTATTATTTGCTTATTATATTTATTTTTATTTTTTTTTTTGTTGAATAATTAAATTAATAATGATTATTTTCCTTTTATTAAATTTTATATCCTTTTATTATTTTTTCATAATTATAATCATCAATAACATTACTATTACTTTCATTATTTTTTTTAATTATATTTTGTAATTCTTCTTCTAAAGGAGTAGTATGAAAATGTATTCCAAAGCCAAAATGACTAATTTTTTTCCTTCTAATTTTTTGTTTAGGATCAATAACAAAATTCCATAGTAAACCCATATTTTTCATAATATAATAAGTAACAATAAATTTAAATAAGCCTTCTTTATTATATTCAGTACAAGCATCAAAAGTATCATCTTTATAAGAAACAGTAATTTTTGAATCAGATTTTTGACCTCCTAATTGTTGAATTAAAACATTATTATTTTTAGCATAATTTAAAAATAAAGTTAATTTATTATTAATTTTATAACAAATATCAATAACATAACCTGGTAAAGCAGATAAATAATTAAAAGCAAAACCAAAATTATTTTTTTCTGTTATTTTATTAAATAATGTATAATTATATCCTATTGAATAATTATCTGGATTTTTATATGCCTCAAATCCACAAAATAAATTTTTATAAATTGATGTTATTGTACTTATTGAAAATAATTCAGATGATAATTTTATACTTGTATTTAATCTATTAAATTCTTTTACATATTCTATTGAATAAATATTATTTGAAAAATCTTTTTTTTGCATTTGAGTTATTAATTCTAATCTTTCTTTATCAGAAAAAAAAATATGACTTTGTAATAAAATTGATTCTGGTAATTCTTTTTTTCCAACAAGTAAAATACCAGAATTATTATTTTGATTATTTGGTATAAAACAAGTTGTATTTAATGAAGTATTATTTAATATATTTTTTCCTTTTTGAACAATTAAAGAATAATCCAAATTAAAAAATTGATTTGGTTTAAATGATAAATTAAATTTTATCCCATCCCAATTATCTTCCATTGCTCCTCTATAAAGTGAACTTATTCTACTAAAATTTATTCCTGGTTGATGTTCATTATTTAATTCATTATTATTTATATTTAAATTTATTGGAATTTCTATTTCTTCTTTTTTACTTAAACATTTGATTTTTTTTAAAAGTGAATTGATTAAAAATGACATTTTGTTATTTTTATCAATTATAAAAAAAAAATTAAAATATTATATTTTATATTCATACTAATTTTAGAGGAGTATTTAATTCTAATGGTACTTGTTTATTTATTGAATTTGTTTCTTTTATTTTTTGTATTTCTTTTTTTAATTTTTCATTTTCTGTTTTTAATTTATTTAATTCTTCTTCTTTTTGTTTTTTTTCATTTAATAAATTTGGTAATTTTAAATTTATTTTTGGAGTTTTATTTTCATATTCTTCTAATTCTTTTTCAAATATTAATTTTTGTTTTTCTAATTCTTTTATTTGCCTTGACTTTTTATCATTTTGTTCTTTTAATAAATTAATTTGTTTTATTTGTGATAAAATAATATTATCATTTTTATTTTTTTCTTCTGTTAATTCTTTATATTCATTTATTTTATCTTTCAAACTTTCGATTTCATTTTCTTTTTCTTTAATATTATTTTTCATTTCATTAATTTTATCTTTCATATTTTTATTTTTTTCATCAAGTATTTTTTCTTTATTTAACATTTCTTCATTTTCATTTTCTAAAAATTTAATTTTATTTTTAACTTCTTCAATTTCATGTTTTAATTTATGATTTGTAGCAATTAAAATTTTAGTTTGTTCACTTGCTTTATGTGATTCATTATCTAAATCATTCATTTTAATAACATTATAATTATATTCTTTTGAAATTGAATTTAATTGTTCTTTTGCATCTTTTAATTTATTTTCTATTTCAAATAATCTTAAAACTTTTGCATTTTTAGTTTTTAAATTATTTAATTGATTTGTTTTATTTGTTAATTCTTTATTATATGAATCTAATTTTTGTTGTAAATTTTTAACTAAAGATTTATTTCCATTATCAATTTCAAAATTTTGTCTTTCAATTGGACTTTGAATTTTTTGACAATCTGAAATTAATGTTTCTATTATTTTCATTGTTTTTATATTTTCTTCTTCCATTTGATTATGTGCATTTTTTAAATTTTGATATTCTTTTGTCTTTTGTTTTATTTCTTTTATTAATTGAGACATTTCTTCTTCCATTTTTTCTCTGTCAAATAAATCTATTGAATTTGGGGAAAATTGTTTCATACTTAATGAATTTGATAAACAACGATTTTTATTTTGAAATATATTTGAATAATTAAATATTGTTTTTGAATTGATATTTTTATTGAATAATAGTGACTTTTGAATATTCATTTTTTTAAAGTTATTCTATTTTTTTTCTATATTTGAATAATTATTATTTTTATTAGAAAATATTGATATATAAGTAATTAAAAAATGTTATTTGAAGTTGATGAAAAATTTACAGAAGAACAAGAGCAAATATCATTGGTAATAAAATTTATTTTAAATATAGCTCAATTCATTATTTATATATTTTGAAAAAAAACCAATTAAAAATATTGAAGAATTATCTAATGATGAAACATTTTATAATCTAATAATATCAATTGAACCAAATTTAAATGGAATTAAATTAATTGATAATACAAATTTTCAAGGAAAATATACAAACTTTATAAATATAATAAATAAAGTAACTGAATATGTAAATAATCTTAATGATAAATCAATAATCAAACAAACAACAAACTTTAAATCAACAATAAATATAAATGAAATAATTAATAAAGATAAAAAGGCATTAAATAAATTATTTGAAATGATAATTTTTATTTCAGCAATATCATCAAATACAGAATCATTTGATAGATTAGAAAATTGTGATGAAAATATAATTTCTTATTATTTACAAGTCATACAAAAATATACTCGTAAATTTGATTCAGATGATAATAATTTATATGGTAGAATTACAACTTCAAGAATTTCAAGAATGACAAGATTTTCAAAAGTTAGAAAATCAAATAATGACTCTTATAAAAGACAAAATGATGAAGAAATTGAAGAAAAAAATAATATTATTGAAAAATTACAATATGATATATCTGATTTAGAAATGAAAAATAAAGAATATTTAATAGAGTTAGAAAATTTAAATGCTATAAAAGAAAGTAATGTTTTATTAAGAAATGATTTAATTAAAGAAAAAGAAAGAAATGATAGAATGCAAGGTGAATATGAAAAAATATATGAAGATAAAATAAAAATTATTCAGAGTTTAGAAGAAAAATTAAAGTCAATTAATTATAAATATGAACAATTAAATAAAAAATTTATTTCATTAGAAAATGAACTTTTATCATATAAAGATTTAAAAATGGAAAATGTAAAATTGAAAAATAAAGTTAAAGATTTACATTTAATTAAAGAAAAAGATGAAAAAATAAATGAATTAGAAATTGAAATTGAAAATAAAAAAAATAATATACAAAAATTAAATAATGATATAGAATCATTAAATAAAAAAATATCACAATTGACAATTGACAAATTTACACTTGAAGAAGAAAAAAGAAAAAGTATAAATATTCAAAATCAATTAAATTTAGAATTAGAAGAACAAAAAAAACAATATAAAATTTTAGATGATAAAATGAAAATAATGGATTCTTCAATTAATTCTAGATTATCTTTAAATAGAGTTTCTAGATTAAGTTTAAATAATAATAATAATAATAATTTAGATTCAACTCAAATAAATTTAGAAAAAATACAATATGAAAATGAAATTGAAACTTTAAATACTGAAAATGAAGAATTAAAAACAGAAATTCAAAAATTAAAAAATAATATTACTGAAATTAATAGTGAAAAAAATAACCTTTTAGGAGAAAAAAATTTAGCTATATTAGAAAAGGAAAAATGCTTAGAATCATTTCAACAAAATAAATTAGAAATACAAAATATGAAAATAGAATATGAAAAAAATATTAAAGAATATGAAAAAAAAATAAATGACATAAAAAGTAATTATTTAATAAAAGAAGAGGAAAAAGATAAAGAAATAATTTTATTAAAAGAAGAAATAGAAAAGCAAAAAGAAAATGAATCAAAAATAAAAGAATCAATAAATAAAGAAGAATTAGATAAAATGACAATTCAATGTATGAATTTAAAAAATGAAAATGAAGAATTATTTGAAAGAATGCAAAAAGAACATAAATTAATAGCATCAGCAATTTCAAATATAAGTATTGAAATAATGGAATATAAATTAAATAAAAATAAAACTCATAAACAAAAATTAGATGAAATTCCAAAAACATGGTATGAAATAGAACGTAAAAAAAATTTTCCATCATTATATTATGATGATTATATATAAACAAAAAAAAAAAAATGGAAAAATAAATTTTTTTTATAAATAATTTTTGCTCTTATTTTTATTATATATATATAATAATTTAAAAATATACCAAAAATTAAAAATAATGTTTTTATAATTAAATTAAGGAATAATCCCATTAGTTAATTTTTGAAAAATATCATATTGTGTAGTTCTCCAACTATTTAAAGCTTTATCAACTAAATTATAAACAATATTTAAAATATCCTCATCACTATAAGTTAATAAAAATCTATCTCTAAAATTATTAACAACATCTTTAATATTTTTTCCATTAAAACAAGGCATAGGAACACCAATTCCCATTGCTTCAACAATATTACAAAATATATCAACATATTTTTTACATTCAATAATTCCTTTATAAAATATTGATTTAAAATATAAAAAAATATCAGATTCAATTCCACCCATAACTTGAATATAATCTTTTGTTAATTTAAAAGGTGCATTTTCAAAATTTAAATTACCACCTGGTGATATTCCTAATATAAAACCAAAATCAATATGAATTAAATTACCTTTTTTATCTAATAAAATATTACCATTATGTCTATCTTTTATTGATATTAAATATGATATTATTGAATATGCTGCTAAACTCTCTACAAAATTTTTTTGAGCTTCTTCAAAATTTTCTTTAAAATATGCTCTGAAAAATTGATTAAATGTTATTTTATAATCTAATAATTTTTTTTTAAGTGCATCTATTGATATTGTATCTGGTAAAAATTCAATTAAACCACTTTGACTTGATGTTATTACTATTTCATATGGATGAAGATGAAGAGGTAAATTTGCTTTTTTAAATATTTCATTAAATTTTTTTATTAATTGCATTGTCATTACTTCTTGTCTTAAATCATCATTTGATTTTGCTATAAATGATTCAATTGATAATGATTTATAATTTTTATATTGACTTTTTGATTTTATTTCTGATGTTATTGTTGACCAATTTTGACCAAAAATATCTTTTAAATTATTATTTACTAAATCATCTGCTTTTGTTTGATTTTCTGTTGTTGTTTGAATTGATATTATATTCTCTATTTCTACTTCTTTTTCTTCTTCTGGATGCTCATTTTGATATTTTATTTCTTCTAATATTTTCTTTGTTTTTTCTTTCTCTGAATTTGTTTGACTTTTTTTTTCTTTTTCTTCTTCTTCTTCTGATTCAAATACTTTTTCTTCTGTTGATTGAGTTACATCATCTATGTCATTTGTTTCTGTGTTAACTATTTTTATTTCTGAATTTTCATCTATTTTTTTTTGTCTTAATTCATTTAAATTTATACATTCAAATGTTAATTTTACTGGAACTCTTGCTTTTGTTGAAAAACAAAATGAATAATTTGGAAGGAAATTTATTATTATTTTATTTGAACTATTTTCAAACGGTAAAATATAACCTACAAATGGATTATTTTTTAAATCAAATTTTGTTTTTATATATTGATTTATTTTTTTATTTATTTTTATTAAATGTTTTCTTAAATATTGATTTCTTGCTTGTTTTAAAGTTTTTGGAGGTTCATTTTTTATACCATTATTTTTTTTGTCTTGTCCTGGTTTAATTAATTTTAATTTATCACATATCTTTTTTAATTTTATATAAAATTCAATTGTATTATCAAAATGATTTAATTTTGCACTTTTATTAATAAAAAATTGATTATCATAATCATCTTCATTAGAAATTTTTACTCCATTAATTAAACTCATTTCAATATCTTCAATACATTTATCAAATTGTTTTGATTTACCTTCTAAATCTTTAATATATGAATTAAAAATCCAATTTGCACATACTGCAAACATATTGTCTTCTGCTGCTTTATAAGTTATATAATTTTCAATTGGTTGCATATAATTTTTTCCTCTTACTAATGAACATAATTGAGGTAAATAAAAAAATGTTTTTGATGAATATTTTTTATCAAATAAAAGATTTGATAAGATATCTATTGAAGAATGATCTTCTTTTTTTATTAAATATTCAATTAGTAATTCTATTGAAAATATATCTGATAAAAATAATTCACATAAACTTCCTAAATTATTATTATAAGGTTTTTCTATTATATGAATATTATTTTTTATATTTAAATAAATTTTCTCATCATTTGAACTATTTAATGTTTTATCATTTGAATTAGAATTTGAATTGTTAATTTCGTTATCTTTAACAATTTCATTCATTTAAATATACAATTATTAATATATAATAATTTAAATTAAAATAATTAAAAAAAATTAACAATAATTTTCAAAAAATACGTTTTGATATTAATATAATAATTATATGTTTCTATCAATAATTTAATATCTATAATAATATTTACTCCAAAATTTATAATATATACAAAATAAAACAGTTAAAAAAAAAAAATAAAATATAAATAAAAATCCTAAAAAATATAAAATATAAAATTTAAAATAAAATATGAGTAGACCAAAAAGAAGAAGAAAAGAAGGTGGATTAAAAATTGATCCAGAATATTTCCAAAAAATAAAAATTGCATGCGACTTCTTATTTTTTGATCAATATAAAGATATGGCATCATTTCCTCGTTTTGAAGAATGTTTTGGAACATTAACAACAGGAAAAGAAACAGACTTAACAGAAGTATTTAAACAAATAGTAGGAGAGAGAAAAAAATATATAACATTTCGTAGAATGATAAGATCATTTTATCGTTATCAAGAAGGAGGAAAAAAATTATCAGAAAACACAAGAAATTTCTTTAGTCAATTATATGATAAAACTTTGATTAAAGAAGGTGAAGGTTATGGAAATAATTTAGAACATGCTATTCATTATCAAACTAATAATGCTCAAAATCATCATGCTATAAGTAAACTTTCTGTTATTACTGATGAAACAAGAGAACAAATTATGGGTCTTCAATTGTATTATGATGATTTTTTTAAAAACGATTTATTTTTAAATAAAGATGGAAATGAATATTTTATTTCTTTGGAAATTAATTTAGGTATTTTAGAAGATAGACCTGAAGAAATGAAAGATCAATTTCCTGATATTAATGGAAGAGATGGTATTACTCATGTATTTGGTACTTATAGTGATCATGTTACTTTTCTTGGATTTAAATGTAGATCTGGAAAAACTTTATTTATTGGAAAACCTGAAGGAGAACCATTTTTATTTGGTGTTATTGGAAAACAAGTTCAAGGTTTTGAAATTGAAGTTTACGATAATAAAGTAACTTATATTAAACCAAGATTTGAAGAAGTTATCAGAACAAATCCTTATGTTGATAAAAATGAAAATGAATTAACTGAAGATTTTGTTAATAATGATAAACCAATATATGAAGAGGAAATGTTAAAAAATGTAAATGATGAAAAAGTATTATTTAAACATTTACTTCAACCTTTAATCCCAGATGATGCATTTTTTAATCCAAAATTTAAAGACAAAGTAAAAGGTGTTGATTATAGTGAAATTAGACCATTAGCAAAAAGATTTTATCATATAGATCCAAATACAGGAAAAGGGAAAATAAAAATAGATGCAAAAGGACTTTTAAGTGAAGCACAAAATTTTTTTACAAAACATCAAAATAAAAAACATACTGATTTACTAAGAGGAAAAAAAGGAGGTGGAATTGGTTCTAAATTATTAGGCGCTGTTGGTGGAATACTTGGAGGAGGAAATAATGAAGAAAAATCAAGTCCTGCAAGTTTCCTTTTAGATTCTAATAAATTTGATAGTTTATTAAGTACTTTTAGTGATTCAATTGCTAAAGGATTTAGTAATGGTAATAATAGCTCTGGTGGAGGTGGAGGTGGTTTATTAGGAAATGTTGTTGGTGGTGTTGTTGGAGGAATTGGAAGTTTGATTGGTGGGAAAAAAAAAGAAGATGAAAATCAAGGAAATGATCTTCAAGGAAGGAAAAAAAAGAAAAAAGGTGGTTTTGGTATTGGTAGTTTATTTGATGGTGGTAGTATTGAAGAACATTTTAATGATGTTAAAAATAATTTATTTGGATTCTTTGGTGATTCTGGTAGTAGTAGTAATAAAAAAAAACAACAGCAACAACAACAACAACAATTAACTCAAGAACAATTAAAACAATCATTAACTAGAGCACAAAATAATTGGAAGAAATTAGGAGGAAAATTAGCAAAAGATCAAGGAATTTTTATTTTACAAACTATTGGAACTGTTATTAAAGCACTTTCTTTAATGGAAGATGAAAATAATGGTAAGAAAACAAATTATACTATGGCTCAAAAAGTTCAAATGTTAGAAACTTTAAGAAATAATCGTCCTATTGTTAATATGTTGAGTAAAGCACATAAAGAAGCTCTTAGAAGACAAGCTGAAGCTGCTCAATTACAAAAAGAAGATGCAGAATTAGAAAAAATGAGAATTCAAGAAGAAAAAAGAAAACAAGAAGAAAGAAAAAGATTAGAAGAAGAAAAAAAGAGAAGAGAAGAAGAAAAAAGAATTACAGAAGAAAAAAGGAGAATAGAAGAAGAAAGAAAAAAAAGAGAAGAAGAAGAAAAAAGAAGACAAATGGAAATTCAAATTGAACAAGATAGACAAAGAAGATTAGAATTACAAAGAATTGAAGAACAAAAAAGAAGAGAAGCAGAAATTAAAAGACAACTAGAAGAACAAAGAAAAAGAGAATTAGAACGTCAACAAAAAATTTTAGAAGAGCAAAAAAAAAAAGCAGAAGAAGAAAGAAAAAAAAAAGAATTAGAAGAACAAAAAAAAAGG
>JAEEGK010008766.1_pt1 | contig 23798 bp, 18 predicted proteins | sample 8958771 | NCBI WGS metagenome assembly JAEEGK01 (sample SAMN16246547, study PRJNA631951) | gut metagenome | biome: gut microbiome; feature: rumen; material: SC-attached | host: Bos | place: Iran: Karaj | collected 2018-10
CGAATCTCACCCAGGACCATCTTGACTATCACAAGACCTTCGAGAACTATCTTGCGGCGAAGCGCAAGCTCTTTGAAAGGAGCGCCTTCGCGGTGGTGAACGCCGACGATCCCTGGAGCGGGAAGCTCCTGAAGGGGCTCGACATCCCCCGCATGACCTACGCCGTGAGGGAGCCCGCGGATATCTACGCGAACGATATAGAGATCTGCGTGCGGGACGTCGAATTCGACATGACCACACCGGAGGGCTCGGCGCATATCTCGGTGCCCATCCCCGGCCTCTTCAACGTGTTCAACGCCATGCTGGCGGCGGGCATCTCGTTAAAGCTCGGCTTCCCGATGGATAAGATCGCGGAGGGGCTGAAGGACGTTTCGGGCGTCACCGGGCGCATGGAGGCGCTGCCCACGGAGGGGTTCCCCTTCTCTGTCATACTCGATTTCGCGCATACTCCCGACGGACTCATCAATCTGCTCACCTCCGTGCGTGAATTCGCAAAGGGACGCGTCATTTCCGTATTCGGCTGCGGAGGCGACCGCGACCACGCAAAGCGCCCCATAATGGGCGAAGCGGCGGGCAGGTATTCCGATTTCTGCGTTGTCACGTCGGATAACCCCCGCACGGAGGATCCCATGTCCATAATCGGCAACGTGCTCGACGGCGTGAACAAGACCGCCGTGGAATACGTGGTCATTCAGAACCGGCGCGAGGCGATAAAATACGCCCTCACCCACGCGAAGCCCAACGACGTGGTCGTGCTTGCGGGCAAGGGACACGAAACATATCAGGAGATAAAGGGAGTCAAATATCCCTTTGACGAGAAGGTAGTCGTAGCTGAACTGCTCGACGAGATGCGCTCTAAGCAATAAAGCCCCGAGCGCGGCTTTACGGAGGTAACGAAAGATGACAGGACCCGTTCGTGAAATATTGGCGTTCATAGTTTCGGCTGCGATAGTGATGCTTATCGCTCCGTTCTTCATACCCATGCTGCGCCGCTTGAAATACGGTCAGGTGGAGCGCGAGGAGGGTCCCCACGCCCACTCCGCCAAGGAGGGCACTCCCTCGATGGGCGGGCTCATGTTCATACTCGCGATAATCGCCGCGACTCTCGCGTTCTCCCGCTACAACATCGCGCTGTGGTATTCCGTACCCGCCGTTATAATGATGGTCGGCTTCGGTCTCATCGGCTTCCTCGACGATTTCATTAAGGCAAAGAAGAAGCGCAACCTCGGCTTAAGGGCGTATCAGAAGATAATCGGGCAGGTGCTCCTCGCGGCGGCGGTCGCCGTGTTCGCTTACAAATACATCGGCTCCGAGATATATTTCGCAAGCTTCAACGCGAAGATCGACATTGGCTGGGGCTACATCCCCCTCGTCATGTTCACGGTCATCGCGATAGTCAACTCCACCAATCTTACCGACGGGCTCGACGGACTTGCCTCCGGCGTGACGCTCATTTACTCGCTCGCCATGGCGGTCGTGTTCATATTCCTCTCCGGCGCGTTTGCGGAGGGCTTCGGTCACAAGGCGGCTTTTGAAGCGGACGCGGCGGGCATGGAGTGCATGGCGGTTTTCTCGCTCGCGGTGGCGGGCGGCTGCCTCGGGTTCCTGTCGAAGAACAGCTACCCCGCCAAGGTGTTCATGGGCGATACCGGCTCCATGGCGCTGGGCGGCGCCATGTGCGCGATGGTGCTCTATTCAAGGCACCTCTTCCTCTTCCTGCTGATGGGCTGCTGCATAGTGGCTTCCGCCGTCAGCGTGGTTTTGCAGGTGGGCTCGTTCAAGCTCCGCCACGGCAAGAGGATATTCAAGATGGCTCCCCTTCACCATCATTTCGAGCTGAAGGGGCATCCGGAGACGAAGGTCGTCACCGGATACATGATCGTGACGGCGCTTGCCTGCCTCGCCGCGCTCATGCTGTTTATCTGAATCAGTTAACTTTCGGCCGTTCGGTCTTAAACCCCGTCGGAGACGTGTTTCGCGTTGGCACTTGGTACGTTTCCCTGAGGTATGGGATCGAAAGCTTGCAAGGCTTTTAAGGGCGCTTGCAAAAGGAGAGTCAGCTTTTGCAAGCTCCCGCTCCCGCCGGACGGCCGCTTTTTATAGGAAAAAAGCCGGATACAGGCGTTTCATAAATTTTTGCGAGAGGTGATAACATGGTCTGCGAAGCAAACGAAAAGAAGAAAACGGCTCTTATCGTCGGCATGGCGAAGAGCGGCATTTCCTCCGCAAAGCTGCTTTACCAAGCGGGCTACCGCGTGATAATCAACGATCTTAAATCCGAGATCCCCGGGCTTGAGGAGGCGCTTTGCGGCGTCGAGTACGAAAACAGGCTCGGCGTAGCTCCCGAGGCGCTTCTTGAAGGCGTGGATCTTATGGTGCTCTCCCCCGTCATACCGATATTCCGTCCGTTCGTCAAGCAGGCGATCGCGCAGGGCATAGAGGTGATAGGCGAGATCGAGCTCGGCTGGCGTTACTGCGACCGCGGCACGCGCTTCGTGTGCATCGGCGGCACAAACGGAAAGACCACCACGACCGCGCTCACAGGCGAGATATTCAAAGCCGACTGCAGGATGAGGGCAGACGGTTCAAAAACATTCGTTCTCGGCAATATCGGTATCCCCATCACGGAGCACGCGCTGGAGACGCGTTCCGGGGATACCGTTGTTGCGGAGACGGCTTCGCTGCAGCTTGAAAGCATAGTCGATTTCCGCGCGAACGCGGCGGGGCTCCTCAATATCACGGAGGATCACATCAACCGCTTCGGCTCGATGGAAGCATACATCGCCGCCAAGAAGCGTATGTTTGAAAACCAGACGGAGGACGATATCGCCGTGCTCAACGCCGACGATCCCATCGTGATGACCGTCAAAACAAGGGCGAGGGTGCTGCTCTTCTCCCGCCTGCACGAGGTGGCGAACGGCGCCTTCGTAAGGGACGGCATGATAATCTACCGGAGGGGCTGCATCGAGGTCCCCGTTATAAAGGCGAACGAGCTCGGCATAATCGGCGCGCATAACCTTGAGAACGCGCTCTGCGCGGTCTGCCTCTCGCTCGGCATGGGCGTGAACATAAACGCGCTCCGCGAGACGCTCAAGACCTTCTCCGGCGTGGAGCACCGCATTGAGTTCACAAGGGTGCTCGACGGAGTTACCTATTATAACGACTCGAAGGGGACCAACCCCGAATCCACCATAAAGGCGATCGAAGCGATGCGCCAGCCCGCCGTGCTGCTGCTCGGCGCGGGTAATTACGACAAGCAGTCCGATTACCGCCCGGTGTTCCGCGCCGCAAAGGGACGCGTGCGCGCCGCCGTAGTGAACGGCTCCAATACCGAAGCGATCATGAAGGCCGCCGTCGAGGAGGGCTTCACCGAGATAGTCGCCGTGGGCGACGATTTCCGCGAGATGATACTCACCGCCAAGGGTCTTGCTCACGAGGGCGATGCGGTGCTTCTCTCCCCCGCCTGTGCAAGCTGGGGCATGTTCACCGATTACGAGGAGCGCGGAAGGATATTCAAGGACATAGTTAATTCACTCTGATCTCCCGGCAGACGCCGGAAAGGAGCTTTTAAGGCATGGAAACCGCCGTGACCGAAAAGAAGACCGAGAAGCGCGAAGTCAAACGCCATCATTTTGACTTCCCGTTCTTCATCGTGCTCATGCTCATCTCCGCCTTCGGGCTGGTGATGCTCTTTTCGGCGAGCTATTATTACGCCCAGACGAAATACGGCGACGGCACGTATTTCTTAAAGCGCCAGCTCGTATTCTTCGCGGTCGGGCTCGCGGCGCTGCTCGTGCTCTCCTTTATCGATTACAGGTATTACCGCAAGCTGGCGCTGCCCGGCTATATAGGCGTGTGCGTCGTGCTGATACTTACGCTCATCCCCGGGATAGGCGTAAAGATAAACGAAGCAAGGCGCTGGATCAACATCGCAGGCTTCCAGTTCCAGCCCTCCGAGATAGCCAAATTCGCGCTCGTGATCGCGCTCTCGGCGGCGATATGCTCCAAGAAGCTCGTAATGCAGAGCTTTATACAGGGCGTCATACCCTGCCTTCTGATACTCGCTCCCATAGCGGGGCTCATAGTGCTCCAGCCGAATTTCTCGATGGTCATCATACTCGCCGCGGTCACGTACGTCATGCTGTACCTGGGCGGCGTCCGCATGAGCCACAGGTTCCTGCTCGTCGTAGTGGGAGTGATACTCGGAATACTGGTGCTTTATTTGAAGAGCTACCGATCGAACAGGATAAGCGCCTGGTGGAACCCGGAGGCGGATCCCACCGGCAGCAGCTATCAGGCGATACAGTCGCGCATTGCGCTCGGCAACGGCGGTCTGTTCGGGCAGGGGCTCAACTTCTCCCGTCAGAAGCTCAACTTCCTCCCCGAAAGGGAGAACGACTACATACTCGCGATAATCGGCGAGGAGCTCGGCTTCGTCGGCTGCCTCGCGCTGATATCGGGCTATGCTTTCCTCGTTTGGCGCGGCATTACGATAGCGCTGCGCTGCCGCGACCGCTTCGGCAGACTGCTTGCCGGCGGCGTGATATCGGTGCTCGCGATACAGGTGCTGATCAACGTCGGCGTCGTTACGAGCGCCATCCCCTCAACAGGACAGACGCTCCCATTCGTAAGCTACGGAGGCACGTCTTTGATGGTCTTCCTTGCCGCGATGGGGATACTGCTGAATATTTCAAGATACACAGAGGTCGAGACCGAAAATGCCGATCGAGCGGAAAACAAAACCGGCGGCTGACCGTCCCAAGAAGGGGACGAAGCCCAAAGCGCCCGCGAATAAGCGCGCGCAGGTTTATTCTGCCCGCGAGGACCGCTCCGGCGGGAGATCGCCCATAGTGCATACCGCCGCAAAGAGCGAAGCCGCCCCCGTTAAAAAGGCGCAGCCCGAAAGCGCCGCTCCGGTAAGGAGCTATGCCAAAGCCGACTCCGCGAGGAAGCCCGTAAAGAAGGCGCCCGCAAGGAAGGCGCCGGCGCGCTTTAAGCCGCAGCTCTCCGTGAAGCAGAAGCTGCACCTTGCCGCGATCGCCGCGGTGCTTCTGATCGCCGGGCTGATAGTCGGCGGGTACTTCCTTACGAAGGTGAAAAGCATAACCGTCGCCGGGAACAGCCGCTATACCGCGGAGACGATCATAAACCGCTCCGGGCTTTACACGGGCAGGAACACCCTGCTTTATGACCTGGACGAAGCCAAAAAGCGCATCGAGGAGGATCCCTTCCTCATCTGCACGGGCATAAGGCGGGTATTCCCCTCCGGGCTCGAGATAAACGTGAAGGAGCGCCGCGAGTACGGCGCGGTCGCCATGACGGGCGGCAATTACTGCGTGATCGACGATACGGGCTACGTGCTCTCCGTCGGCAAGCGCGAAAGCCTCGACGGACTGATCCCGATCTACGGGCTGTCCTCGATGGGCTTCTCCGTGGGCACGCGCATAGACATGGACAAATCGAAGCTGCGCCCCTACACCGTGATGGAGATGATCACGGCGCTCGGCGAGAACAGCTACAAGATACGCGAGATAGATATCTCCAACGCCTCGAACGTAAAGCTCGTCACCACTGACGGAGTTACCGTGTACCTCGGCGACTCGATCGATATCCCCGCGAAGATACAGCGCATGTTCAAGGCGCTCGCGAAGGTGGACCCCGCAAAGGCTTCCTCCGCGATAGTGTACGTCAACACCTCCGGCACGACCGACCTGTCCTACCCCACGGCAGCGCCGACCGAAACGCCGGAGCCCGCCGAAACTCCGGAGCCGAGCGAAACGCCCTCCGGGAACGAATGAGTTAATAACGCCCGCGAGAAAACCGGACGGGCCGCATTATAAGCCCTTGGGAGCTGCCCCGTGTAGACGCAGCATTGGGCAGCTCCCCAAAGGAAAAAAACCGAACAGAAAACGTCCGAAAGCAGGGAAAACGCTCCGGATTTGTTCCGTGCGTTCTTTTTTTATTTCTTTCGCAAGGCGCCTTTCAAACGCAAAAATTCACCGTTTATTAAAAAAACAACCAAATATATGTATGTTAGGGGGTTGCACTACATATTGTGGCTGTGTTATAATTAACCAGCATATAAGCAACTATATGTTTTGAATGCCCTTTGAGGGCGTCAACCTATAAACAGCCTTACGGGAGTGCATAAAATGCGTCATTGTGCCATCCTTGATATAGGCAGCAGCAAGGTGATCTGTATGATCGTGAGCTCGGAGCCGGACGGGGCTATCATCGTCCACGGCACGGGCATTCGCGAGTATTCGGGTTACAAGCTTGGCGAGCTGCCGAACAGAAGAGAACTTGCCGAGTCCGTATCCGGCGCGGTCCGCGCCGCGGAGAGGGCGGCAAAGGTAACGGTAAAAGAGCTTACGGTGGGGGTCCCCTCCCCGTTTATGTCCGTTCTGAAAAGGGGCGGCGCTGCTGAGATCACCTCCCGCGGCGGGAGAGTCACTCAGGCGGATATCGACCGGCTGATCGACGATTCCTTCGATTCCGTTCCGGAGGGATATTCCCTCATCCATTCCACTCCCGTATCCTACGTTGCGGATAAAACTCCCATCAAGGGCTCGCCCCTCGGGCTGCCCTGCGGGGTGCTCTCCGCAAACGTGTCCCACTGCTTTGTGGACGACAGGTTCAAGAACATGGTGAGCTCCATGCTTTCCCGCATGGGCGTCACCGCCGATTCGTTCGTTTCATCCGCGCTCGCGGCAGCGTGCTTCACGGTGCCCGAGCAGAACAGGGCAAGCTCCGTGCTGCTCGTCGACTGCGGCGGCTCCTATACGGAAGCCACTTTGATCGAGGGCAACGCGATAATCGCCTCCGGCGCCGTGCCGATCGGCGGCAGGCATTTCACCTCCGACCTGTGCTACGGTCTCCGGCTGCCCGAGGGCGTGGCGGAGGATATCAAGCGCCGCTACGTGTTCTCCCTCGATTACGGCGAGAGCTGCGAGAGGGTAAGGATCCCCGGCGAGGGCGTTTTCGATATCGAGCATTCGTTCATTCAGCTCATTATCGAGTCCCGCGCGGAAGAGCTTTGCGAGCTGCTTGCAGAAAAGCTCGATTCCATGGCGGAAAGGGACGTGCCGGTCTCGCTCGTCGGCAGCGGCTTCGGGCTGATGCGCGGCGCAAAGGAATTCCTTGAAGCGCGCATCGAAAGGAACGTCGCCGTGTCGATGCCCACCGTCAGCAGGAACAGCTCGGTAAGCTTCGCGGCGGCATTCGGGCTTGCGGATTTCGCGCTGTTCCGCATGGGCCGCTCCAGCGCCATCAGAAAGACCGAAAGGTATCTGAGGCGTACGTTCGACTGGCGCACCTGATAAGGTTTACACGATCACAAGATCATCACATAAATCCCCACGAAAGGAAATTCAGTACTATGGCATTCGATTTTGAACTGGATAACGAATCCGGCAATCTCGCTCAGCTCAAGGTCATCGGCGTAGGCGGCGCCGGCGGAAACGCCGTGAACCGCATGGTCGACGCGGGACTTGAAAACGTTGAGTTTATTTCCATCAACACCGATACGCAGGCCCTCAACAATTCCAAGGCGGACGTTAAGCTCCAGATCGGCGAAAAGGTCACCAAGGGTCTCGGCGCAGGCGCAAAGCCCGAAAAGGGTCAGTCCGCCGCTGAGGAGAGCGTGGATGAGATCGCCGCTCTCATGAAGGGCGCCGACCTCGTATTCATCACCGCCGGTATGGGCGGCGGCACCGGCACCGGCGCGGCTCCCATCGTCGCAAAGGCGGCGAAGGATATGGGCATCCTCACGTTCGGCGTCGTTACTAAGCCCTTCTTCTTTGAAGGCCGCGCCAGGATGAGGAACGCCATGGCAGGTATCGACAAGCTCCGCGGAGTGGTCGACGCGCTCATCGTCATCCCCAACGACCGCGTGCTGAAGGTCGCCGGCGACATGCCCGCGAACGACGCGTTCAAGGTTGCGGACGATATCCTGCGCCAGGGCGTACAGGGCATTTCGGACGTTATCACGAAGCCCTCGCTCATCAACTGCGACTTTGAGGATATCCGCACCATCATGCAGAACAGCGGCATGGCGCACATGGGCATCGGCATCGCGAAGGGCGACAAGGGCTGCATCGAGGCCGTCAAGCAGGCAGTCGAGAGCCCCCTGCTCGAGACCACCATCGACGGCGCGAAGGGCGTGCTGATCCACATCGTCGGCGGCAACCGCTTCACCCTCAACGAGTTCAACGAGGGCTGCATGCCCGTTCAGGAGGTCGTCGATCCCGACGCCATCATAATCGTTGCCATGAGCAATGAGGAGGATATGGGCGACACCGTCCGCGCCACCGTTATTGCGACCGGCTTCGGCTGGGGCGAATACGATCTCTCCGGTCAGTCCCCCGCTCCCGCAAAGCCCGATCCCGAGAGGCCCGATCCCTTCGCAAGGCGCGAGACCGCTCCCGAACCCGCAAAGCCCGTGTACGAGGAGCCTGCGAAGCCCGTCTTCGAAGAGCCCGCGAAGCCCGCTTATCAGGAGCCCGCGAAGCCCGCTTATCAGGAGCCCGCAAAGCCCGTCTATCAGGAGCCCGCAAAGCCCGTCTATCAGGAGCCCGCAAAGCCCGTCTATCAGGAGCCCGCGAAGCCCGCTTATCAGGAGCCCGCGCCCGAGGCGGAGTCCTACGGCTATAAGCGTCCCAGGAACTTCGACCCTGCGAAGGGCTATGACCGCCCCGAGGCGCCCGTGAACGAGCCCGCTTACAGACCGCGTGAGGAAGAGCTCAAGACCACCGATATCTCCCGCGGCAGCCGCCGTGACTACGGCCGTCCCGCCTACTACTCCGAGCAGCCCGCCGCTCAGCCTGCCGCAGAGCCCGACGAGCCCAAGGAGCAGCCCATCCCCCGCCGCCCCGTAAACGAGGAGCCCGAGGGATACAATCCCCGCGGCGGACTTGAGGTTCCCTCCTTCCTCCGTCATAAGAAAAAGCACTAAAAGCTGATCCCGAAGACCGATGCGAAAGCGTCGGTCTTTTTTTTATAAAAAAAGGTATTGACAAACACGCATGAACGGTTTATCATATGAATAAAGATTCATATGAAAGAAGGTTCATGCATGGCACACAAGCACGATCATTCCGAAGCGATACGCGCGGTCACGGAGCAGCTCCCCTCGGACGAGCTTCTTTGCGATCTCGGCGACCTTTTCAAGCTCTTCGGCGACACCACGCGGATAAGGATACTCTACTCCCTTTTCGAGAGCGAGCTTTGCGTATGCGCGATCGCGGAGCTTTTGAAGATGGAGCAGAGCGCGATATCGCACCAGCTCAAGATATTGAAGGACGCGAAGCTGGTCGGCTGCAAGCGGAGCGGAAAGACGAACGTCTACTTCCTTGCGGACGATCACGTTCGCACGATCATCGGGCAGGGCTTCGAGCACCTGACCGAAGGGACTGAAAACTGACGGCTAAAGCCGAACGGAGAGGAGCATAAAATGAAGAAGACTTTTCAGCTTGAGGATCTTGACTGCGCGAACTGCGCGCTTAAAATGGAGAACGCAATAAAGAAGCTCGAAGGGGTAACGGACGCCTCCGTAAGCTTTATTATGCAGAAAATGACCGTTGAGGCGGAGGACGGCGCCGATTTCGACGCTCTTATGAAGAAGGTCGTGAAGCTCTGCCGCAAGGTGGAGCCGGACTGCCGGATAATACTTTGATACCATGACACGCAAACAGAAAATCACGCTTATACGCATAATCGTCTCCGCCGCGCTGCTCGCGGCGGCGATCGTCGTACGCCGCTTCGTATCCATGCCGTGGTGGGCGGAGCTTTTAATGTTCCTTGCGCCGTACCTTACCGTCGGTTACGACGTGCTCAAAAAGGCGTTCCTCAACGTGATCCACGGGCAGATCTTCGACGAGAATTTCCTCATGTGCATCGCGACGATCGGCGCCTTTGCGATAAAGGAGTACCCCGAGGCGGCGTTCGTAATGCTCTTCTACCAGGTGGGCGAGCTCTTCCAGAGCATCGCCGTGGGCAGGAGCAGGAAATCCATCGCGGGGCTTATGAACATACGCCCCGACCACGCGAACGTTTTAAGGAACGGCGAGGAGCTCGTCGTATCGCCCGACGAGGTTGAGCCCGGCGAGGAGATAATCATCAGGAGCGGCGAACGCGTGCCGCTCGACGGCGTCGTGCTCGAGGGCTCCACGAGCCTTAACATGGCGGCGCTGACCGGTGAGAGCGCCCCGAGGGACGTTAACGTCGGCGAAAACGTGATCTCCGGCTCGGTGAATCTGAGCGGGCTGATAAGGGTCAGGACGACAGGCGTATATGCCGACAGCACCGTCAGCAAGGTGCTGGAGCTTGTGGAACGCTCCGCCGAAAGGAAATCGCGTCAGGAGAATTTCATCACCAAATTCGCCAAATGGTACACCCCCGCGGTTGTCGTTTCCGCGGTGCTGCTGGCGCTGATCCCTCCCCTCCTCTTCCACGGGAGCTGGACCGAATGGCTCGAAAGGGCGCTCATATTCCTCGTTGTCTCGTGCCCGTGCGCGCTGGTAATATCCGTGCCGCTCTCCTTCTTCTGCGGCATGGGCGGCGCATCCAAAAAGGGCGTGCTCGTGAAGGGCTCCAATTACCTTGACGCGCTTTCGAAGGTCGGCGCGGTGGTGTTCGACAAGACCGGCACGCTGACGCGCGGCTGCTTTGAAGTGACCGCCGTGCACACCCGCTGCATGAGCCGGGCGGAGCTTCTCGATATCGCCGCGATGGCGGAGAGCTATTCCAATCACCCGATCGCGGAATCCATAGTGCGCGCCCACGGCGGGCATATCGACAAGTCGCGGATCGGCGAGGTTAAGGAGCTTGCGGGGCTTGGAATAGAGGCGGAGATCGACGGGCGCAGGGTGCTTGCCGGGAACCGACGCCTTATGCATGAGCGCGGGCTTACGCCCGTATGCCGCTTCGGCTGCGGCGAGACCGACGAGGGCACCTGCGTGCATATCGCCGCGGACGGCGAATACCTGGGTCACATAATAATCTCCGACGAGGTAAAGGCAAGCTCGCCCCGGGCGATAGCGAAGCTCAGGCAGGCGGGCATCCGCACCGTTATGCTTACCGGAGATTCCGAGTACGCCGCGAACGAGGTCGGAAAACAGCTCGGGCTTGACGAGGTCCATTCCGGGCTGCTCCCCAACGACAAGGTTGAGCTTGTTGAAAAGATGCTCGAAACGAAGGGCAGGCGTACGCTCGCGTTCGTCGGCGACGGCATAAACGACGCGCCCGTACTGTCCCGCGCGGACGTGGGTATCGCGATGGGCGCGCTCGGCTCCGACGCGGCGATAGAAGCCGCCGACATAGTCATAGCGGACGACGATCCCGAAAAGGTCTTCACCGCATTCCGCACGGCAAAGCGCACCATGCGAATCGTTAAGGAGAACATCGTGTTCGCTCTCGCGGTAAAGCTTATCGTGCTCGTGCTCGGCGCGTTCGGCATAGCCAATATGTGGATCGCCGTGTTTGCCGACGTGGGCGTCGCGGTTATCGCGGTGCTCAACGCGATAAGGGCGATGAAAGTTCGCTCCTGAAAAAGATCCGTAAGTACGGCTTAAGCTCCCCCTCCCGGGGGAGCTTTTTTTGCCTACACCCGGGGGAGCTTTTTTGCCCCCGCAGCCTTGACATACAATGAATTGTCATATATAATAAGATGTTAAATTGGGTGTTTATGGGCGCCCGGAGCTTGGAGGAAAAAACAATGGGGAGTTGCATGAGATCCTGAGTTTGGTCGAGTCGCGTTCGTTCAGCGAGCTGAGGAAAGTGCTCGAGGATATGAATCCGGCGGATATCGCGGAGCAGATGGCGGAGATCGAGGACGACAAGTCCCTCGTCATCGTGTTCAGGCTGCTTCCGAAGGAGCAGGCGGCGGAGGTCTTCGCCTACCTTGAGCCGGAGGAACAACAAAGGATAGTCGGCCGTATAAGCGACAGAGAGCTTGCCAACATCGTAAACGAAATGTTCGTGGACGACGCCGTCGATTTTACCGAGGAGATGCCCGCGAACATTGTAAAGCGCGTGCTTCAATCCGCCGATCCCGATACGAGGAAGGCGATAAACCAGCTGCTCAAGTATCCGGAGAATTCCGCGGGCAGCCTTATGACGACGGAGCTTCTGCGCTTCAAGAGCGAATGGACCGTCGCCGCGGCGCTCAATTACGTCCGCCGCTGCTGCGGGGAGCTTGCTTCCATAACCTACGCCTTCGTAACGGACGAGAGCCGTCACCTGAACGGCGTGGTTTCCCTGAAGGAAGTCCTTGCGGAGGACGACGACCGCCTCATCAGCGAGATAATGGACGACGATGTGATCTACGCCACCACCACCGAGGACCAGGCGGACGTCGCCGAGCGCTTCAAAAAATACGACGTTGTCAGTATGCCGGTCGTCGACGGCGAGATGAGGCTCGTCGGGCTTATCACGATCGACGACGTGGTCGACGTCATGGAAGAAGAGACCACCGAGGATATTTACAAAATGGCGGCTATGGCGCCTATCGAGGACAGCTATATGTCCACAAGCGTGTTCACGCTTGCGAAAAAGCGCGTGGTCTGGCTGCTCGTCCTGATGGTCAGCGCGACCTTCACCGGGCTTATTATCACCAAGTTCGAGGATATGCTGAAGACCGTGGCGATCCTCACCTCCTTCATACCCATGCTGATGGACACCAGCGGCAACGCGGGCAGTCAGGCCTCCGTTTCCGTCATCCGCGCGCTCGTACTCGGCGAAGTCCATTTCTCGAGCATACTGCGCGTCATCTGGAAGGAATTCCGCGTAAGCATTATCGTCGGCATATGCGTCGCGATAGTCAATTTCGCAAGGATAATCGTGTGCTATTACATCGGCATGTACCCCGTCGGCGAGGGGCAGAGCATATTCCTTGTTGCAGGAGTGGTCTCCCTCACCCTCATGCTCGCCGTTATCTGCGCCAAGTTCGTCGGCTGCACGCTGCCGCTGCTTGCCGATAAGGTGAAGCTCGACCCGGCGCTGATGGCAAGCCCGATGATCACCACGATAGTAGACGCAGTATCGCTGCTCGTATATTTCGGCATCGCGAGCCTGATACTTATTAAATAAACGGAAAGGTTAAGTAAATGAGTTTTATCGACAAGCTGCTCGGCAGAACGAGCGAGCAACAGGTTAAAAAGCTTTCACCCATTGTAAAGAAGATAAACGCGCTTGAGCCCGATATGCAGAAGCTCTCCGATGAGGAGCTGCGTGCAAAGACCGCCGAGTTCCGCGAGAGATTGAAGAACGGCGAGACCCTTGACGATATCCTCCCCGAGGCGTTCGCCGCCGTGCGCGAGGCCGCCGTCAGGACCGTCGGCATGAGGCATTTCGACGTTCAGCTCGTCGGCGGCATAGTGCTGCATCAGGGACGCATCGCCGAGATGAAGACCGGCGAAGGAAAGACGCTCGTCGCCACTCTGCCCGCGTACCTTAACGCCCTGCCCGGCGACGGCGTGCACGTCGTCACCGTGAACGACTACCTTGCCTCCCGCGACGCGAGCTGGATGGGCAAGATCTACACCTTCCTCGGGCTGACCGTCGGCTGCATTGTGCATGAGCTCGATCCCGAGGAGCGCCGCGCGGCGTATAACTGCGACATAACCTACGGCACGAATACCGAGTTCGGCTTCGATTACCTGAGGGACAATATGGCGGTCTACAAGCAGGCGATGGTGCAGAGGAAGCTGAATTACGCCATCGTGGACGAGGTCGACTCGATCCTCATCGACGAGGCGAGGACGCCGCTCATAATCTCCGGACGCGGCGACAAATCGACCGATATGTACGTCCGCGCGGACAGGTTCGTCCGCAGGCTGGAGCGCGGCGCCGACGTTGAGAAGAAGTCCAAGGCGGAGCTCCTTCGCGGCGAGGAACAGGAGGAGAGCGGCGACTATATGTGCGACATAAAGGCGCGCACCGTCGCCCTTACCGATCGCGGCATGAGGAAAGCGGAGGAGTATTTCAATATAGAGGATATCTCCGCGACCGAGAATTCGGAGCTCAACCATTACATAATCCAGGCATTGAAGGCGAACGCGCTGTTCACCGTCGACAAGGATTACATCGTGCAGAACGGCGAGGTGCTGATCGTCGACGAATTCACCGGCCGTATAATGCTCGGCCGCCGGTATTCGGACGGTCTGCATCAGGCGCTCGAAGCCAAGGAAGGCGTGAAGGTGCAGAACGAGAACCGCACCGTTGCGACCATCACCTATCAGAACTACTTCCGTATGTTCGCGAAGCTCGCCGGCATGACCGGTACCGCGAAGACCGAGGAGGACGAGTTCCAGGGCATATACGGGCTGGACGTCGTGGAGATACCCACGAACAAGCCCCTTAAGAGGGTCGACCTGAACGACGAGATATTCATTAACGAGGACGCCAAATTCCGCGCCGTCGTCGAAAAGATAATCGAGGTCAACAGGACCGGTCAGCCGATGCTGGTCGGTACGATCTCCGTTGAAAAGAGCGAAATGCTCTCCGATATGCTGAAAAAACGCGGCATAAAGCACGAGGTTTTGAACGCCAAGCAGCACGCGCGCGAGGCGGAGATAGTCGCCCAGGCGGGCAAATTCGGTTGTGTTACGATCGCCACCAACATGGCGGGACGCGGAACGGATATACTGCTCGGCGGCAACCCCGATTTCCTTGCGAGAAGGGCGATGCGAAACGACGGCTACGAGCCCGAGATGATCGAGAACGCCACGAGCCACGCGGAGACCGACGATGAGGAGATACTTGCCGCGAGGCAGAAGTACAAGGAGCTCTACACGGGCTTCAAGGTCAGCACCGATCAGGAGCATGAAAAGGTCGTCGAGGCGGGCGGTCTGTACATAATCGGCACGGAGCGCCACGAATCCAGGCGTATCGACAACCAGCTGCGCGGCCGCGCCGGTCGTCAGGGCGACCCCGGCAAGACCTGCTTCTACGTATCCATGGAGGACGACCTGATGAAGCGCTTCGGCGCGGACAGGATGAACGGGCTCATGGATAAGCTCTCCGGCGGAGAGGATATCAACTTCAACTTCAAGTTCTTCTCCAAGAATATCGAGAACGCGCAGAAGCGCGTCGAATCGCACAACTTCGATATCCGCAAAAACGTCCTCCAGTACGACGACGTTATGAACCGCATGCGTGAGATCATCTACGGTCAGCGCCGCCAGGTGCTCATGGGCGAGGACGTGAAGGAATCCGTTCAGCACATGATATCCGAGGCGATCGATTCCCGCGTGGATCTCTACTGTCCCGCCCACGTCAAGCCCGATACCTGGGATCTCGGCGGACTTATCCACTCCGTCAGGGAGCTCCTTGCGATAGACATACCCGCGTCCGCCTTCGAATCGAAGGACACCGCCGCGCTCAAGGAGATCATCCACAAGGCGGCGGATGAAGCCTATGCCGCGAAGGAAGCCGACTTCAAGGAGCACGGCATCGATATGCGCGAGGTCGAAAGGGTGTATCTGCTCCGCTCCGTCGACGAGCATTGGATGGATCACATCGACGCGATGGATCAGCTCCGTCAGGGCATCGGTCTGAGGGCGATGGGCTCGAAGGATCCCGTCGTCGAGTACAGGAACGAGGGCTTTGATATGTTCGACGAGATGGTCGCCGGCATAAGGGACAAGACGGCGATGATGCTCTACCACGTGGTGCTCAGGCAAAACGCGGAGCCCATCAAGCGCGAGCAGGTGGCGAAGCCCATCGAGCCCGCGGGCGACACGAAGCCCAAGCCCAAGCGCGTGGGAGCGAAGGTCGGTCCGAACGACCCCTGCCCCTGCGGAAGCGGCAAGAAGTATAAAAAGTGCTGTGGAATGAAGGATAATTGACGATAAGCCGGAAACAGACGAGTTTTCCGCCATGGAAAACTCGCTAAGCACGCCGAGCGCAGCGAGGTTTGCGCGTGCTGTGGAGCCAAAGAAAACTGATAACTGAAATATAAGGAGAAAACTATGCTGGACATCAAACGAATCAGGAAGAACCCCGAGGAGCTCGTGGAAGCCATGCGCAAGCGCCGCAACAAGGGCGCGGACGTATCGGAGCTTTTGGCGCTGGATGAGAAGCGCCGCGGTCTTTTGGGAAAGGTGGAAGCAATGAAGGCGGAGAGGAACGCCGTCTCCTCCGAGATACCCAAGCTCAAGAAAGAGGGCGTTGACGTTACGGAAAAGCTCGCCGCCATGAAGACGCTTGCCGACGATATAAAGGCGCTCGACGCCGAGATCGCCGCGATAGACGTCAAGCTTGACGAGCTCATAATGTCCGTTCCGAACATCCCGCACGAGTCCGTGCCCGAGGGAGCCGACGACAAGGAGAACGTTGAAGTCCGCCGCTGGAGCACCCCGCGTGAGTTCGGCTTTGAGCCGAAGGCGCATTGGGACATCGGCGAGGATCTCAAGATACTCGATTTCGCCGCCGCAGGCAAGATCACCGGCGCAAGGTTCACCGTTTACCGCGGTCTCGGCGCGAGGCTCGAGCGCGCTATTATAAGCTATTTCCTCGACACGCATACCGAGAACGGGTATTTTGAGATACTGCCCCCCTACATGGTCAACCGCGCCTCCATGACCGGCACGGGTCAGCTCCCCAAATTCGAGGAGGACGCCTTCAAGGTGGCCGGCACGGATTACTTCCTGATCCCCACGGCGGAGGTCCCGGTTACGAACCTGCACCGCGGCGAGATACTCGAGGGCGACGATCTGCCCATCAAGTACTGCGCGTACTCCGCGTGCTTCCGCTCCGAGGCGGGTTCCGCCGGGCGCGACACGAGGGGACTCATCCGCCAGCATCAGTTCAACAAGGTGGAGCTCGTCAAATTCGTAAAGCCCGAGACCAGCTACGACGAGCTGGAAAAGCTCACGAACGACGCCGAAAAGGTGCTCCAGGGTCTCGGTCTCCCCTACCGCGTGGTTTGCCTCTCCACCGGCGATATCGGCTTCTCCAGCGCGAAGACCTATGATATCGAGGTCTGGATGCCGAGCTACGGCAGGTACGTCGAGATAAGCTCCTGCTCCAATTTCGAGGATTTCCAGGCGCGCAGGGCGCAGATCCGCTTCCGCCGCGACAAGAAGTCCAAGCCCGAGCTCGTGCATACCCTCAACGGTTCCGGCGTGGCGATCGGACGCACCGTCGCCGCCATCCTCGAGAATTACCAGAACGAGGACGGCTCCGTCACCGTGCCCGAGGCGCTCAGGCCCTATATGCACTGCGACGTGATAAAGTGAAAGGCTTCCCCCGGGTGGGGAAGCTGTCGGGCGAGCGTAAGCGAGAACGACTGATGAGGGGTCTATAATAATAGGGATTTCACTGAATGTGAAATCCCTTTTTTCATTTTTTGTCCGTGATTCGCTCCGACAAACGGCGGGAAATATCGTTATAGACGCCTTCAAAGTTTGTGTTCACATCATGGTTCGTATATCTGACGACCTCCAGACCGACGGAAGACAAGTATCCGTCCCTTTCGGCGTCGTTGTCTCTGCCGCTTTCAGAATAATGCTGCGAACCGTCGATCTCTATCACGAGGGCAGCCTCCGCACAGAAGAAATCAACTATGTACTTTCCTATCGGCTTTTGGCGACAGAACGTATAGGGAAGCCTTTTCAAGCAATCATACCAGACATGCTTTTCTTCCCGTGTCATCGATTTGCGAAGCTCGCGCGAAAATGCCTTTTTTGATGGATCGACAGGTGTTCGCATATGTGTTTTCCCTTTTGAAAACGGAGGGATTTCCTTTTGGGAAATCCCTGATAATAGACCCCTCATCACCGCTTACGCGGAGCTTCCCCACCGGGGGGAAGCCTTTTTTTATTCCGTTATCATGTTCCCTTCGTCACGGGCGGGGAGGGATTCCACGTCGCGGAGCTTCCTCAATATAGCACGGGTGCGGGTGCCGATGAGCTTTTCAAGCTCGTCGCTGGCGCCGCTCAAACGCTTCTGGGCGGAGGCGAGGACGGACTCGAAATTCTCGAATTCCGCCTTGACCGCGCCGAGCACCTGCCAAGCCTCGCCGGAGCGTTTCTGCATGGCGACTATCGAGAAGCCCATGCGGAGTGAATTAAGCAGCGCCGCCATAGTGGATGGACCGGCGACGTTGACGCGCGCCTCACGCTGGAGCTTTTCGACCATGCCGAGGCGGACGACCTCCGCATAGATGCCCTCCGTCGGGAGGAACATTACGGCAAACTCCGTCGTGCGGGGGGGCTCGATGTACTTATCGCGGATATCCCGCGCGAATTTCATAATGACGTCCGCAAGCCGCTTTTGCGCCGCCTGAACCTGGGCGGGGTCGCCCGATTCGTAAGCGTCTGCAAGCTGAACGTATGCGTCGGAAGGGAATTTGGAATCGATGGGCAGATACACGGGCGCTTCCCCGTCGCCGGGAAGGCGGACGGCATACTCGACGCGCTCCTGATTTTTGCCCTTTGCATCGAAGTTTTTGACGTACTGCTCGGGGGCGAGTATCTCCTCGAGTATGGCGCCGAGCTGCACCTCGCCGAGGGTGCCCCTCGTTTTAACGTTCGAGAGCACCTTTTTAAGATCGCCCACGCCGGCGGCGAGGGTCTTCATTTCACCGAGCCCCTGGTAGACCTCCGATAGCCTGTCGTTTACGAGCTTGAAGCTCTCCGTGATGCGGGAATTGAGCGTTTCCTGCAGCTTCTCATCGACCACTCCCCTGACCTCGTCAAGGCTCTTTTTCACGGTATCGCGCACGTCGTCAAGGTGCTTGTCGTTCTCCGCCTGTATGCTCGAGAGCCTTCGCTCCATGGTCTCCCTTATCTCGTTGAGGTCGGCGGCGTTCTTCGCCTCGAACGTGCGGAAGCGGTCCTCCGTCGTTTTGGCGCTGACCTCAAGGCTCATACTGATGGCGTTCTGCTTCTCGGTCATAAGCCCGAAAAACGCGTCCTGTTTGGAGGAAAGCTGCTCCTCGGAGCCCTTCTGCGCGACGCGGATATTCTCGCCGAGGTAGCGCATCTGCTGCTCCATATCCTCGGAGATGTCCTTCTTTGCGCGGTCGATGTTCCGCTCGTTCTCATTCTTGTAGGTTATGAGAAGATCGCCGACGTTCTCACGCCTGCGGGTAAGTATTATCGCCGCGACCGCCGCCGCCCCCGAGAGGAGCACCGCCGCTATGAGCACTATGAACTGCCATGTCTCCATAGCTTATTCCTCCTTATGTTCGGTCTTATCCTTCGCCTTAATGTCCTTTTTCGGGAAAACGCGGCTCAATGCAAGTATCAGCACGATCCCCGCGACGGCGCCGAAAACGTACTGGATCATGTTCGTCCAGAGCCCGAACAACGCCGCCTCCCGCGCGATGAAGAACTCATACGCGAAATACCCGGCGGGCATAATGAGCCCTGCGATCGCCGGCGCGGCAAGGCGCAGACGCTTGAGAAGCAGCCCGCAGACGAGCCCCATGAGCGCCTTTATTATGAGCGTCGCCGGAGCGTAGATTATCGCCCCGTGCAGGATATCCGCGAGCGCGGAGCCTATCCCCGCCGCGATGGCGCCGCCGACGGGACCGAGCGCCCATGCCGCCGCGTAAACGGCCGCATCGCCCGCGTTAAGATACGCCCCGGAGGAGCTTGCGGGGAGCGGGATCGACGCAAACAGCGTCAGCACCGCTATCGCCGCAGCAAATATGCCGTGCAGGGCGAGCGCCCTTATGCGGCTGTCGTTCATTGTTTTTTCGCCTTTGTTTTTCATGCCCTGATTATACCGCAAAACGGCGGCAAAAAAAAGGGGTGCCCGGTAAAAAAACGAGCACCCTGTTTCCATTATATTAGTTTATTCCCAGCCCCATACTCCGTACTGGGCTTTTTCCGCGTCGGAATCGGAGGCGAATCTCGGGTCGTAGATCCTGAACAGCCATTCGCCGTCGGTAGTTCTGACGCCGGCATAGACCGTTCCCCAGCTTATCGCAACGAGACCGCGTTCCTCCATATACGAGTCCAGATTGCCGTATCTGAGGCTCAGCCGGTCGCGTTCCGTTATGTCGGGTATCTCGTCGACCGCGTTAAGATCCGCGCCGCGCTTTACGCCGTTTTTATCGGTAAGCCAATCGGTCGAAAGGAGTATCCCCTGCGACATCTCATCGTCGGCGCAGAACGACGAGCTCCATTCGGGACGTATGTCCGACATAACGACCTCGCCGTCGAGCGTGAAGAGCGAGAGATCGTACTCGTCGTACCAATAGCCTTCATAGCCTTCCTTGACGGTGCCGCCGATTATGTATTTGCCGCCGAACACGCCGTAGATCTTGCCGAAGGGCTCGGGATCGACGGTGCGGAGCACGTTCCCATGCTCGTCATAGAGCACGGGATCGTACAGGTAATCCATCTTTTCCTCGCTGGAGTTCCAATCGAATTTGCGCCCGAACACGAGATAATTGCCGTCGATATGCAGCACTCCGCCGCATTCGCCGAGCTTCGGCGCTTCGTCGGGATCGAAGCTGAACAGCTCGTTGAAATCGCAATCCATAACGCTCGTCAGTTTGACGCCCCAGCCTTCATCGTCATACCACTCCGTACGCAGTATGAAATCGCCGAAAAGCGCGAAGGGCTCGACCGTTTCGCCGGTTGCGATGCGGACGTTTTCGCATATGCCGTCCTCGCCGAAGAAGCCGGGCCAGCCGAAGGCGTATTCGTCGTCGACGGCGGAGAAGCTCCTTATAAGCTCGCCCATGTTATTGTAAACGTAGAAGTGATCGCTCTCCCCCTTCAGCACGAGATACTTAACGGGCTCGGGGAATATCGGTCCCTCGCAGAGCTTGCCTATCGCGCCGGGCGTGGGATAGACGGGGAGCGGGGTCGCATTCGGATCGGGTGTGACCGCGGGGACCTCGGTCGGCGCCGCGGTGGGCGCCGCTGTCGGATCGGCGGACGGCGTTTCGGTCTCGCTTAAGCCGCCCGGAAGCACGAACGCGCAGGCGGACAGGCAGAACATGAGCGCCGCCGCCGTGATCGCACATAATGCCCTTTTCATACTTTTACCGATGACCTTTCCCGGCTTTTACAGCCGATCGCAGTTATTGAGCGATACCCTTCATATAAGGCACGTAGCCGCACTGGGACACGAAATACTGCCCGTCGCGGGATTCGAGCCAATCGACGATCGCGGAAGCGAGGGGATCTGCGTTCTCCTTCGGGAGGATCGCGTAGAAGGGGTTGATGAAGGGATACTCGCCGGAATTGATGGTCTCGTTGGTGGGAGTAACTCCGTCGACGGTGATGAACTTCAAATTGGGATAGGTGTACATATTCTTTGCATAATAGTACACGGAGTAGCCGATCGCGTTAGCGCTGTTGTCGTAAGCGGCGATATCGTCGATAACGTCCGCCATGGTGTTGGAAACGGTGATCTTATCGACGGGCGCCATTTCGACGTCGCCCATGCAGAGGTTGAGCATGAGCGTCTGGCTGCCGGAAAGCTCCGGGCGCTGGAAGGCGTTGATCGGCGCGTCAAGCCCGCCGACTTCCTTCCAGTTGGTGATCTCGCCGCTGAATATGCCGCGGATCTGCTCGATGGTCAGGGACTCGACGGGGTTGTCGGTATTGGTTATGAACACGAGCGCGTCAAGCCCGATGGGGCGCATATCGAAGGTGTTTTCGGGATCGAGCTTCTCCTTCGTGGGGCGGCTCGCCTCATAGACGAGGAGCATCTTGGCGTTGCCGTTCATAAGCTCCTCATAGGAGAAATCGGTGGTTGAGACGGTGGTCTTGTTCGACGCCTCATCCTCGGTGCAGCCGGTGATGAGCTGCATCAGGCTGACCATCATGGGGATGTTCGCGGTGGAGCCGTCCACCTTGGGATATTCGTCAATGCCGCAGTGCGGAAGCTCGACCTGGGGAACGGGATCCTCGGCAGGCGTTTCGGTGGGAGCCTCGGTGGGGACCTCGGTGGGCTTTTCGGTGGGCACTTCAGTGGGGTCGGCGGGCTTGGGCGTGTTTGCACATGCGGCAAGGGAAACCAAAAGGAGCAGTGCGATCATGAGTGATATCGCTTTTTTCATAATAATGACCTTCTTTCAAAATATAAATACGGCTTAAAAATGCCTCTGTTAATATAACGGATCAAAGGCGCGCCGGGTTGCGTGTTTCGGCGCGCCATGCAAAGTATATTCAGTTTGATCTTACCCAGCCGGCTATGTGCGCCGCCCAGATCCGATCGTACTGGAGATTCATATGCACGCCGTCCGAGGAGGCTTCTGCGGGAAGGTAGCCCTCCGCATCGAAAAGCTCCGAAGGATTGGGCACGTATATCGCGCCTGTCGAGGCGCACATCGACTCTATCATGCCGTTGGTGCGGTTGATGTTCTTTATGTTGATGCCGTTATCCGCGCCGGTGCTGTTCGAGTACTTCTTCGTGACGGGGGTCATCGCCACGACGTAGACCTTTGCGCCGGGCAGACGGGTCTTGATATCGTTGACGATATTGGTGTAGCGGTTTATGAAGGTCTCCTGGCTGGGCCAGCCCACCTCGTTGAGACCGAGGTTGATGATGACCTTCTTGTAATTCGCGCCGGCTAGCTCGTCATAGATGGGCTTTGTGCCGCCGGAGGAGGGCGGATCGGTGTAGAAGGAGTTTACGTTAAGACCCACCTTCGTCAAAAACACGCCGTGAGTGATAATGCCGAACCTGTAAAGCCCCTCGAATATGGAGTTGCCGATGAACACGGCGTCGTCAAAGACCGCCTGATCGTCGCCGGGAACGGGCGGGGTCGTCGGCTGCTGCGTGGGCTGCTGGGTCGGTTCCTGCGTGGGCTCCTGAGTAGGCTCCTGCGTGGGCTCCTGAGAAGGCTCCTGCGTAGGCTCCTGCGTGGGCTCCTGCGTGGGCTCCTGCGTAGGCTCCTGCGTAGGCTCCTGAGTTGTGACCGACGCTTCGGTCGGCAGATCGATATCGACGATTTCTTCGCCGTGCTTTGCCGAACAGCCGGCGAGGATCAGCGCGAATACAAACGCCATAACTAATGATAATGCTCTTTTCAAACTTTTCCTCCATTCGCCGCGCCTTTAACGCGGCCTTTTATGATACAGGCGCGCTATACCCTTACGAGCACGCGCAGCCTGCCTTTTTTGGTTTCACGTTCAATGCCGAGGAAGGTGAACCTGCCCCTGCCGCGAAGCGTTACCCTCGCGCCCTCGTCAAGCTCCGCGCCCGCCTTTGTCACAAGGCGCGAATCCACGTAGACGAGCCCCTTTTCACAGAATTCCTTCGCCTCGCTCCGGGAGAGGCGGTAGACCGCGGCGAGCACGGCGTCGAGCCTTTCGGACGAGACGACGAGGCTCTTCTCCTCCCCTTCTCTTGCGGCGTCATCGGGGAGGGCGGAGTATTCGCAGCGGACGGTCGTGCGTTTGACCTCGGTAAGCTCGCTTATTATAACGGGCGCGATCTCGTCAAGGCAGAACAGGTACCCCGCGCCGCCGACGAGCACGATATCGCCGAGCATCTCCCGCTTTATGCCGAGCCCCATCAGCGCGCCGAGAAAGTCGCGATGGGTGAGCTCGTCGGAGAATTTCATGGATACCGGCGCTATCTTTACGCAAGCGATGGGCAGCCCGTCCGTTTCTCCGAATACGGCAATACGCCTTTCCGCGCCTTCATAGCCGCCCTCGAGCCTTATGCCGAATATCGCTTCACGCGCTTCGCTCTGCTCCGCGATATTAAGGAATCTGCTCGAGCACGCCACCCCGGTATTATACGCTCTTTCTTCAAGCTCCGCAAGCCTTCTTTTCAGCTTTGATCCATCTTCTGCCACAGATGAAGCACGCTCCTTCCCTCTGTTT
>JAEEGK010008770.1_pt1 | contig 23789 bp, 24 predicted proteins | sample 8958771 | NCBI WGS metagenome assembly JAEEGK01 (sample SAMN16246547, study PRJNA631951) | gut metagenome | biome: gut microbiome; feature: rumen; material: SC-attached | host: Bos | place: Iran: Karaj | collected 2018-10
CGATAACATACCATTTCTCGGTGTCCCCATACATGTAGCTTGTCTTTTCCAAGGGGTGATTTTGCTCAACGAATTCCTTGAGTGCCGCATTGATGGCGGTTGCTTCCTTCCCATCCACGATGAGCTTGGGAATGATCATGCTATACTCGCCGCTATCGTCCGCAAGCGTCATCACCAACTGATCCGTTACTTCCACGTGAGCCGGAACCTCTGCCTCACTTGTCTCAACGACTTCACTGGAGGTTTCAGCCACTTCGCTTGAAGAAGCTGTCTCAACGACTTCGCTGGAGGTTTCAGCCACTTCGCATGAAGAAGCCACCTCACTCACGGAAGTTAACTCCGTCACGCTCTCCTGCGATTCCACGCTTGATGCCGTAGCCTCCGAAGACTTCGTACTTGCCCCGCCGTTGCCGTCGCACCCTGCAAGCGCAAGGATCATGATGCCGACAAGACCTACCGTAACAAAATTCCTAAAGCGTTTCATTTTTTCTTCCCCTCTCCTGTTGATCCAGGCAACTTTCAGCCCGACCCGATGCGCCCCCGCGACATCGGTAGCATATGTGTCGCCCGTAAACAGAATGTCGCTATGGCTACAGTCAGGGTTATCTTTCAGCACGCTGCTCACTGCCATCTCAAAGAGGTTGGCACTTGGCTTGACTTCGCCAAAGTCTGCGCTGGACCACACCTCTTAAAAATACCCTCCTAGTCCCGCCTTGTCAAGCAGGATCTCAACCATTCGCGAGGACTTATAATTCCGGGCGTCCAAGCAATTCCTGATAAGAAATATGGATGAAAATATAACCTGACGCATAGGGTCCCATGTCATAAGGAGGATAATAGTAGTCGATCCCGTCCTTGCCAAAGATCAGGTTTCCCTTATCCAGTAACGCATAATCATACGCCTGCTGATAAACCGTGTCCGCGTCTCCGGCAAAATAAGGGCTTTCATTTTCCGGATAAGACAGGTAATCTTCCTTCGTCTTTGTCGCGATCAGCTTCTTGAAATCCTTCGAAGAACCCCGATAGAAATCTTGGAGGGTCTTTTCCTCACCCGTGCTCAGGTCAAACAGGCGCTGATTCATATAGGGCATGCCGTGTGCACCACCGGCGTACCAATACCCACTGTAATCCACGGTCAGGTACTTTTCATTCAAAATCTGCACGCCGGAGATTTCCTCCTCATAGGTCTCGCAATAATGTTCCGGATAGAGTTTGTGGTATTCACATTCCTCCGTAGAGTATTCCCGTTGATCCGCAGATTCCCGATATTCCTTGATCTGATTCTGCAGGTTCTTCATCAGCGCGTCATTGATCTTGTCCGCGGCGGGAGAAAACTCATCAAATAAAAGAAAGGTTTCTCCGTAGAATTTTGTAATGGGAATCCCGCAACCCTTACAATTGTTCTCGCAGGAGTCATAGGTAACGTTGCCATACTGAAAGACGGTCTTTTCCCCGGCGGAAAGTCCCAAATCAATAAAATTCGATCCGTCAGCATCCAATTCACGCTTCACCCACTTGAGCTGATCCCCCATTAATCTGATAAAATAAGCGTCACCGCCCACAATCTGGAAGCCTTGGGTTCCCGGGGCAACGTCCGTGGCTCCAGGCTCCGTTTTCATTGCATACAATTGCTGATTCTTGCCCGTTGCGAGATCGTATTCCCAAACGGTATTATTATAAATTACAAAAGAATCCTTGGGGTGCGTATAGTAATAAACCTTCCCATTGTAATAGTCCAAAATCCCCTGGTACTCATCCGGCTTTGCCGCAGAAACCGTTATCGCTTTTCCGTCTTCGAAATTCACGCCGCAGATCGCGTTAGGATTTAATTCGTTATCATACAGGGAATAAACGGCACCCTTCGCGTCATACTTCATGTTGTAAGAATAATCCGAGGGCATTCCGGGAATCTTCGTAATGATTCCGCCCTTTGAGATCTTATAATACTGATTATCCTTGTAACCAATGACAAAACCGGTTTCTTCAAATGCCCTGGTGATGCTGCAATTTCCACTCGGGTTGATCTGATTCCCGGAAGACATAAACAGATTATAACCGAAGGTGTTCTGAACGGCTGCTGCCATAGGATTTTCAACCTCTGCAAATTTCAGTCCCTCAGAGGTTCTTTCAAATACCATTTCCGATTTGAGATAATTGTCAGCATTGAGCGTAAGATAAACTTTGCCTTGATAATAATCAAGATTGTCAAGCCACCAACCCTCATCTAAGGTATAAATGGGTGCCACCGTAAGGGATGCCACGTCCACGGCATATACGTGGTACGCATAGCGATTTCCCGTGGGCTCGCTCTGATAATAGAATATGAGTCCGTCACCCATTGCCGCTGCGGTACCGTTCACTTCGATCCCTTTTTCCTTTAATGCCTTGCGGACGTCTTCCCAGCGGTACTCGGAAACCTTTTCACCCTTTTCATTCACGCCGTAATAAACGTCATCGTAATATCCGGTGAATAAAATCTTTTCCTTTATGCTTTCCTTTGTCTCTCCGGAATCCGTCTTCCCTTCCCCGGAACCGTCCTCTTGGGACGCGTCTTTACCGGGACCGTCCTTTTCCGATCCCGTTTCGTCAGACTGCGTCTTGTCAGCGGAGCTTTCCGTCTGTGAGTTTGACATAACTTCTGCTACGTTCGTGCATGCCGTGACGCTAACGGACAGCGTCAATGCCAATAGTAAACCTACAACTTTCCTTTTCATTTTTTTGATTCCTTTCTAACATAAGATTTGCCGGCAACTGATCGTCACCGGCAAATGATTTTTCAGCATTCATAATAATAAACGCCAAAACGTTTGGTCGCGTTACGTAAAAAATTTTGAGGCTTTACTGCTCCACCTCGACCATGCGGAGCATCGTCATGATCTCGTCCAGATGCTGCGGTTTGTTCTTGCAAATATAGATATAAATGACGAATCCTTCCGTGCCTACCGGCTGGAAAATGAATTCCGCATGGTAAGTAGGACCGTTATTGGTGTATGCTTCGCTGTAATAATGATAGTTCGCTCCGTAGGAAGCCGTCTTTTTGATGATCTTCTTCTCCGGATTTTTCAGAATGTTATCCAGGATCGTTTTTTCAATCTGTTCCGTTCTGCTCTTGTCGCTTTTGCGAAGAAGCAACGTATCGTTGTCAAAATAGCATACAAACAGACTTTCCGGCTCCACGGCCTGGCGGTCGATCTCATTCAGGCGATATTGATAACATTCCATGGTCGCAAGCTTGTCTTCCGCCTTATCCGCGTGATACAGATCCTTTTCCACCGTCTTCCAGGAGGTAGGGATATAATACGTAACCATCCCGTCATTTAAGACTCTCTTTTCGGCTTTTTCCTTGTCTATCGTCTTTCCGCTGATCACGGAATAAGCAGATCTGGAAACACTCTTTTCATAGGTCTTTTCGATCTTGTGCATGGTCATGGTCCATTTTCCGTCCAGGAGACCAACCGTAAGCTTTCCGTAAACCTTTACGAGATCGCCGATCCGGACGTCGGCAACGGAAGCGATCACGTCTTCATCCGAGGTCGTACAAGTCAGCACGTGCGGGGAACTGACCGTCGTCATTCCAATTTCCACTTTAGAATTATCGCTGGATTTGGATCTGAGCCTGCCATACATCATGAAATACTGATTTTGATAATCTTCCTTTAAGCTGTCGCTGTTGCTGGCCGAACGAAGCAAAAAGTATTCCACGGGCTCATTCCGGTATACGAAAACCTTATCCACGTCCATGACGGTTTCTTTATTGTTCCAAACCCAACCGCTCAGGAACGCGCTCGTGAGGATCAGCATGACCAAAACCATGATTCTTCTTTTTTGTTTCATGATCATCCTCCTACCATTCTTCTTCCCTGTAGCTGAAACCCACCTTGTCACGCATCATCTCGATCACTGCGGCAGTATCGTCATAACAATGAGACTCTGCATAATCGTCTGCCAGCACGACTGTGTCCTGGCTCTTACCGTCTCCGCGGAGCCATGCTTCCAAGACCGTCAGGTTGTTGCACTTCCGCTCATTGTACCAGATTTCCTCTCCGCGGACGCGGATGGTGATCGTCTTTTCCTTATTCTTTCCGTCTGCCGGATTCTCGGGATCTTTACCCTCTTGGGACGCCTCGTTCCCGTTATGGCCAAACTGCGCATCCTGAATGGCTTTGTCGAGATCGAGCAGCGGAGGCTTTTCACTCAACAATCTCACCGCCTGCGACCCGAAACCCGCGAGGAGCAATAATCCCATGCAAGACAAAAGAATCAATATCTTTTTCTTCCACTTCTTCATTATCGAGTCTCTTCTCCTTCAACGTTCATGCCACAATCGTCCAGTATCTTTTTTACCGCCTCATAAGTATTCGCTATCGCAAATTCATCCACCAGAAATATGTCCCGCTTGCCGTCCAGTCCCTTGACAAACTCTGCAAACGCCGCCTCATTTCCCTGAAACTCCTTGCAGTAACTGATGGTCTTTTCATTTACAATAACAAAAAACGCATGTTCCACGCCCTTGCCGTCCACGTAATTTCCGTTAGGATTTACGAACTGCGTCACGTTATTCTGCACGGCAGCGTCGCCCTGATTCGTTCCGGCTTCCACCTGCTTGGAAAACAGGGAATCCGTTCCCCTGGGACCATATTTCCAGAACCAGCCCCCGGCAAACAACAGCACGCCGACGATCAGGAAAAAAAGGCAGGAACTGAAAAGGCTCTTCTTGTTTCTCTGGAGAAGCGCCTTGCCTGGTTTCGTCTCATAATACACGTAATCGTCTTTACGCTTGAAGATGACCATGTACATGGTATACACGGGCTCCGTCATGAGTGCCAGGAGTCCAAGAAATCCCACGATGGCCAAAATGGCGCCGATTACCATCATAATCATTGCGATCATAGGCTATCACTCCTATTTCCGATGTACGTACACGTTATCTTGCTCTTGCATCAGTTTATCAAAAATTCCCTTAATCTTCTCCTGATCACGATACAGGATCTTTTCGTCGTTTTCATTCAGGGAAAGGATCACGGGGAACTCCGCGTTGGCGGAAACGTAATCCCTCAGGGCCGTCTCAAACTGGCTGTATGCATCGTCCACGTCCTTTCCCTTTCCGTGAAGGTCAAAGGTAAGAATCGCCTTGTCGGAACCCTTGCGAAGGATCTCAATGTGTCTCTCCGTCACGTCATTCTCTTCAAAGTAGCAGTATACGGAGATCGCGCAGACAATATTTTGCAACTGATCCGCCGTATCTAACTGATCTAAGTATAATTCGTATTTTGCGCGGGCATCCTCCGCCTTTGCCGTCGCCTCTTCCACGTAATTGCCGGCATTCATCTGTTCCTGTTGCTTCTCGGTCAGCGTCTGCTGCCGTCCGATGACAACCAAGAGCACGATAAAGATTACGTCCAATAGCGAGGTCAGGTCGATCAGGATGTCCGATTTCGCCCGATGTCGTCTCTTCTTCATGATTGTCCCTCCAGAAATCAGCCTTTTTCTTCCGAAGTAATGTTGCCGAGCTTCACCGAGTTATCAATCTTCTTGTCGTAGTCATCCAGAACGATCTCCGTATCCTCGATCAGCTTCGCGGAGATGGTTGCACAGATCTTCAATATAATGGTGACAATCAGGCCCCAGAAGGTGGACGTAAGTGCGACGTCGAGGGACTTGAACATCTCGTCAATGTTCTGCGCTTTCAACTGTTCCACAAGACCGGATACCGTTCCCAAAATACCAAGGAGCGGGAACAGGGGAATGAACTGCGTGCAGGCATTATAACCGGAAACCACTTCATTAAAGGATTTCTCGTAGTCGCGGACCGTGTCTGGCGTTACCGCCTCTGACTTCTCGCGCTCCTCCACCTCGCCCGTCGCCGCATTCAGGTAAGTCTCCTTGTTCTTCCTGTTCATGGCGTCATGGATAAAACTCTTTTTCGTGTATAACTTGATGTAATTCTTGATTAGGAAAAAGAGTACGATCACGCCGCCGGTGATGATGATCGCGTTCATGTACTTTGCTAAAAATCCAACCATAGTTGCGCCCTCCCATAGCTTTCTGTCACGTGAAATACTTACGCTATTTTATTATACCACGAAACTAAATTCTTTACAATTCCCTTCCAAACACCCCAAAAGTCGCGCAAATTTACGCCGCGGTCTTATTTTTCTTTCAAATCTTTGTATACGTGCCATACAAACAGGCACTCGTTCTTGGAAATGGTCTCATTGGAAAAGGCTGCCGCCCTGACAATCCGCATGTATTCCGCAACCTCTGAAACCTGCTCCGCTCCGAGGACCTCCGTCAGGGTTCTCTCAAACTCCTTGTCCGTCCTTGCCTTTTTCAAGTGCTTTCCCTTGCCCTTGACCATGTGATAGGTCTTTCGGTTGATCATGAGCGTGGCGGCTTTGTAATACTTTCCAACCATTGCCCTTTCCAATCTCATTTCGCCCATAACCTTACGTCCCACCATGGCGAGCACGAGTCCCACCATGACGATCCCCACAAAGGCGAGCAAGATCATGAACGAGCCATTCCATGCATCGTCTCCGCTTCCTTTCCCGGAACCGACGCCCGGCTCCTCATCCTCTGCCTGCTCGGAGGATTCCTCCGCGTCGGAAGTCTCCTCGGGGGCTTCCGTTTCTTCCGGCTTAGGCGTTTCTTCCGTCGTTTCTTCTTCGGAAGACGTCTGCTCCTTGGAACTTACCGGATCTATGGTAACGTCCGTTAGTTCTTCCTTCAGTTGCTGAAACGCGGGTATGTCCCCGGAAGTGGTTGAATAACCCGGCGTCACTTCTATGGGAACCCAGCCAATGTCATCATAATATACTTCCGCCCAAGCATGACCGTTTCTGTCGATCACCTCTGCCAAATAGCTTCCGTCTGCCTGCCACGTAAACGAAGCTGGCTTAACGACGTAACCCGCCGCGTATCTTGCCGGAACGCCCAGACTTCTTAAGAGCATCACGCCCACGGAGGCATAATGAATGCAATATCCCTTTCGCTTGTTTTTTAGGAAATGCTCTATGGGATCCTCGCCGGCATCCAGGTCATCCAGGTCCCAACTGTAATAGGAATTCGGTCCGGTGAGAATACCCTGAACGGCCATCACGGCGAAATACCGGATCTCGTTTTCAGTTATTCCCGCATATTTCTCACCTTCTACCATGGCCTCCGCATAATCAAAGATAGGTACGTCCTTGACGTACTTGGGATAATCCAAATACCGTTCCTTGGCGTAATCGTTATACCAAGTCCAGAATTTCCGATCCTCCTCTTCCATCTTCCCCGAAACCCGCAATCCTTCAAATTCGAACGCGTTGCTATCCCAACCTTGATAGGTAACTTTTTTCTTAAATCCACCTTTCTGCGCAATGGCATCCCGGACAAATCTGATTCCTGAAACCTGTTCCACGTCCACGCCATAGGGAATAAGCATGTCAGATTTCCTAAAACCAAAATATTCCTCCTCAAATTCCAGCACCTCGTACTTCTTGAAGGAAATGTCACTGGAAAAATAATACGATCCTCCCAGCAATGCCTGATAAAAGGATTTTAGATCCCCATTATATCTTTTGAAAACGTTGGAGGCCAATTTTGTTGCCGCGTCTGCCTGGCGGATTCCGTTTTCTGAACATGCCTTGGCAAAATCTTTTTTGGAGAACGTCCACGTATTATTCTCATATTTTTCGCCATAAAATTCCTGCAGGTACAGATTTCCCTGAGGCTGCTGGCTCGCGCGGATCGTCAGAATCTTCTTGTCCTTGTATTCCGGTTTGGAATTATCTATGGTCTGCTTATTCGTCAGCTGAAATGAGGCAAGCTGGCTTTTGATCTCTTCCTCCATTTTTTCCTGGATGACTTTCGCCTCAAAAGTTTTTTGAAGCAGTTTTTCAGCGGAACCACTAAAGATCCCTCCCAGAATCACCAACGCGAATAACGTAAAACCAAGCACGTAGGCGGCTCCGACATAGGCTTCCTCACTCTTCCGGTGACTTTTGTAGATCATAAAGAGACCGACTGCCATTGCCAAAACTTGTCCAAAGCTTGGAGCCAATCCGGTATACATGATCAAAGAGAGTGTTGTGGCAGGTGCCAGGAGCAAGAGCCATTTTCGCCTCCCGATCCATGACGGAAGGTAGAGCGCAAAAAAGACAAAGAGGGCCAAAAAACTGATCAGAACGGGGATCCATTCCACGGGAGCCGGATCTACGTAATGGCTGGTCTTAAAGAGATAATCGTAAGCCACGTAATAGTACCTGGTGAACATCCGCAGACCGCCTTCCAGCTCCACGTCGTGATCCGTCTGATACTTCAGAAAAAGCAGACCTACGACAATGGCTGGCAAGACCTTACAGGCAATCCGCAGGAGCAGTCTTATTTTTGTTCCTTTTATGCGGGCAAGAAAGCGCGCCGCCAAAACCTCATAAAAGAAAACCGTTCCAAAAACCGTCACGATCAGGAAAATGCCTCCCGCCACGCCAATCTCTATGTTCGAGGAGAAATTGCCGAGCATGGAAATGGCAACAAAAAACAAGACCAACGCGGCAACACTCTCCCAGACGGCCCCAATGATCAACTCTCTTCCGCTCGTCAGCGGAAGGTTTCGTTGCTTTTTCCATTGAATTTTCTTTAACTTTTGCTTCTTTGCTTTCATTCTATTTCAAAAACAATTCCTTTCGCACTTCCTCAATGCCGCCTGCAGCTTCCCCGTCTATCACCAGCGTTCCGTTTGCAAACGCGCAGATGCCGTGAAGGAACTGTTCTCCTTTGTATTTTTCTTTATATCTCTCCATGCAGTCCTCCTCCAGCTTGGGGGAAACGTCCTGCATGTACGTGGTGAGGGCCTCATAAAAGCTCTCCTCGTCCGTCACGCGCATGCGCATGACGTCGCTCCGGCTCTTGGACTGCCATGCAACGAAATGGGCACACTTGGCATCCATCAACGAGAAGGATAAGGAAGCAGCGTAATCCAGCATTTCCCCGTTATCCGCCGTGCTCTCCGGCATAAACAGCACGATCGCGCATGACTTCGGAAGAGAATCTTCCTTCACCATCAGGTCATCCATCCTGGCGCTAAGCTTCCAGTGGATTCTCTGCAGCTTATCTCCTTCCTGGAATTCCCTGACGCCAAACACTTCGCTGGAATCCTTTCCCGGATGATCCTCATCATAATCCATGGTTTCGCCGTAAAAATGCTTTACGCTGTCACCGAGCTTTACGGGCACCTCCTCCAGCTTTGGCAATACCATCACGTGGGCCACGCTCTTTCTCCTGCGCGTCACGTAGAACAGACCCAGCGGATCATAGATCTGGATCTTTTTGACCCTAAAGTCGTAATATCCGGAACGGAATACGGCAAACCGCTCCCACGCTTCAGTCTTGCCCCGCAGCACGTCACTTAATTTCAACACGCGCTTTTCCGTCTTGATCATTTGGTTTTCGCCGTACGCGAGAAAAAGTTTGATCTTACCGACGGGAAAGATGGATTTGTTTTGGATCGTCACCTTTAGTCCGATCTCCTGACCCCGGTCGGCAACCCTTGCGGGTATTTGAAGCTGCACTTTTATCCCCCTCTGGGTCAGCGTAAGCCAAATAAAAGAAAGCACGGCAAAAGCCACTGCGGTGAATGCCAGCAGTGCGAATGCAGTGCTTTCAAATATCAGGGCAAGCCAAATCAAAACCAATGCGATGGGCAGGACGATCAAAAAGCGCTTCACTTCTGGCTCCTTTCCATAAAGGTAGCCGGCTGCTGTACGCTGCCAAGGATCTCCGTGAGCACGTCATCGCGGCTTATTTTCGACACTCTTGCCTTCGTGTTCATGACGATGCGGTGCGAAGCAACGTCCTTAAATACTTTTTCCACGTCCTCGGGAATGCAGTAATCCCTTCCTTCCATAAAGGCCGTGGCCATAGCCATGCGGCTGCAGGCGATGGTTCCTCTGGGGCTGACGCCAAGCTCGACATAGGGATTGTCTCTCGTCGCCTGGACAAGCTTCACAATGTAGGCATAAATATTGTTATGTACGTATACCTGCGCCACTTTATTCTTGATGTCGATCAGTTCCTTTGCGCCGATCACTTCCTCCATGCTGTCAACGGAGATGCCGTTGTTACGTCCCTTTGCGATGGCCACTTCATCCTGGAGCACGGGATATCCCATGCTCATGCAGATCATGAAACGGTCCAGCTGGGATTCCGGCAAAAGCTGGGTTCCGGCGCTGCCCTTTGGATTCTGGGTCGCAATGACGATAAAGGGATCCATGACCTTTCTCGTTACGCCGTCCACGGTCCAGGCACCTTCCTCCATGACCTCGAGAAGAGCCGACTGCGTCTTCGGTGAGGTTCTGTTGATCTCATCCGCAAGAAATAAGTTACACGCGATGGAACCGGGATGGTACTCAAACTGGTCCAATTCCTTTTTGTACATGGAAAAGCCCAAGATGTCCGACGGCATGACGTCGGGGGTAAATTGGACGCGGTTTTCCTTTAATCTCATGGCGCGGGAAAGCGCCAGCGCCAACGTTGTTTTTCCAACGCCCGGCACGTCCTCGATCAAAACGTGTCCTCCGGCGATTACGGCCGCAAATACCTTCCTGATACAATCGTCTTTTCCCGTTACGGCCTTTGATACTTCCGTGATCACGGCCATTGCATTTTGTCGTTCCACGTTACTCATGTGACACCCCTTATTTGCGTTCTAAAGTTTACGCCGAAGCGCATATCATATTCATGATGTCACTTTTCTCATGCTTTGTAAAGTTTCCGTGGGCAATATTAAGAAATTATTTAAAGTTTCAGTTTTTTGATGCGTTCCTGGGTGTATTCCGCAATCTTTTGCCAGAGAGACTTTAATTGCTTTTTGTGGGTGCAGAGCTTTTCCGTGCAGTTCTGGCAGTGAAGATAACCGTTCGTCGTCTCGGAGAAGCGCTCAGGATACTTATAAAACGTGATCTCCCACCGCGCGAGAAGTGCCATGGAAATCACCAGAAGGCTCCAGGTATATGATTTCTGTACAAAGAAGAGCGGCGTGAACATCATGGCGTAATCCCAGTTGTAGATGCGGCAGGTACAGCAGCATTTATTCTTCAGAAGCCAGGATTGGAAGGGACAGAAAAACAAAATGCAGATCATGTCACACACGGAATAAAAGGAACACAGCAGGATCATGATGCCGTCGTCTAGAATCCCGCGCATATGCAAGGCACCAAACACGCCGTTAAACGCGATCCAGATCAGCGCCACCAGCATCACGGCGTTGTTGTCCTGAATTTCGATCTTTGTATTGCCGGTCTTTACGTAGTTTTTTGCAAACTGCTTTTGACAGCCGGGGCTTTCAAACCTGGAAGGAAAAAACCGAAGGATCATTTCCACGATAAAGAAAGCCCAGATAAAAATCAACGCGGCCGGATGGCTTTCGATCACCTGCTCAATTTCATCACCGCCCATCAGCCGATAGATTACGTAATAAACCAAAAGCACCAAAAACGTAAGGGACCGCGCTACCAATCTTACGTAATGATACGTGCTGACTACCGTCAGTTTAATCTTTCTTTTCTTTTTTTGCCCGATCTCATTACTCATTATGATTTACCCCCGACCCTCTTTTGCGTTCCATTCCCCTCGGCCAAAGCCTTCCTTTTCTATTTTACACGACTTATCATGATTTGCAAGTCTCCCCTTATGCGTTAACTCACAAAAACCCGCCTGTCCCGGCACCGCTTGTTTTCCCGACTAAAAAAAGGAAGAGGTCTTGCCTCTTCCTTCTTCAAAACGTCCAAGCTCATTAATAACCATAATTTAGAATGCAGGGAACAACCAGATCATTCTGTAAGCAATCCTTCTGTACCACTTATCCCCGTTATCCTCCAGATCTACGCCGTTCTCAACGCTGTTGTAGATGGACTTGAAGATCTTTGCGCCGCGAAGGAACTTCGGTACGAATTTGAAATTGTAATAGATATATGCATGTGCAAAGATCTCACAGGAAAGCTGGCTAAGGGACATGCCGGTGATCTTCTCTTCGCTTGCGATCTGCTCTGCGATGACCTTGCAATTTGCCCTGCTGTATAATCTCTCTGCCATGGGGATGCTCATATATTTCTTTGCCACTGCTTCTCTCATTTTTCTGTCCTCCGATTCCTTTAGGTTTCCCTGTCTGTAATCTTAAGATAGCATATGGCAAAATTTCGCTCCATCGGATCTCCTTACAATTATCTTACGTTTTTGTAAGAATTCCCATGTTTCGCAGGATCCAATTCGTCATTTTTACGTTCACTTCAAAGATGGACTGAAACTTTTCTTTTCCGGCAAACCACGCCGTCGCAATGAACTGATTGGCCAAAATGACATAGGGAATAGCTTCCTTTTCTTCATCTGAAAGATGAACCACGTCGTCATAACCGTACGCGATCTCCTTCATGACGGCGATCCACTTCTTTAGCTTCTCCTCGTTCCCTTCTTCATAGGTTTCCGAAAGGATCGCGGTGGCGGCGTAGCAGGGATCATAGATCCTTACGTTCCGCTCGCTTAGGTCAAAATCGATAAATCCCCACTTGTCCCCAGATACAATGATATTGCTGGGATTGGGATCCCTGTGAATGATCTGGCGGGGGAGCTTGGGATACAGGCGGTTCATGGCCTGCAGATACTTCTTGGCCGCTTCTTCGTCAATTCCAATGACGTCCTTTAATGCGGGAAGCGCCCAATCGCGCACTCTCGCAAGGAGATCCACTTCTTCTACCTCTATATCGATCTTTTCCAGCGCGAGGTCAAGCTGTCCCACGATCTCGCCAATAAAGCGCGCCTTCCTTTCATACTCATCCAAATAAACATGGCTTGCCAGGATGCCCTCGCCCTTGACACGCTTTGATACGAAGAAATAAAGCTCTCCGTTTTCCACGTACTCCCTGCCATCCTTCGTCGGAATAACGGTGAGAGATGCAAGTCCCACGTTTTCCAATGCCTTGGAGATGCTGATCGTCTTCAGCACGTTGCCCAGATTGTTCGTGTACTTGATGACGTGATCCTCGCCAACATACTTCGCCGTATCGCTGATCTCTCCGCTCTCGCCGTATACCACGTCGGCAATTTTCTCGTCCTGCATTCCCCAAAGGGTCAGCATTTCCGCAATTTTCTTATGACTTAACATGATCTGTTCCTCCTGAAATAAATTGATCCTGTAAGGCTTTTTCACCTTAAACTTCCGGAGGTAATCAGCAGGCGTATATCCCAGCTCCCGCACAAAGGATTTATAAAAGCCGGCATAGGTCTCAAACCCATATTCCAACGCCACGTCAATCTTCTTGCGGCCGGTGCCGATCTCATAAATGGCATTCAGAAGCTTTCTTTTCAAGATGTATTGCATGACCGGCATTCCCACTTCCGACTGGAAAATCCTGTAAAAGTGGAAGACTGAATATCCCGCAAGCTCTGCCAGCTCCTTTGCCGTCATCTCCGCCCGAAGATTGGCTTCAATATAATCAATTGTGTCTTGAATGCTCTCCTTATACACGTTGCTACCCCCTTCCTACGAGTTTTTTGTAGCTACGTAAGAATCATATCTCAGGTTGGGGAACAAAAGATTTCCTGTTTTGTCACTTTTTCAAAAATTACCTAAATCACTTGAGTTGTCCGTCTTCGGTCAGAGGATAGCATGCGAAGGTCATCGGAATCAAAACCTCGTCCTCCTTCCACTCCATCGCCTTACTGTTAAAAGCGACGCGAATCAAATCGCCAACGTTAAAAGAGGCTTTCGTCTTCGGTATTTTGACCCTTGTCACTTCCTTCCAGTTCCACTCAGCAATGGGTTTTAAGACAAAATATGTTTCCGTGATCTCTACGACCTCTCCATTAAAATAATCACAGCTAGCGACGACTTCCTCTTTCTTTTCCGGTTTTTCTCCTAAGCCATGCCGTAAAATGATTAACAGGACAAGCAGGATTAAGAAAAGAACACAGAATATGACGTAAATTAGCTTATGAGTTTTTTTGATCAACGTTCTCCTCCACATGCGTCATAGACCTTGTTAAATATGTCTTCCGGGATCTTTACAAAATACCATCCAAGAGGTTCATAACCCACGTAACCGCCTTCGAACAGGCGGAGACGAACGACGGATCCATCCTCCAGGGTAAGGTTTAAGTGCGCCTGATTGTGATGATAGATGGACTGCCCGGCAGACGCCTTGGGATCGTAAGTGTCAACAAAACTGCAGTTATCCGCCTGCTCCATAAATTGATCCCAGACGTCCTCTGCGAAACTGACTTCGTGATAAATACCCATGGCGTAATCCCAATCCTCATGGGTTTGGTATTCCATTTTCGCTATTCTTCCGCTAATCTTCAGCCTGTCTTCAAAAAGGTCTCTGCCTTTTGTGAGCGTGATGCCATTTAAGCATTCATAAAACTGGATCCAAAGCTCTGGCTGACCATTTTCATCAGGGGTTTCCATGCAGGTACAAATGCGAAAGCCCGCATCATATCCCTTTACCGCGTACACCTCTCCCCCTATGGTCGAGGCAAATTCCGTGGCATAATCCTCCTGGGAAGACCATTCATCGATATTACCCTTTGCCGTGCCTACGTGATCTCCAACAAGAGACCGGATCCTTTCCGCATCCTCCCCAAAGTATTCAGGTCCCTGCGTATAGACGTGACCTTGATAAACGATCAGACCGATCATGTCCGCTGCGGCGTCCTCGGAAGACTTTGGCAATTCCCTGGCGGGTATGAAAACCCCCTCCGTATCGGAAATAAGCCCTTGGTTACCCTCGGACGAAGGATTCTTTGCCGTACTCTTGTTTGTTGAAGTACCTGCCCGGTTATCCGCAGTATGCCCCTGATTTCCGTTTGACGCCTTCCAATTCAAAAACCCTGCCAGCAGGACAAGGCACAGAAACGCCGCGCACGCTGATGCCATTCCAATAGTCTTGCGTCTTTGTGCCTGCTTCGCGCGGTATTCTTCCCGTCGCTCAAATAAATCTTTTACCATTTCATCAGAATTCTTCATAAGAATAGCCCTCCTTTTCCAGCTCCGACTTTAAGGCCTGTTTTGCACGATAAAGGAGATTTCTTATTTGACGGGAATTCTTATTCATTGCTATCTTCGTTTCTTCGTTTGAGAGCTCTTCAAAATACGTAAGCCACAACACTTGCTGATAGTCCGGTGAAAGCCTTTTTAGCACTTTGTGAACCAGGATTTTCCGTTCTTCCCGAAGGTAAGCTTGCTCTAAATTGGATTCATCGCTAAGATAAGCTTCCATGTCCTCGATGGGCGTGTCTGCCTGCTTGGAATGATGCCGCAGGTAATCAACTGCCACGTTCCGCCCTATGGCATACAGCCATGACTTGAACGAGGATTTTCCTGAAAATCTCGGCTTCTTGACCATCAGACGAAAGAACGTGTCCTCTGCAAGCTCTTCCGCAACGTAAATATTCTTCACGTAACTAATCAGATAGAGAATAAGACCGTCTTTGTAATCTCCGACGATTTGTACAATGCCTTCATCATCGCCATCCAGGAAACGGCGGTAGCTACTTGCACCGTTGTCCATAGACTGTCTCCTTTCCAAAAGGAAATTTGATTCCCTTCACCTATTAGTCGTAAAGAAGTGGTGATTGTCTCACTTTACGTACTTATGGCGCGACACAGTTGCGCAAGTGCGCAGCAATTCTGCAATCCTGAGCGCAGCGAAGGACAAGCCGAAGGGCTTGCCAGCGCGACACCAGCCTAATGCGCAGCATTTGGCTGATGGGCACCAACTCTTCGTTTTTGCTTGCCTGGATTCCATTTTTTCTTCTCAGGCAAGTACTTTCTACCTTTTTCACTTGCCTGAACTTCTTTTTTTCTTCTCAGGCAAGTACTTTCTATCTTTTCCACTTGCCTGAACTTCTTTTTTTCTTCTCAGGCAAGTATTCTCTACCTTTTCCACTTGCCTGAATTTCTTTTTTGCTTCTCAGGCAAGTATTCTCTACTTTTTCCACTTGCCTGAACTTCTTTTTTTCTTCTCAGGCAAGTATTCTCTATCTTTTCCACTTGCCTGGATTCCATTTTTTCTTCTCAAGCAAGTACTTTCTACCTTTTTCACTTGCCTGAATTTCTTTTTTGCTTCTCAGGCAAGTATTCTCTACCTTTTCCACTTGCCTGAACTTCTTTTTTGCTTCTCAGGCAAGTATTCTCTACTTTTTCCACTTGCCTGAACTTCTTTTTTGCTTCTCAGGCAAGTACTTTCTACCTTTTTCACTTGCCTGGATTCCGTTTTTTCTTCTCAGGCAAGCTTTATTTATCTGAGTCTCCTCCGGGATGCTTATACCGTCAGTTCGATCAAATTTCCCTCGATTGCAACGATGCAGGATTCATAGTATCCGTCGCCCGTGAAACGGGGACCGCTCAGAACTTCATAGCCTGCTGCCCTAAGCCGATCCGTAAGCTCATCCACTTTCTCCTTACTGCCTACGGAAAGGGCGAGGTGAGCATAGCCCATGCGGTCCGGAGACTTTCCTTCCTCCGCCATGCCAGGTTTGTTCATAAGTTCAAGCCTTGCCCCGTCCTCAAAGGAAATAAAATAGGACCGAAAGCCCGTGTTTTGATTGTGGTATCCTCCGTTTGACGTTCCATTCAAAAACTCTACGAAGAAATCTTTTGCCTTCTCCAAATCATTTACGTACGCGGCAACATGTTCTATCCTCATTCTCTCGCACCCCTAACATTCTTTCCTCGCGGCATATCCACTTTTCTTACGACACGGCCAGCTTTCCATGCGACATGCCCACTTTTCTTACGACACGGCCAACTTTCCTTACGGCATGTCCGCTTTCCCTACGACATACCTCGCTTTCCTTACGGCACGTCGGCTTTCCTTGAAAACGCCTTCACTCTGCAAATTCCGAGTCGATCAGTTCCTTCGCCTTCCGCAATATGGGCAACTCGCGGTTGGCAATCAGCCTGCCAATCTTTGTCTCTCTACGCTTTTCATACTCGGCGACTGCCTCTTCAAACTTGAGCTTTAGCGTGGACAGGTGGAAGCTCTCGATCTCATCCTGGGTAAGATGCTTCTCCCCAAAGGAAAGCACCTTGCACAAGAAGTAATTATTCAAATTATGGCGGTGGATCAAATTGTAATAGTCGCTGACGGTTCCTATCTGACAAAGGACTTCGACCGTGACGCCCAATTCCTCACTTAGCTCACGCTTGATCGCCTCAAGCAGGTCCTCCCCCGTCTCGACGCCGCCTCCGGCCGTCTCGATAATGGTTGCCTTTCCAAAGTCATCGTCTCTCCTGGCTCTCACAAAATAAAAATACCCATCCTCGTCAAAACAGATCCCTCTCGCGATCCTTCTGTCATGATCCGTATATTCAAAGGGCCATTCCTCATCCCGAAGCTCTAATTGCATGCCGTCACTTTTCAACTCGATTCTCCTCCAGAATTTTCAATCTCTTTCCAGATCCTGCTTTATGATTTTTTTGCCTTCTGACTCAGTTTACTCGTTATCCGGCACATGGCTTCGATATGCATGATCCAATGGCGCGAAAACGGCATTTTGATCAAACCCTTTATGTCTTTTCCGCACCAATAGTCGATCAGCCAGAATGCGTTTTCATCCGTGCTGACGTAATTTCCGGCGATCAGTTTTTCCTTGTCAGCGTCCGTGAACTTACGCTTCAGTTCCTTATAGTCAAAGCCTTTCAGCAGTTCATTCGTGGAATTCATGACTGCCTTCGCATACTCAAAGACCGCTTTCACGTCCAGCTTCTTTGAAAACTCGGCGATCTGCTCGCCCTGAAGCTCGTTGCCGGTGGTGATGATGGGACTCTTAGTCTTTTTAAGCCAATGCTCTCGGAAAAGGACCTGCTCATCTTGCAGGATCAACGAGTGCGCCACAATGTCCTCAATCCGGAAAATATGCCAGATGGAATAGACCAAGGTTTTGGAATGATATCCTTCCGCCCCTGCAAAAGGCATCTGCCAAAAGGCTTCCGCCGGGTATTCCTTAACGATCGACGCGATCTGCTCAAACAAATCCTTTCTAAGCTCAAGAAGAACCTCGATCCCTTCCGGAAAAGTCTTTTCCTTTCCGATGAGTTCCTGCATTTTTTTGTTTTTTTCCGCCCATTCCCGATTCATACATTTACCCCCCTATTTCGAAAAATGCTTCCCATATTGATTCCAAAAATAACCGTAATCTTCGTTCTTGGCAAAGATAAAGGCATAGTGCGCGTTTCGCTTTTCCTTTCTCAGCTGTTCAAGATACTCTGGCTGAAACGGCACGGAAAAAAGCCTCTGCTCATAAACCACGATCAAAGGCACTTCATAGCAATCCAAATCCGCCTCCACCGCTTCACCGGACCGTCCCTTCTCAGTCCGTCTCCCGGGATTTCCAGCCTCTGACATTTCACCGGACCGTCCCTCCTCAATCAGTCTCCCGGGATTTCCAGACGCTGTCTTTCTCCCGGCATCTCCCGCTACCGCCATATTTTGGGCTGAACCCGCCTCGATCAACCGGAGCGGGATCCGCACCAGCTCCGACGCGAAATATTCTCCCATGTCCGGCATGGTCTTTTGGCGTAAGCTTAGGAACATGCGCACCCATTCCTCGCCCATGCCTGCTGCCGCATATTGCTCCGCGGAAGCAATGGACGGCGAGAACTGGGGCAGCTCCACTTTCTTGCCATAAACAAGCTTTTTTATGGTTTCCGGCGAAAGAAAGAATTCTTCCGCAATTTCCAAAATGGACTGCCCCGCCGAGTAACGGCTGCAGATCATTGCATTTCGTTTATTCAATTTTTCCCGGTATCCGGAGGCTTCTCCCCAGCCCCGGCTTTTCTCGGTTCTGGGGACATAAATGACCTTGCCCTCCGCATATTTTTGTACTTCCTCTAAAAGCTTTGCCGGAAGTACGTCCTTGGCGTTTTCATATTTCATATGACGTTCCTTGTTTTCTTGTGACAGCTCTGACACATGCCCTTCCTAGGCATTGCGAAACCTTATGACAGCTTCGACATGCGCCCTTCCAAGGTGTTGATGAATCTTACGACAGCTTCGACATGCGCTCTTCCAAAGCATTCATGGATCTGACAATGGATTCGCAGGATTCCAGGTCATCGATGGAGGCATGCCATCTCAGGGTTGCAATCCCCTTGAAATAGGCCATGCACAGGAAGCGCTCCTTGAAATTCTCGATCTTAATTCCTCTCTTTTTCGCGTAATCCCACAGCTTTTCAGGTACCAAGAGATACGGCTTATTCAGATCAAGGATCGCAAAATCCATCAGATAATCCATGATCCCGGCCCTTCCCCAATCCGCTGGATGCACCTTTCCCGCATCGTCCACGATCATGTTGCAGAAGAAGGTATTATTGTTGGCAAGGAATCTCTGCCCTTCGCAGTAAGGCGCGTATTTTAATGCCTTCTCGGCGATCTCAAAATAATACTCTTTCTCCAGGAACGTGGTTCCAAACATCTGGGTCCAGTTCTTCCAATACCCTTCCGTCTTCTCATTGATGATCTCGTCGCGGATGAAGTCCTCCAGCGTCTCATAGGGTGCCTGATTATTCTCGTCAAACTCTCCGTACCCGGATAAAGAAGAAATATCCGTGGCGGCGATCTCGTAGATCATGTCAAAGAAGTTCTCGTAGCACTTTTCGAATTCCTCCGGCGTCAGCTCATTGGAATTTCTTCCCTTCGGACTCATCTCTATTTTGTCTTTCGTCATGTTTCTGATAAAAATGTCTCTGTTCATAAAACAATCCTCCTTATTCCATGCTGTTTTTCAAGTGATTTCTTTCGTAAGGCGCTTTACGATTTTATCATAACAGCATGAAACGCATTGTGATATAGAGAGAATCGTTATAACAAAACTATACCTCATTTTTCCGGGCTTCTATATCCTGCAGAAAACGCTCAAAGACCTGCTCCCGGTCTCTTGCAGTTTCATAATACGGCAAACCATACTTTTCGCATTGTTCCTTCATGAGAATGCTCTGTTCCACGATATAGACCGCGCCTTCACGCAGTTCCTCGTCGGATTTGTAAAACGTATAATCTTTCTCCGTGTCATATTTCTTTTGGATGGCAAAGCGCTCCTCCGGCGTTACGTCCGAAGTCAGGAAATAAAAGATCTCACAGTTTTTCCCCCGAAGGTATTTGTCATAATCCTCTGGCAGGAGCTGATACATATCCAGCACCATGCCCGGTTCGAATTCGTCATATTCCCCGCTGTCTAACATGGCGCTCACAAACGGCGCCATCTTGCCGCTAATGACCCGCAGTGTGTCCATGGAGGACAATCCCTGATACGTACTTACCCCCGTCTCAGGAAAACACTTTTCAAACCCAGCGATGATGGAGTCCATGCTCACGTGCTGATACCCGTATTTTTTTGACAATCGGTGCGCGATCGTACTCTTCCCGGCCCTGGGAACACCTGCGATGATAATGTTATTTTTCATGATGACGTCCTCTCCTCCAACCATTTTGCAACACCGTCCTCGTTGTTAGAACCGATGATCCCGGTGGCCTTTTCCTTTAGCGCCTCATGCGCATTGGAAACGGCGTAGCACTCATCAGCGATCTCAAACATGTCAATGTCGTTTTTCCCGTCGCCAAAGGCGATCACCCTGTCACAGGAAAACATGTCCATCAGCTGCCGGATGGCATTCGCCTTGGAGGCTTCCTTTGGCATGATCTCAAGCCACTGATCCCCCGTGTAAACGTCCTTCTGATAGACACAGTGAAATGCGTCCCGATAGTGCTCATAAAGGGGATATAGTTTTTCGGGCTCGTCGATGCAGGTGACGTAAAAAATATCGCCGTTTCTAAGGTCGTCAGCGCTGGAAACCGCATGCTCCCTTACGTCGCCCGCACGGCTGTCCGTAAACTTTTTCATGCCGGCAGTGCTAAGCTCCGGCACGTAAGAAAACTTCTCCGCGCCGTCAAGATAGGCATAAACAATGGGATAAATCTGATTCGCAAATAAGCGATCCAAGAGCTCTTTTATGGCAGATTTCTCAAAATAATTCGCCTGGAGGATCTCTTCGGTGGCGTTGTCGATGATAAACGCGCCGTTATAGAGAATCAGGGGAATCTTTGCATTTAGGCCCTTCGTCACCTTCTTTGCCGTGATCAGGGAACGCGCCGTTGCATAAGAAAAAAGCATGCCCTTCGCCGTCAGTTCATTGATCACGCGATTGGTATACTCTGAAATCCTCTGGTCACTCCTAAGCAGCGTACCGTCTAAGTCCGAAACATATAACGTTTTCAAGACCGCGCCTCCTTTTCATATGATTGGTCACGTTTATCAAACAATCTTATCCTTTTTTGATTTCAAATGATTATCCTCTCACCACGGAAGAATTCCTGTAAATATAGAATTCCTCCTGACTGGGCATCCACTTCTTTTCTTTGGGCGGAAAATCTTGATCGAAGGCTTCTACGGCAGCCGTATCATTACAACAATCTGCCGCGGTACTTGGAAAATACGTCCATTCCTTTCCGTCTAATGCGCCAGGTACCAACTCGCATACAAGAAGAGACGTTGGAAAATTACCCTTCTGAAAGCCACTGACATTTTTCTTTTTACAACTGACAAAGCCTCTGCTTACGTAATTTCCGGGATTTCCAAAGATTATATTCACGTCATATCCCATCTTACGGGCAACCCCAAATGAATGCTCTATCAGTAGCTTGCCGAGTTGTTGTCTCTGATATCCGGGAGCAACACAAAGCGGTCCAAAAGAAACCACTTCTTTTCTTTTGCCGGATGCATCTTCCAGCCACGCTTTTACATACATGATATTCCCTATGATCGCACCATCTTTTTCAAGCACAAAAGCGAGTTCGGGAATGAAATCCGGATGTTTCCTCATCATATGGACGTAATAATGTTCATCTGCCCCAGGTTTATAAACATTCCAGAAGGCATTTCGCGTTAATTCCTCAACTGCCCTATAATCGTCTTCCGTTTCCAACCGTATATTGATTCCGTCCATGCAAACCAACCTTCCTAACTGTTCCTGTTTTTATTGCTTAGGCAAACGACCGTCTCGACGTCATTTTCATTGATTAACCACTTTCCCTCGGGATCAGACATACACTTCCTCACGGATCCTCCTCATTCTCGACCACACATTATCTCCAAAATTACTGAGAATGACTGTGATCATTCCGTTATTTGGATTATATTCTGAAATTGCACTCACTCCATCATCGCAGCCCTGCATATAAACATAGTCCTGCCCGTCCGGATTGTCGATAATCCATACTCCGTAGCCGTAATACCCTTCTTCCGGATCCTTCCCGTCACCGCTTTGTTTTGAAAACATCTCCGATACCATTTTCTCAGAAAGCAACTCATGTCTGATCAGGGCGTTCCAGAATTTCACGATATCCCCTACTGTCACAAATGCTCCTCCGTCACCGGTGCCCTTGGCCCCAACAGAATAAATATTTGTGCGGTAGTCTTTTGTATCCGGACAATAGATATAGCTGTTTGCGCATCTTGCAGGCAGCTTATCAAATGCGAAATATCCTGTAGAATCCATCCCGCATGGATCAAAGACATTTCTTTTCAGATATATGTCGAAATCCAGCCCCGTGATCTTTTCTATGATCATAGCGAGCAGTACATACCCGGAATTATTATATTGAAATCTCTCACCCTTGGGATACATCATGGGTTTCTCTATAAACAGCGGGAGCATGTCCTTATTATGTCTAATTCTGTAATTAGGATAATCTGTCCAAAGCGCCTCGTAATCATCCATGACTGACTCATCGAAATAATCCGGAACGCCGGAAGTGTGGTTCAAAAGCTGCTTCACTGTGACACCCGGATCAATGCTTTTCAGATCAATATCAAGGATAGCTCCAAGAGTATCCTCAAATCTCAGTTTCCCGGCTTCGATCAGCTGAAGGATCCCCACGGCCACAAATGTTTTACCCATGGATGCAGTTGCAAATCTTGTGTTAAGCGTATTCGGTATCTCATTCGCCATATCGGAAAATCCGCCGCTGTAACTCAAAATCACCTCGTCATTGTGAACGATATATGCATTTCCTCTGAAATCCTTGTCCATTTCCACTTTCATAATAAACCTCTTTCTCCGGACTATTTGTGGATTGTTTCAATCCGATTACTTACTCATCCTGTTTCTTCTCAGAATCCTTGATCCTATAGTAATCCTCCGCATCAATCGTAATCTCGATATGCTCCTTCGCTGATCTTAACCTCTCAAGCAAACAACAGACTTCAACATGGCTCGAATGGGGGAACATATCAACGGGTGTTGCCTTTACGAGTTCGTATCCCCCTTCGCGGAAAATTTTCAGATCTCTTGAAAGAGTTGCGGGATCACAGCTTACATATACAACACGTGACGGAGCAAGGGTAAGGATCGCATCGATACAGCTTCTTGCGCATCCTTTCCTGGGAGGATCTACCACCACGACATCGGGAGTCCTTCGTTCTCCTTTTCCCGGAAGCATTGTCTGTATGACATCCTCCGCAGCGCCGGTTATGAACTCGGCATTACGGATCGCATTGATCTTCGCGTTCTCCTTCGCATCCTTAATGGCCCTGTCTACGATCTCCACTCCCGTGACGTGTCCGGCCTTTTTAGAAAGCATCAGCGAGATCGTTCCGATTCCGCAGTACAGATCGAGGACTTCCTCTTCACCGGTAAGTCCTGCGTAGTCCCTTGCAAGACCGTAGAGCTTTTCGGTCTGTAAGGGATTGACCTGGTAAAAGGAAAGAGGAGAGATCTTGAATGTGATTCCGACAAGCGTGTCGGTTATATAACCTTC
>JAEEGK010008772.1_pt1 | contig 23787 bp, 9 predicted proteins | sample 8958771 | NCBI WGS metagenome assembly JAEEGK01 (sample SAMN16246547, study PRJNA631951) | gut metagenome | biome: gut microbiome; feature: rumen; material: SC-attached | host: Bos | place: Iran: Karaj | collected 2018-10
AGTCTCCAATATCGGTAACTCCTTCTCGGATGGCCATTGAAAGTTCGGAGTCTATAGGTATAACCTCGTAGATTGCTTTTCGGCCAAGGTATCCGGTATAGAAGCAATGAGGGCAACCCACTGGAGCAAAATGGCCGTCACCTGTTTCTTTGCGGCAATGTGGACAGAGAGTTCTGACAAGCCTCTGGGCAATACATGCGACCAGTGTTTCCGAGAGGAGATACGGGTGTATCCCCATATCTGTCATACGGGTTATGCATCCCCAGGCACTGTTGGTATGCAGGGTGGAGAGAAGAAGGTGACCTGTCAGAGAACTTCTCACCGCCATTTCGGCAGTGGCCTCATCTCGTATCTCTCCCAGCATTATGATATCCGGGTCCTGACGGAGGAATGTCCTGAGAGCTGACGGGAAGTCAAGTCCGATTTCTTCCTTGAGCTGGACCTGGTTGATACCGTCGAGAGTATACTCGACAGGATCCTCTATGGTCAGTATATTATTGTCGCCGCGATTGAGTCTCTCCAGCGTGGCATAAAGGGTTGTGCTCTTTCCCGAGCCGGTAGGGCCGCTGATAAGGATCATCCCGTGCGGATGGGAGATTGCTTTTACATAGTCCTCGTACTGACGGTCGTCCATTCCGAGTTCGGATATGGACATGTGTCTTTCGTTCATGGTCAATAGTCGGAGGACTATTTTTTCGCCGTGGATTGTCGGCAGAATCGATGTTCGGATATCGAACCGGACGCCGCCGGATTCGTAGAGGATTCGGCCGTCCTGCGGCAGACGTTTTTCCGAGATGTCGAGACTCGACATGATCTTGACTCTGTTTACCAGGGCTGTATACTCTGATGCCGGTATCACATGTCGTTCGATCAGTCGTCCGTCGACCCTATAACGTATGCGGCATTTCCTCTCCGAAGGTTCCATATGGATATCGCTGGCCCTCATGCTGTATGCGTCGTCTATCAGGAAGGCCACCATTTCGGATGTGTCTTTCGGGAGATGGCCGTGGCTGGCTGATGTGGTCGCCCTATAGCTGGTCGCGAGGAGCTTGGACAGCTCATGTTCTTCGATACCTTCGATAAGGATCTGTTTTCCGAAGAGCATGCTGATCTCGTTCGAGACGGAAGTATAGTCTTCGTCTTCGATGCCGAGGCAAAGCAGTCGCCCGGCCTCGTCGTAGCCGTATGGGAGCAGTCTGTAGAACTGTGCTTCATCGGCTGAAAAGACCTGAAGGGCTTCCGTATCTATCTTGATATTTTTCATGCCAGCATTTTATATACAATAATACCGATCAGCGGCAATCCCGAGAAGGTTACCAAAGGGATATTCCCCGGGTTGAGTTTCTTCCGGAGTATCAGCCATGACAACAGCGAGAATATTAGCATCCCGACCAGCAATTTAATAAAGATTTCAGGCTCTGCGATCGGAGTCAAAGAGGCAAAAAAGAGTGCATCTCCGACGCCGATCATCTCTCCGAGACGCTTCTTTCTAATTGCCGAGTATGCGTAAAGCGCAAGCCCGATTATAAGAAGCAACGTAAGGTTCATGGCCATATATATTGCCGCTCCGCGAAGGCCGTTGACGAATATTGAACAGCATGCCACTGAAACAAAGAATACCGAAAGCCACAGTATACTGACCGTTCTGGTTTTCCAGTCGGAGAGCATCATGACAGCCAGCGGTATAATCGTCAACAGATATAGCATGGAATTCTTAGTCTTTTATTACCTGACGAAGATTCTTATCCTGGTCGATTTCCCATGTGTCGTAGGTGCCGTCTCTGTCGAAGTCGACGATAGCAACAGCCTGAGCCTTGAAGCCTTTTTCTGTAGCTTCTACGATTTCTATCTTATAATTCGCATTACCTCCGTCCGAAACAAGCGTGGCCTGCTCGAAGCCGAGTTCGTCAAGGTTGTCGGAGTAACGGGAGTATGTATAGAAGTGGCTCGTCTCCAGCGAGTGCAGGAAAACGAGTTGTTGCTGAGCTTCCGTAGATTTAGCCCTGGAAATAAGAGGCATGAGATTCGGAAGTGCGATAAGCACGAGAATACCCATAATTACAAGCACTACAAGCAATTCGGGTAACGAGAACGCTGACAGTTTTCTACGATGATTCATTTTATTTTTCTAGCTATTTAGTTTCTTTTCCTTTGGTGGCATATTAACAGCATCAAAGTTAAGTATTTATTTTTTGCAAAAAAATAAAATATTGATCTAATAAAAGGAATAATATATTTATCTATATGGCTGATTTTCAGTTACTTTTAGTGTGCCGTTAGACATTTGAAATCGTATGGAGGGCTATTGGCCTGTATATCAATTTGTTAAAATGTTCAATTCGTTAGCATGAGAGCTATAATATTATAAATCAGGCATTTGCGTGTAGTGTTTTTTATTATGTAAAAGTGGAACGATAATCGATTCTCTTTTAAATCATCATTTAGATGGATATAAAGGCGAAAAGATGCTATTTGATAGTCAGGATAATAACCATATTAAATTTGAATTTATCTAAATATTGTATTCTATTATTAACCTTCAGCTGAAATGACACAGTTATTATGATGCGATCAGGCCTGCTATATGATTAATTTGTTAAACAATATGAAACAATACTTGCATTATAACAATTTAATTATCAGTAGCTTTAATACGTTATAAAATAATAAGCCACACTATGGGATCAACACTAAAACGTATCGGCGCTTCGGCGCTTGTTTTCCTATTCCTTCTTTTAGGAAGTATCACTGACCAAACCAAGGCTCAATCAATAAACCTTGGTCCAGAGAACCCTCAAGTACTTAGCCCTAATGCCTATGAGATGGTAAAATACGGCAGAGTACCGGTAGACTATTTTAATGGCTTGGCCAATGTTACAGTACCTCTTACCGAGGTCAAGGCCAAAGACTACACTTTGCCAATTTATCTAACTTACCATGGCGCAGGAAACAAGACAGAGCAGCATCCGGGATGGGTCGGTCTAGGCTGGGCACTACATGCCGGAGGATCCATTACCCGAATCAGAAATGGTCTGAAAGATGAAGTGTCGCAATATGAAAGTAATGGAAATATCACTGCCCAATCCAATTATCTTGAGCATGCATATGAAACTCAGCACACTATAGACTGGTCTAAACCTTCTACCTTGTTCAATACTGCGATAACGAATGGTTTAACGAAGGACTATGCTCCGGATGAGTTCGTTGTTAATCTTGAAGGCATCAGTGCTTCATTTTATATAACCGGAGATAACGAAATCAAGATTGTCTCAAAAGGGGATGCCTCTTTTGATGTGAGCTGGGAACTGGGGACCGATTATGATAAGACCGGGATAGTATTATATACAGACAGCAACCAGTCCGGACGTGCTTTTCGTGCGACCAGATACAGGTATATCAAGTCTTTTGTCCTAAAGGACCGCGAAGGAAATGCCTATCATTTCGGTGGTAATGACAATGCAATAGAATATACGGTGGATCAGCATACTCCTTATTATTCAGGAGGATACACAAGTGTATGGCAGGCAAAAGCGACAGCCACGACCTGGATGCTCACCAAGATCGAGAGGGCTAACGGAGAAGTCATTACTTTCACCTATAAGAAAGATGGCGTCCCGATTGTCCTTAATGATTTGCACAGGAGCGAAGCAACAGCGGACAACTTTGGGAATGGTCATTCATACTCGACGTATAACTCCCAGGAAAAGAGTAATCTGAATTTCACATTCCTGACACCTTGTTATCTGACCAAAATATCATGTCGCCTTTCTGGAGAAACGTACACATTCACTTCAAATAAGACTGTCGAGAGAGGCTATGATATCAACGAAACCGATTTTTATAAAAAAATAGGGTATTTTATCGGGTCTGAGTCAGACTTGACATTGGATTATAGTTATGCAGACTTTATGGCAAAGAGCTATTATCTGAAACTTACAGGAATAAGCGGAAAGAACTGCAATATTGCGTTAAATTATACATCCAGTACGAGCGAAAGGCTTAAACTTATGTCTGTGCAATTCAAAGATAAGAGCAGTGGTGCCGTGGCGGAGAAATATAAGTTTACCTATAATTCCACGAAGCTCCCGGCATATAACGCCAGGGTATCCGATGCCTGGGGTTATTATAATGGTAAGAATTACATATCTGTCATAGAGGCTTCAGGGGATAAGATGTTTAAATTCAGGACTCCGAATGCGGATAAAATGAAGGCTGAAATCCTTACTAAAATCACCTATCCGACAGGAGGGTCGACTACCTTTGAATATGAGCCGCACACATATGGTAAAATAGCAAATCAGTTCCCGTTCGACGTTTCTTCATTCCCGGGGAGCACAATGGCTGGTGGCCTTAGAATCAAATCTATAACGGACCGGGCCGGGAGCAGAGCTGAAAAGAGGGAATTTATCTATGAGGAGCAGTCCGGTTCTTATACCGTATCTTCAGGTATTCTTTCCGGAAGGTTGAATTTCAACGCAAGTGGTACAGATGAACAGGATGGATATAGTTTCTCCTGGGTATATTACAGCGAGGCACCTTTAAACAGGGTCTCTGATACAAATGGAAGTCATGTGACATACAGTAAGGTCCGCGAAAAGATGCCGGATGGGTCATCGACGGTATATTACTATTCCAACCATGACACTTCGGGATCGGAAGATACGGCTCCGGATCATACAATCCATGCCGAGAGGGGGTCGTATACTCAACTGACCGGCAACCAGGCCAGGATTTCGCTGTTTTCCCAGTACAATAGTGGAGCCCTTTTCCGCGGTTTCCTTTTGAAGAAAGAATCATTCGACAACAACGGAACTCTTGTCCGTAAAGAAGAAAACTCCTATTATTTCGACAGATCTGCCTACATTAAGACTATATCTAGAGGTCAGTATGGGTATATGATTGTTGCATATTCAAAGATATATTGCGGATATCCGTATCATTCCCGAACAGATATATATGATTATCCTGATGGCCCAAATGGACAGGTACACCAAACATATGTAAGCTATCAGCATAATAATATCAGGAAGATCACTGAAATAGAGAGACAGATCAATTTTGACCAATATTATACACAACAGTATTTTTATCCGAAAGACAGAAAGGGCCTGATATACTCTGAAATGATAGCTCAGGGTATGGAAGGCGTTCCTGTAGGAGCCGCCGAAATCCATAACGGCAAAGTAGTTGCCGCAGAGGAATTGGAATACAAGAAGGTTTCTGTGGACAGGAATGGACGATTCAATAATGTCGGGTATTTTCCAGCGAAGCTTTACAGACTCAAAACTGCATCTGCGGTATCTGCATCTTCATACCGATCTTCTCCGTTTACTTACCTGAATACGGTACCTGACGAGATATATGCTAAATATGACAACCTCGGAAGGCTTACTGCCAAGACTACGTCGAAAGGTGTTTCAACTGTTTATGGCTGGTTTGTAAATACCACAAAACCTACATATTCAGCAAGTAACGTCAGAGTAGCCACATCTACGATTGCAGACCGATCCAAGAGTCAAAGCTTTACTTTGGACTATACGAAAAACAATATTGGCGAGCTTGAATTTGATACTATCGGCGATTCTCGGACGATAAGCGTCAGCATCAGTCCGGCTCAGAATTATAATTGGCTGATCGGTGTTGATATCGATAATAAGAGTTCGACCTTATGCAACATCGCATATGTGGAAAATCCGATGGATCAATACTGGCTGAATTATGTGCAGCAGTATCCTGGAGCAGTGAGCGTCACGGTGCCGGCCGGCCATCATAAAATCCGCGTATATAAAATTAATGTCAAAAAAGCCAGCAGTGCTCCGAACTCTCCGGCAGGCTCTGTCTATATAAATTATTGCAATGCAGAAACGGTTACCACCGGGACATCTGACATAGTTCGGTACGAAGACTTCGAATACTCCAACGGAAACGATACCGGATTCAACAGTAACTATGGTCACAAAGGCAGTTATTCAATAAGCCAGAGCATACCTTCTGACAGGCAGTATGTGCTGGATTACATGAGAAAGGATTCGAATACCTGGACTTATTATCGTCATACCTTTACCGGTAGTGCGACTATCGGCTCTTCGACTTCAACCATCGACAACGTCCGCATATATCCGGCTGATGCCGATATTAAATCTTACACGTGGGATAACCGGGATAATCTGAGGTCTGTTACCGATGCGAGCGGCCGAGTAGAATCATATGCTTATGACGGTATGGACAGGCTTATCTCCGTTTCAGATCTCAACGGAAATAAAGTTAAGTCATATCAATATCTTATTGCAAGTCAGGCCAACGCTGGTTCTACTTCGCGTCGCGACTCGAACTATGTCAAGACAATCAACTACATGGCTGCATCATCAGGTTCGCCTGCGACTGCTATCCAATGGTACGATGGCCTTGGCAGGGAAATCAGCAATCAGAAAGTATCCTATGCAAGCGCGGGAGATGTAAGCACGGATGTGGCTTACGATCTTCATGGCCGAATACAATATAGTTATGAGCCAATTCCTGACAGTCATAGAGGTACGCCATCTACGGAAGTATATGGAGAACCTCGTCCTTATTCTGAAATAGTATACGAAAAGAATCCGCTTGACAGGGTTCAGAAGACGATAGGTGCAGGAAACGCATGGCGGAGTAATGGTAAGGGCGTTATTAAGAACTATAAAACAAATACCACCTCAGGTGTTCTGTCATGTTATCGTCTCGAACTTTCATATTCTGGGGCAACAACCCTTACCGGGCAGATTACAAATCGTGGACTCTGGAGGGTTGGAGAACTTACTATAACACTTACTACAGACGAAGACGGCCGCAAGGAGTATATCTTCACGGACCTCGGCGGAAAAACTGTTATGACGCGCAAGATTGACGGAAGTAATTATCTCGATACCTATATGGTATATGATGATATGAACCGTCTTGCCGCAGTGGTTCCTCCTATTCTTGCCCCTACGGTAACTGGAGCAAGTTCGTCAATAGCTCTTACAAATGCTTCCATAAAGAATTATGCATACTTGTACCGCTATGATACGAAGGGCCGTTGCATTGCAAAGATGCTTCCTGGAGCAGGATGGACATACTATGTATATGACGTCAATGATCGACTTGTATTTAGTCAGGATGAAGAACAACGTAGTGCCGGGAAATGGGCCTTCACTCTCAGTGATCTTCTCGGCAGGCCTTGTCTGACAGGCTTGTGCAGCAATAGCATCAATCTTTTCGAACCGTCCGTCTCTTCATCCAGCATCTATGCCAAGTTCACTTCTGCTAGCAGCATGTTAGGATACACTGTCGTTGGCGTATCTCTCAGCAACACTGTCCTGCTCAGTGCTAACTATTATGACAATTATGATTTCATAACCATATCGTCGGTTCCTTCCGCAACCCGGACAAAACTGCAGTATGCCGCCGGACCATCCGGCTACAGCGGGACCAAGTGGAACAATGCCGCCGGCAGTCTTACTGGAAGTGTCAGCAGAATTCTGGGAGAAAATCCGACTAACGATTATCTCTGGAGTTCAGTATACTACAATGGTAAAGGCGACGCTATACAGAGCAGAAACACCCGTCAGGATGGAGGTGTCGATATAACCAACATCGTCTACACCTTTACGGGCAAACCATCAAAAGTCCGTATCGACCACAATCGGGGAACTGGAAGTGCCATAGTAGAAGAATATCAGTATTCATATGACGGATGGGGACGTGAAACAACCGTCAAGCATCGTCTTAACAGTGGATCCTGGGTCAATATCTCGGACAAGACCTATGATAAGATCGGACGTCTTGCATCTGATAAGAGAACGGGAACCACAGCTCTGAAGGAAACCTACACTTATAATCCACGTTCATGGATGAAGAAGGTGACTGGTCCGGGCTTTACCGAGACCCTGTCTTATGAGAATGGTTCGACTCCGCAGTGGGCCGGAAACATCTCCTCTATTTCATGGACTGGAGCAGATGGCGTGTCTAATACAGACAATTATACTTACGACAATCTGTCAAGACTGAAAACCGCTATTTCAAAAGTGGGGTCGACTACATCATTCTCTGAGACCTATGATTACGACAAACATAGTAATATTACCCGAATCGTCCACAGTGGAGTTGACGGAAGCGAAACCAGAACGATGGCCTATACAGGAAACCGTGCAACTCAGTTGAACTCCATAAAGGGATATACGTACAGCTTTACTTATGACGCGATCGGAAGGCTGAAGAGTTCTGGCGCAGATAAGATCGGTACCGTAAGATACAATGCGATAGGCTATCCGGCCTACATGTCTCTTTCAGCCGGAGGGTATGTACAGAACACATATACTGCAGGTGGTAATCGCATAGCTTCCAGACGTACCGACAGCCAGAATGTAGTTACTACGATGAGTTACGAGGGGAATGAAGTATATGAAAACGGAACCCTTAAGATGTTGCTTTTCAACGGTGGTTATGTGGACTATAGCGCAGGTTCTCCTTCATACCATTGGTATACTTATGATCACCTTGGAAATGTAAGAGCTGTCGCTGATGCCAGTGGAAACATCATGGCATCCTACAGGTATCTTCCATATGGCCAGGAATTTGCAGCGTCTACACCGAGAGCATCGGTTTCCGGTGCCGTAAAGAGTGAAAAGCCTGCTCAACTTGGTAATATCCCAAAAGCGATGTATGCTCCTTCGACAGGATCTGACTGGCAGCCTTACCGTTTCGGCGGAAAGGAGATTCTTTCATCCGTAGGCCTCGACCTGTACGACTTCGGAGCGAGATTGTACTCTCCTGTCACCGGTCGCTGGATGACTATGGATCCTCTCTGCGAGAAGTACTACAGCATCAGCCCGTACGCCTACTGCGTGGGTAATCCTGTAAATCTGGTCGATCCTGATGGGATGGAAATCGTGGGAGATAATAAATATAGCATAGAAATGATGATACAAGATTTTATGCAGATTTTTGGTGGCGAAGAATTCGAAAAGTTTAGAAAGCTAATTACTAGGAGTACAGAAAAGGGACATAAAAAGTCCTTGGCGAAAATCTCTGAAGAGGCGGTAGCTGACGCTGTAGATAGGTCTAGCCTCACAGAAGACCAGAATGCATTATTAGATATTTTTTTAAATGCTGTAAATTCAGAGGCGGAGCATGTAGTTTGTTATGAAAAAAACGATGAAGGAATAGCCTCTTCTAGGGTAGAGAAAGCTTTCGAATCTGAAATTAAAAAACGTTATGGGGAACACTATGAAACAATTTATAATAAGAGTGGCGGTTTGCCATTATGGACATTGACTAATATAGGAGGCGGTGGCATAACGACTGCGACTTCCGAAGATAAAAAAAATACGATTAGTGTTATTTTTGTCGAAGAATCAGGTGTTGACAGAGCTATTAATCTGGGACACGAGGTGCTTGGACACGGACGTTCTTTAAGTTTAGGAAGGGTTTCTGGTGCGCAACAGCATGTTGATGCTATTCAGGTAGAAAATCTTATCAGAAGAGTCTTAGGCGTTGGTGGGTTTGTTGATGGCAGTAATCATTATAATAGAACAATAATTCCTAATGCACAGGCACTGCCTAGTTTTAGATAAAACAACATGAAAGCACTTATTCCTTTTTTGTTTTTTGTACTATCTTTTGTTATAGATGATCCGCCGATAAACAGGACTCCGCTGATTGGCGAGCTTAATGCTGGCCGGGAAAAGATTGCCTGGATAATTGAAGAAAACAGCCTTAAAGAAGAGATTTCAGGTAATGCATATTTCGGTATAATCAACGCTGCTTCCTCGTGGATTATCGTGTATAAAAAAGGTAAATCATATCATGCTATCTACCGGAATTATTCTGATCGCACTATACAACGAAGAGATATCCCGGTTGGATACGATATTTTGGATAAACTTTTCGCTATTAACGAGAAGGATATCAGTCCTTTTGTTTATGGGACTGCAGAATATAGTCCCTTCTATTGTTATTTCATATTATATGAAGACTCTCATGATTCTTTCTTAGAGTGTAACAGTAATATGCGTAAGATTAACATCTCGGGGCTTAAGGAATCTGTAAGTATTCTTGAGGAGTATGGTGCTGGAGTACTATCTTCAATAATTGAATTGTCGGATATTGGTATTAAATCTGATAATTGACGCAGTATTGCAGATAGGGTATGTTATTAAAAGACGGTCGGAGCTTATTCTCCGACCGTCTCTTTTTCGCGATATTCCCTATTTATTTCAAAAAAATAAAAAAGGGAAGGATTATGGAAGATTGATTACTTCCTCAAGTTCAGTTCCAATAAAGCGATCATGAGATCCGGAACTGCTGCCAGGATCCTTCCCGGGATTTCCTCCATTATCCTTTTTACCTTTATCAGGGCGAATTATTACTATGCGTCCCTGGAGAGAATCAGCGATAAGAAGATCTAAATCGCGTCCGATAGTACCGGACTGAGTGGCGGTAACGACGCGTTTTATTCTGTTTCCGGAAGCGTCGTATGTATATACGACCCGAACTTTATCATTTTTATTAATACTTTGTCCTCCGATAAAATTCGGGACGAGTAGTATCACTAATAAGCAAAATAATTTAATAATTTTTGTTTTCATAATCTTTAAAAATTTTAAAGAACGGAGACGGTATAACGTCTTCCGGTAATCGAATTTACGTGGTAGACTCGGTTATTAAGGAAAGTAGTATGCGCGATGTTACTTAATGAATTGACATATACCGGGTCTTTTGGCTTTTTAGCGGCTTTATAAGATTTATTAAAGCTGAAACTTGTAGTTGTCTTCTGCAAAGAAACCCAGTTTGGCAGTTTTGATGCACTGGAAGCTTTGTTCGTTGTCGTCGCACCAGGAGAAGGAGAGTCTGTATCTGAACTGCCTTCTACATTTATAGAGGACTGCATGCTAAGTTTTTTGTTTTCAGTATTATAAGTGAACGTTTCTGATAAACTAAACCCATCACTAGCGCCTTTTACGCCAAGGCTATACGTTAATTTTTCTTTCGAAGAATACTTTACAGAAGCCGAAAGACTCAAACTTCCCGTTTTTAATGTGGCTTCTGCGGATCCGTATAAAGAAAAGCTCCTCGTTTCGCGTTTATACTCTACTCCAACCTTTAATCCCAGAGATAACTTAGCACCGCCGTCTTTGCCAAATTCTTTTCCGATCATTACATACGCATTAAAATTTCCTTCCCAATCACCACTTATGGCAAATTTGAATATAGATACATCTATCCCAAATTTGAAACCATCTGCACCTAAATGGATATCAATAAAGAACTCACCATTTGGATCCACATAACGAAGTGGGTTGTTTAATGCATACGAATATTTATTATAACCAGGAGCAGCGGCGTACTCATAAATATTCGGATCGGCACTTAAGAATCTTCCGATAAGAGGATCGTACAGACGTGCATTCATGTTTATCAGACCAAACCAGGTCAGATGCTCGTGACCAGCAAAACCTCGACCAAGAAACAATTCCGGTTCTTCTCCAGGGAGATATATCTCTAATGTCTCTGGATTGCGTAATCTTCCCCATGGATCGTAGCTATATTCTGCAACAAGCTGGCCATCTGATTTGGCTATGATATTGATATTGCCCAGATAATCACGTCCGATGTTATACAGATTCCATTTTCCGCTGTTCTCCTTAACGTAAACCATAGGTGCGGAATATGCGTCCCCGCCAAGATACAGTCTTTCCTTAGTTCCGGAGGCAGTCCTGTCAAGCTCATACTCGCCTATGTAATAACGAGTCAAAACCATATTACTGCCATTCGTGATATACATTTTCACTCTGTTTCCTTCTCCATTATAAGTAAAGGAAGCACTTCTACCACCTTCATCCAATCTTGATGGCCTTCCATAACATGTATACGTAATAACTTGCTCGTTGTTGGATATAAGGTCAGAAGATTCAGGATCAAAGCCGGTTATCTGATATGGGTGTGATGCGTCCCCATAAGTCATAGATCCAACGCCACTGATGCTTCTAATATTTCCATTATTATAATATTTTATACGGCGGTTATTAATGTATACAAGCTGACCATTTTCATAAGAGAAAGCCTCTTCTTTCTTGTGGATATTATCTTTGCGATACTCGAGATTTCCTGTTTCTATATCGAATTCATATGTTACATCCATAAGATTGCCTCCGGCCATCTTTCTGAACTTCGGTAGACCTCCGACTTCATAGCCATACTCTCTCATGATATTTCCAGTTCGAACCTTTACAGGAAGCCCAAGATCATTCTGCTCCAAAATTTCGTTAACGACAGTTCCATCTGGTAAAGATATCTTATTCAAGATACCATTTGAGTAAGAGTATGACAACGTGGTTATATTACCATTTTGGGTAGAATATTTAACTGTTTTTAATTGTTCTCCATACTTATAAGTATACGACTTCAGTAACCATTTACCATCCGGAACCGTCTCCTTAATAGACAAAAGAGGCCATATGCCATTAACATAATTGTACTCTTTTCCTGTTCCATTTGTCGAGTGTTCAGTAGCGAGATCTCCATTTTCATTAAATGAATAGATGGTATCATATTCTCCAGGTCTTTCCACCTTTACTACTCTACCAAATTTATCTTTATATGTAATGATTTTCCCTTTCCTGTTATCCTCAAGAATGGTTTCATTTGTAATTTTAACAGAACCGTCTGTCATATATTCGATAGTATCATTAGACTCGCCAGAGCTAGGATCGATAGTTTTTATTCTTTCACCTCGTAAAGAATAATACATACGTATCTTTACATTGTCTGGAGTCGTGATCTCGAGAGGCTGACCATCATCACGCAAGGTATATATGACGCAACCGGAAGATGAGTTCTCCACAGAAGTAATGTTACCAGCAGCATCCGTCCTCATCGTAACAGTGATGCCGTCCATGGTCTTCGTCATAGACGATCCGTCATACTGCCACTTAGTCTTTTGTTTGCCATCCTCGTAGTAATAAAGAGGTCGGTCATAGTTATCGTATGTATAAGTATTCCATTTAACGGAAGCTTTCTCTCTATGAGGTAGAGATTCTTTTATAAGATTTCCGCTAATGTCGTACTCCTTATCTATATAGACCCATACCCCATCAGCCCCTTTATAGCCGGATCTGACGATGCGTCCCAAAGCATCGTAGTATGTCCTTGATACCTGATTATTATTACAGCTATCTACAAGGTAATACAAAGATGAACCATTATTATCCCACTTATATTTATGGGATATTATACTTCCGAGTGAACTTGTCTCGGTTTCAATTCTGCCCCATGTATCTCGCTTAATGGTCCTAATCTCTCTATAATTCTCAATTATGCTAGGTTGACCGTATTTGTTAAGATTCTTATAATACGTCACGCGGCCAAGAGTGTCCGTAACAGATGTCAGATATGTTCCATCACGATTGTAGCTAATGCTTATGCCATCCTGAGCGCCAGGATTGCGGAACGACTCAAAGGATAACAAGTCGGCATTAAAGTAGCGTGTCACGTGAACTCCGGCGTTTTGCTCCTGAACTGTCCCTAAAGCCATATCGCTGTGATATATAGATAGATCTGAAGCTGTAGGTTCAACATAAGAGAAGTCCACCAGGACATGCTGAAGAGGATTATAATACGGAATGTAATTTCGTATGGCGTGAGTCCCTCTTGGAGAGAAGACACCTCTAAATGTTGTACTCCGGATAGGGTAAAAGTCAAAAGGATCGTAGTCGATTTCTTTCCGTTCTATAAAAGAACTACTTGTATTATTGTCCGCCTCTGTTATGGTGCTTATATCTGTTTTAACGCCTATGATATATCTTGGGTTGGTGTGGTCGTTTATATCAATATCAAAAGCAGACGGAATAAAGTTGTTTACATAACGGAAGAATTGGGTCTCTTTGATTGTCCCCTCGTTATTAGACTTATATGTAACAACCTTCGTCTGAAGGTCAAACCGTCCATATTCATATTCTTTTACAATCTTGAAACCGCTTTTCTTGTTTTCCGAAGTGCTTTTGATCAATTGAGGACGAAGTTCAGTATAAAAGCGGATATAGTTACTTGTATTTCCATATTTATTGTACTTATAAGTTTTTTCCGATAAGGCTTCTAAACGCCAGTCTATGGTATAGTTATTCTGCTGAGCGTTCGGGTCATTAGTCATAACATATACAGTCTCGCTTCCGATAGCCCCCAACATCTCCGGCAAATATACTTTTTCGATAACTCGATCAGATAAAGCATCAATGATTCGAACTTTGCCGAAACAAAGAAACCCCAAACCTAGATTACTATATGATGCATCATAATACGTATAATAGCGACATTCACTTCTTCCACCTGTAGGTAATATAACATCAGAACGATAGATTACATCCAAAGGAGAATGCCCCCTATAATAACCTTCCGATGGAAGAAATTGCCTATTATAGTCAATATTGTAAACGGTCGCATCATTTACACTTTTATAGGTATTTAACTTTGTTAAGCCATATCCATCTGTAAACTTATGGATTTTCATATCCTGGGAACAGTCTTTTGTATACCCCCAATATTTTACTGTCTTATGTAAAAAATCAAAAGTAACTAAACGTTTCGTGTCATTAGACGAATACGATTTTATCGGGACACAAGCGTTTCCTGCACCAAAAGCCGTACTTGACTCTTCCCTTTTAAATCCGGTCATGCTCCGATAATAATCAGTAGATGCATCTCTCCTGACGATTATATCGCTTCCTCCGTCTTTATCTATATCATCTAGAAGAATATAGCTATCAGCCACATAGTGCTGGTTTTCTACTCTCAGGGAATCCCTAAACTGAAGACCATCAAAATAATGAATAGTAATAGGTCCAGACCATGAGCTTACCTGATCAAATCCGGTATATTCATTATACTGTTTTGGGGCAACAACTATATCAACATATCCGTCCCCATTCATATCAGAATAGTTGAAATATAAATGCTTGCTTCGAGGGTAGCGTATCCCGGAAATAGAGCCGATATTCGTTAATTCGGCCACTCCGTTATAACTCAACTTGACCTCATAACGAGTAAGGTCGTTCTTTGTTACATAAAATATATCTGTTTTCTTATCAGAATCAATATCATATGTAAGATAATAGTTTGCCTCATTGACTTTATCCGTTATATCCAGACTATGCGGGCTGTTATGGTATCCGACTCTTTTCCCATCTGTAAGATCAATAATAGACGTCCGTGAGTCTTTTTTATCATATGACATTGTAACAAGATATGCGTGATAATTATCAGCAAAATGTCCTACCATATAATGAAGACGAACTGGCCCATTACGATCACTACGCTGCGGAGCTACAGGGACAACTATCGGCTCTTTCATCGGGTAATAAGATGATCCATCCTGTTTTACTTTATAAATTTTTATTTTTATTTGTGTGTTACCACCACTTGTCTCTTTTGGAAAATCATAACCGATGACAACTATTTCGTCTGTCCCATCCCCGTCGACATCTATAGCTTTAGCTGTCTGAAAGTTACCTCCTAGAGGAATTTTAAATTTTTCGGATTTCCCCCCTTTAAATCTGTTTAGGTTGGGTATAACTTCCATTTCGACACCTCCATAAAGACTTCCGTAATTTACTTCTCCAGGCTTTTTCCCATATGGATTACCCACGGGAATAAAAACAATGCCTTCTGAAGGGTCTCCCGGAATAAAATTTCCTGTAATATAATAAGCAGTTTTCTTTGGGAATGTAGTTGGAATATCGTACGTATAAGTTGGTCCTGCGTAGGCTAAAGAGTCCTTGATGTTAGAATTCTCGACACCTTTTCCATATGTAAAAGTAAGAGGGTTCAATGACTCCCCATTAGAACTGACATACCTAATTGAAGTTAAAAAACGATCTTTATGTTCTAGCACATATCTATCGCCGACATCTGTCGTAATACTCTTTAAGATTCTTTTTCGTTTTAGCGATTTACCTGCTACATATTTAGATTGTACGTTTCCAGTATAATTAAAATATGAGAATACAACCTCATACGTATTCCGTGCTGGCCAATTCTGCTGATAGTTAAACCTTATCTTTGACGGATAATACACGTTTTGATCAACATCGTAATCATAATAAATTTCTCTTCCGCGGAGATCTCTAAGATAAACTATCGGGAAACACTGGAAATCTTTGTAAGGATTAGCATTTTCTAAACCATAGATGCCGACACGTCCGTCAGGAAACAGAACCTCAAATTGAATTACGGCATTTTCATTTCCCGCGGCTATTTTCTTTTTCCGGACAAGACAATTTCCTTCTGCTGTACACATAGTATAGACCGGAGATAACGGCCCGCTGTATGGCAATAGTCGTTCGCCATCTAGACAATATGCGTTAAACTTACCGGCATCAAAATAATTATCTACGGATTCCGTATGTTTATCATAGAAAAGCGACCGATTAGATAGTGTGATTGCAGATATCCCCGCAACATCCCATCCATATCCGGCCAAACCGTCCTGTGCTTGACTGTTATAAACTAAAGATAAATCCGGCTTAAAGGCACTGTTGCTATGAAGCATTATCGGTACAGTATAAATTCTTGCTCCAGACGAAGATATATCTTCTGTATACTGAATCTGAGCAAGAGGACCAGACATAGCCTTTTTTTTATTTACGTTATTGTTGTCAATCGGCGACTCTGTCTGAATTTTAGCCTTGACGTCGGCGTAAGAAGAGAATGGATCTACAGCATAAGGACCTTGAGGATTATTGTCTCCTCCGTCGAGTCCGGGACTCAAACTCATGACTGGAGACATAGTAGTGGACTGATTTGCATTTGATTCCATGGAAGTGCTCCCGGATGGTTTAGAAACCATATCTGGGATAAAAATAATGGAACCCAGTAAAGTCATAGCAACAGATATGGCTTTAGTCTTGATTAAATTGTGGTTCATTGTATGAATTTGTTGTGTTATTAGTAGAGTTATTTCAGAGGATAAAGGTTAGAAAGTCAGATATTTGGTTGATTAATAAAATAAGATCCCGAGGGATAGAAATACTCTCGGGATCTTGTTTACGTTTCCCTTTATGGTAATTGGCAGTTGTCTGCCATAGGGATTATTCAGTAGGGTAACCAGGGTTCTGGTATGCCTTCTTCTCTGCCTCATCCATTACGAGACCGTTGATCTGGGTCTGAGGAATAGGACGGAGATACATGAAGTTATCGATTGTACGGGTGTGCTCTGTAGGAGCTTCGTAGCTGTTACCGATGGTGTATTTGCCTGCACGCTCGGCCCAAGTCTGGGTACGGGCGAGGTCGAACCAGCGGATACCGTCTGCGAAGTACTCGCGCATCCTCTCGTCGAGAATGTAGTCGATGGTGATTGTGGAAGGCATATCAGCCACGAGAGCATCGCCATAGTCAGCTTCAACGGCTGCGTCCTCGGCATTGCTGTAATTCCATTTACCTGCACGTTTTACGATAACTGAGAGAAGATCCTTTGCGCTCTTGGCTCCAGATGCGCCCTTGACTGCAGCCTCGGCTGCGATGAAGTAGAGCTCGGAGAACTTGAGGATATTGAAAGGACGGGTGCTTGCGCCGTTAGGTGAGCCGAGACCGGTACCGTCGTTGTCAGTACGGTATGGACCATGCTTCCAGATAGCTGGGTATACTCGACGGTTGATATGGTTGATATCGTAAACGAAATCAGAACGGCCAGCCTTTTCTCCAGCTCCGATTGCAGCTCCAATCAAAGCCTGTACTTTATCATCTGGAGAAACTCTGTAGTTGATAGTATTATCTTCGGTTTCGTTGAAAAGGAAGGTAAGTATCGGCTCTCCCATATGGACAGGAAGATTGTTCGCTCCTATAGCAGACTCGGTTTTCTCACCGCCTCTGACCCAGTTGGCACGGAATACTGTGGTGAAGGTACCGTCGCGACGTGAGTCCCTGTCATCAGCGAACTTTCTGAGAGCCTCGACAGTAGGAGCCATACGGGTCCAAGGACGACCGAGGGCCTGGACTGCCTCTCTCTGCACAGGGTTGAATGTCTTTTTAGCGTCATCATCGTCACCGAGTCTGTATCGGATCTTCATGTCACCGGAATAGTTCCAGATAACGAACCAGCCTACGAAATTCTCAGGAGCGTTACCATTTGACCAGCCGAAGCTTGACTCGTTGTACTGCTCGCTGATGTTGTTGTGGTCCGCATAGAGCACAATCTCGCTGTTGCGGTCGTTAGGGCCGAGGCTGACGTCGCGGAAAGTCTCCTGGAGAGCGAATGGGCCCGGGTCGTTTATTGCTGCAAGAGCGGTGTCGTAAGCCTTCTGGAAGTAAGAAGGAGCTTCAGAGGCGTTGCGGCTGCACTCAGGATATGTAGGGATACCCTTAGGGTTCTCGAGCCACCAAGCGTAGGTAAGGTAAGCCTGGGCAAGAACAAGCCTTGCTGCGGTCTTTGTGGCGGTACCTGTCATACGGCCTGTAGCAGGAAGGTCTTTCTCCGCGTCGACAAGGTCGGCGAATATTTTATCGTAAACCTCAGGAACGGTGTTACGTACAGACACACGTGAAGGAATGCTGTTGAACTTGAGTTCACCAGCGCCAAGGTCGAGTGGAACTCCACCGAAGGTCTTGACGAGCTGGAAGTAGAAGAATGCTCTGAAGAATTTGGCCTCGGCGATGTACTGGGCGTCAAGTCCGGATTCGGTTGCATTCTCGATGATACCGTTGGCGGTGTTGATCGTGCCGAAGGCCATGTTCCAAAGAACTTCCGAACGGCATGATGAAGGAGTGAGGGAGCCTGCGCCTGAAAGGTCGGCATCCTTGAAGTTGTTGTCTGCAGACCAGCCGTAAGTATACTCATCGGTACCAGTCTCGAGACTGTTGAAATAGTATCCCTGGCCATAGACCAGACGGAGACTTCTGTAGAGGGAAGTGAGACCTCCCTGAACACCGGCCTCGGTCTTGAAGAATCCCGGCTCGTAGAATGTGCGTGGCTGTTCGTCAAGCACCTTGTTGCAAGCGCAAGCAAGGGTAAGCATTGCCGCAGCTAAGGCGATATTCAATATCTTTTTCATGATTTTCCTGATTAGAATGTTATGTTAAGACCGAAGAGATAGTTGCGGGTGTTCGGAGTGTTGTAACCAACTATCTTGTTCTTGCTGAGGAGACCATTGTGAGTAGCGGTGGTCTTGTTGTCAGTGATGTCTTCGCCGGTAGAGTTAGTCTCCGGATCAAGACCTCCGTCCCTTGTGAATGGAGAGAAGAGAACGAACGGGTTCTGTACGGAAGCGTACACGCGGAGGCTGTGGACGCCAAGCTTCTTGATAGCCTTGATCTTTCCGAGGTTGTAACCGAGGGTGATGTTGCGGATCTTGAGGTAAGATGCGTCGAAGTAACCGAGGGTAGAACCATAGAGAGGGTTATCGTTGCTGTTGATTCCGCCCGGGCGAGGATACCTTGCGTCGGTGTTTTCATCAGTCCAGTAATCGACATTGATCTGGCCGCGACGACCGGAAAGCATGTTCAGGTAACCGTTTGCAGAGTGGATGGCTGAAATGAGGATACCGCCACGCTGGAATGAACCGATGACTGAGAAGTCGAAGTCTTTGTAGTAAACGGTGGTGTTGAAGCCGCCCATGAAGTCTGCCTCCATGTTGATTGGTCGCATGTCGAGGCTGGAAATCTGGCGGACAGGATATCCCTTTTCGTCAAATTCACCATAGTATTTGACTTTGATGTCACCAGGTTTAGCACCCTGCTGGAACAAGTCGATAAAATGCCTGCGCTTCTCCTTCTCCAAATCCTTGTCTTCAGGGAGTTCCCAATAATCAGCCTCCTGCCAAAGACCGTCGTAGATATAGTCGTATGCGCAGTTGATAGGCTTGCCGATGAACCATCTGTTGTCGATATCGTCATCGTCGTCGGAAGTTACGAGGGAGGTGAGCTTGTTCCTGTTGAGGTAGATGTTGAAACCTGCATCCCACTTCCAGTCGCCCTTCTCGAGGATGGTTCCGTTGAGAGAGAGCTCGAAGCCCTTGTTCTCGGTTGAACCGATGTTGGCCGTGGTCTTCTCCACACCAGCGGTGTAAGGGAGCTTGAGACCGAGGAGGATGTCGCTGGTCTTCTGGGTATAGTACTCAGCGGTACCGCGGAGTCTTCCTCCGAAGAGGGCGAAGTCGATACCGTAGTTCCAGGTCTTGGAGTACTCCCAGCCGAGTTCGTTGTTAGGAAGGGCATCAACGTTGTAACCTACTGCGAGAGCGTCGCCGAAGTTGTAGTATTTGGTGCCGAGAGAACCGAGGGTTGCGTATGGGTCGATAGCCTGGTTAGAGGTCTCGCCATAGCCGACACGGAGCTTGAGCTCGTCGATCACGCCCTTTGTTCCTTCCATGAATTTCTCCTTGTGGAGGTTCCAACCTGCTGAAACTGCAGGATATGTATGCCACTTATGACCCTTTGCAAGGCGTGAAGAAGCGTCGGAACGAACGGCAGCGGAGATCATGTATGTATCATTATAGGTGTACATTACACGACCCATCCAGGAGATAAGTCCGCTCTGCCAGTATTTGAAGTCGTTTGCATCAAGCTTGATGTCCTCTACGGCTGCTCTTGCGAGGTTGTAGTAAAGGAACTGCTCGTTAGGGATGTTCTTTGCGGACATCTTGTCGGCGGTATAGGTTGTCTGCTCGGCTGAGTAGAGACCTACCACGTTGATGTGATGCTTCTCTGCGAAAGTACGGTCGAAGGTGATGAGGTTCTCGACGGTCCAGTTCTTGGTTTCGTCGTGACGTACGCTTGCGGAGTTAGGCTCAGAAGGGTTGACAGCGTTGACGCCGGTACCGGTGAAGGTGCCCCTCTTGTTGTTGCGGTAGTTGAAGCTTGCGCTGATCTTGTAAGAGAGACCCTCGATCCAAGGAGCCCTTACCTCTGCATAGCCGCTGTTGTAAGTACCGAGTCCGAATGATTCGTCGATGTATCTCTCACCGAGGTCCTCGAGGGATTCCTTGGTATAGATATAGACTTCGTCAGAAGGCATGGTTACAGTCCTCTTGCGAATCTTGTTCCCATCTTCATCTAAAATGAATTTATGTTCTGTAACATTTCTCTCGTAAGGAGAAGTCATAGGAGTCATCTCGAGGATGTTGTAGAGACCAATCTGGCTACCGTGCTTGCGGTTGTAGTTGGTGTTTGTGGCGAAGCCAACGGTAACGTATTTGCCTACGTTCTGGTCGAAACTTCCATGGAAGCCGATACGGTCGAAATCCTGGGTAGGAACTACGGCCTCATCCTTCAGGTAGTTGACGCCGAAGTTGTAGTTGCCGTTGGTAGTACCGCCGCTGACGCTGAGCTCGTGGTTGTGAACGAGACCGGTGCGGTAGAAGAGATCCTGCCAATCGGTGTCGACTTTTTCGTCTTCGTCAACTGAATTGCTGTACAGTCCTGCAGCCTTACGCATTGCCATGTACTGCTTAGTGTTCATCATAGGGAACTTCTTGGCAACCTTGGCTCCTATATATGTGTTATAGGAAATCTGAGGCTTGCTGCCCTTGACGCCCTTGTAAGTAGAGATGAGGATGACACCGTTGGCACCTCTTGAACCGTAGATAGCGGTAGAAGCGGCATCCTTAAGGATGTCCATGCTCTTGATGTTGCTTGGGCTGATTTCGTTGAGGTTACCCATGAACGGAATACCGTCGAGCACGATGAGAGGGTCGTTTGAAGCTGAGAGAGATCTCTCACCACGGATACGGATCTGCATGCTCTCGCCCGGCTTTGAAGAGGTCTGAGACATGTCGATACCTGCGACACGGCCTGAGAGGGCGTAGCTGATGTCATTTGCAGGTACTGCGCGGAGTTCGTTTCCGCCCATGGATGCGATAGATCCAGTCACGTCGGATTTACGTGCGGAACCATAACCGATGACCACTGTGCCTTCGAGGGCTTCAGAATCGAATCTAAGAGCTACATTGTGGGTGCTTACACCGGCTACAGGAACTTCTTCAGTAACATAGCCGACGAAAGATACTACAAGTACGGCGTTTGCAGGAGCGTTGATGACGTACTCGCCATCAAGACCCGTGCTCACACCAGTTGTCGTCCCCTTGATCATAACGTAAGCGCTTGGAATAGGCTCTCCGTTAGTCTCAGTGACAACACCTTTCACGGTGAGGTTCTGGGCAAATGCTACCAGAGGCAGCACCAGGCCCAACAGCACTAGTCCTAAGGACTTCATGGAATTGTGTTTCATAAGTTTTTTGTGTTAATTATAATGACTTGTGATGGAAATATTTTCCGTTACAAAATTCCGCAATTTTCCATCGAAATGTTGTCCTTGTTGATACAAAGACTTTTATAATGGCAACACAAATTCCAATTTTGAAACAAATTCCGTTAATTTTGATACATTTATACCGTTTTAATAGGTTTCATCCCCGTTAACGTGCACGAAAAACGCTCCGCCGAGGGCCGCCTGGTATTCAATATTTTAACAGCGTTCGGATCATTCACCGCCGAGGGCGTCGAGACGAGCTTTCAGTTCACTCCAGAGATAGTATGGTCCGTCATATGGCTTGACCTCCGGAATCGCCACTTCACGCTCGTTATAAAGCATTTTTACGAGGATTTTGCCGGCGGAATTCCTATAAAACACGAATTGTACGTTGGTAGCCATGGGAATTTGCCTGAATGAGTACCATCCGTTTTTGTGGGCGTTGAAGAATCTGTAGGACTCCCCGTTCGGGGTATCCACCCCCAGAAGTGCGAATAAAGGGAGCATTCCGGTATCGTGCCCGAAACGCAGGTCGGCTGCCCGATGGCTGCCTGGCGCGGTTGCGGCGTCAGCTTTCTCGACTATGTCGCGGACAAGAGGCTTGATCTTCTGCTTTACTTCAGCCCCGTATTCACGGGAGCCTGCCCACATCAGATATATGTTGTCATTCCCTTTGGCCCAGAGACTTACGAGCTCTTTCGGGGTGAAATACTTCCTCATCATGTCCAGCCCGAGGAAGTCGAGATCCTGGCAGAGCAGGGAAGTGCCGTATGCCGAGCGCACGAACTCTTCCGCGTCCGGTATTATCTCCCTGACTTTCACCGTGTCCGTAAACAATTGGCCCATGAAACGGCTGAAATCACAGCTTTCATAGACAGCTTCGTCCCACAGCCCCTCGATATGGTGGGGATATGGGATGGACGGAGCTATATACGACATGTATTTTTCTCCCGTGGACATGCAGATTTCCACGTCGGGCATCTGTTCCTTGAGGCTGAGTGTGAAGTTTGCCATGCTCATCAGGCATCTCGGGACCACGCTGGATACTGCGCTGACTTCTCTCCTGTCAGGGGAGCTGAATACCTGCGGGAACCTGCCGGCCATTCTGGCGGCGATTGTCCTGTGTTCCCTTCCCCCTCTTGGGGTAAGCATTCCTTCCATCTTCTCATGAGCCTTGGTGACTGCAATCACGTCGTCCCGGAACTGTCGTCCCATGTCCGAAAGCAGCCCGAGCGAGTCCGCTGCCCTGAGCCCGGCCATCGCTGCCTTAGAGAATTTGGTGTTCAGGTCATAGCGGGATCCATGCCTGCCGTAGTGCGAAATGTAGAAAGGAACGAAGCCCTCCGGGGCGGGAGTGTCTATGACCTCGACGAACTCATATGAATGCATGTTGTTCGCCGCCCTGTCCGGATTTTCGGCGATAAGCGTAAGGGCGTCCTGGGCCTGTGCTCCGAGGATTCCGATGAAGATAAATAGGGTGGAGAAAATCTTTTTCATTTCACAAAGTTATTCTATTTTGACTTATATTTGTAAATGATTTA
>JAEEGK010008777.1_pt1 | contig 23779 bp, 17 predicted proteins | sample 8958771 | NCBI WGS metagenome assembly JAEEGK01 (sample SAMN16246547, study PRJNA631951) | gut metagenome | biome: gut microbiome; feature: rumen; material: SC-attached | host: Bos | place: Iran: Karaj | collected 2018-10
CGATTACAAAATGCGTGTGAAGGCATCGTGACGGCAGAAAGACAAGTGTCACCAAGCATAAGCCATTATCCGTCAGGCGATAGCAAGGTTTAGTGACGACTGAGGGCAGCAGAACTGTCGGTTTCAAGTTAACGTAAATTCGTCGAACTCACGTTCTATATAATATCTCTATGTCTCTATGTCGAAATAATCTCTCTGTCGGAAGTTCTCCTACACAATTGGCAGCGAGATTCCATTGATTTTCTGATAGACGTCCAGGGCATAGACGTCGGTCATTCCGCTGATATAGTCGATCATGGCCATGATGCGGGTTTCGAGGTCGGGTGAGTCGATGTGATACTGGCTGCTGACACGGCCGATGAGCTGCTTCGAGTGGAATTTCTCAGGATATACGGCTGCCTGAATGAGGCTGTCCATGAGCGTCTCGATAATCTTGTAACCCGACAACTCAACGTCGAGCACGGGCTTGCTGTTGTAAATCTTCCGGATGCTTACGTCCATACAGGCGCGGTAAGCGTCGCGCTCGCGCTGGCTGATATGGTCGATGAGGCTGCCCTCGAACGTTCCGTTCAGAATCTGTTCCTCATGTGCCACGAATACCTCCACGCACTTATGCTCGAGCAGTCCGATAACGCTGGCGCGCATGTAGGTTACCTTCTCGTTATTGTCGGTAATGCCCTCGTCGGTAATTCGCTGCAGGATGCGCTGGCGCGTGGCGTCGTCGAAGAACTGAAGCAGCAGGGAGGCTGTTTCGTCGAAGGTAAGAATTTTTAACTTATGGGAGTCTTCGATATCCATAATCTCGTAGCAGATGTCATCGGCAGCCTCAACGAGATATACCAACGGATGGCGAGCGTATCGCAGCGGATCTCCAGGCTGTGACTTGCAAATAACGCCCATTTCATCGGCTATACGCTGGTAAGTGGCCTGTTCGGTGGTGAAGAATCCAAACTTACCTTTCTTCCCGGCCAGAGACGAGGCAAAGGGATATTTCACGATGCTGGCAAGTGTGGAATAAGTCATGACAAAACCGCCCTCGCGACGACCCTTGAAACGGTGGGTGAGTAGCCGGAAAGCGTTGGCGTTGCCCTCGAAATGGGTGATATCGTCCCAAAACTCCTGACTGACGCTTGCCTTCAGTTCCAGACCGTCGCCCTCGGTGAAGTACGTCTGAATGGCTTTCTCTCCTGAATGACCGAAGGGAGGGTTGCCCAGATCGTGTGCCAGACAGGCTGCCGAAACGATGGTTCCAATCTGAGCGAACAAAGTATTGGCGAGTTCGGGGTGGCGTCTGATGAGCTCGTGCGCCACGTCGTCGCCCAGGGAACGGCCTACACTGGCCACCTCGAGCGAGTGGGTGAGGCGGTTATGCACGAAGATACTTCCCGGAAGCGGGAACACCTGCGTCTTGTTCTGCAGCCTGCGGAAGGGAGCAGAGAAGATGAGCCGGTCGTAATCGCGCTTGAATTCGCTTCTGTCGTCGTGACGCTCGGCGTGTCGTTCCTCTTGTCCGAGCCTTTTGTTGGATATCAGTTGTTGCCAGTTCATAAATACAAAACTATGTCATCCTTTCTTGTTCGAAATCATTAGGAATGGTGCTTGGATAGTGTTTCAACCAAGCATCAATTGTATGCAAAGATACGACTATTTTTTGAAAAAGATGAAAAACTATATTAAAATAATAAGGTTGTAGGATTTTATTTGTATCTTTGCATGCAAATTAAAAGTAAGAAAATGTTAGAGATAAAAGTTGTGAACCGCGGCCACCAGCAGCTGCCAGCCTATGCCACGCCGCTGAGCGCAGGCATGGACTTGCGCGCGAACCTGGATGAGCCTGTGGTGCTCCGCCCGTTGGAGCGCAGGCTGATTAAGACGGGCCTGTTTATTGCGCTGCCTCCAGGCTATGAGGCACAGGTGCGTCCTCGCAGCGGACTTGCCCTGAAACATGGAATCACCGTCATTAATACGCCAGGCACCATTGATGCCGACTATCGCGGTGAGGTGGGCGTCTGCCTGATCAACCTGTCGCAGGAGGAGTTTGTCGTGAACGACGGCGAGCGTATTGCGCAGATGGTGATAGCGCGTCATGAGCAGGCAGAGTTTGTCGTTGTTGAGGAACTCGATGAGACTGAGCGCGGAGCTGGAGGATACGGACATACAGGAGTGAAGTAACGATTTGCAAAGTAATACGTTCAGATATTTGTTGAGAGTATGGATGGCTGTAATGCTGTCGGTATTCTTCATGGGTTGCGGTCATCAGAAGACCGTAACGGAGAAGTCTGTCCTCTCGCCAACCGTCCAGATTTACCCGCCGCTGAGCCATAACGACGCGTTGCGGTTCAAGTATTTCTATCTGGAGGCTGTCAACCAGCAACAGAAAGGAAACTACGACGCGGCGTTCGACCTGTACCGCCATTGTCTGACCATCGACCCTCATGCCGCCGAGGTGTACTTTGCCCTGGCGGGCTACTATGGTGCGTTGAATCAGGACTCCATGACCGTGAAATACTTCAAGAAGGCTGCCGAGCTGAGTCCGACAAACCATGTCTACATGGAAAGGCTGGCAGAGGTGTATGTCAACGAGAACCGTATCGACGATGCCATCGAGGTGTACGAGCGTTTGTATTCGGCCAATAGGGACCGCTCTGACGTGCTGAGCATGCTCTTCCGTCTGTACGACCATCAGAAGAACTACGACAAGATGCTGCATACGCTCGACCGCATCGAGATGATTGACGGCAGTAGCGAGAATATCACTATCAGCAGGATGAATGTGTATGAGCGGCAGGGAAAGCCGCAGGAGGCGCTGGCAGAGCTGAAAAACCTTTCGCAAAAGCATCCCTACGACATGAACTACCGCGTGATGATGGGCAACTGGCTGCTTCAGAACGGCCAGAAGAAGGAGGCTCTGTCGGAATATGAATATGTGTTGGGCGAGGAGCCTGACAATACGATGGCCAAGATGTCGCTCATGGATTACTATCAAGGCGAGGGGCAGGACTCTATAGCCAACATGATGAAAGAGCAGATGCTGGCCAGCGACAAGACTCCCTCGGAGACGAAGCTGACGCTGATGCGACAGGTGGTTCAGGAGAACGAACGGCAGGGAGGCGACTCTACAGTGGTGCTCGCCATGTTCGACCGCATTCTCTCGCAGCCCCAGTCGAACAGCGATATGGCGGAACTGTGCGCGGCTTACATGAGCCTGAAGCAGATGCCCAAGGACACCATCCGGCACGCCCTGGAGCGTGTGCTGGAGATTGCCCCCGACAATGCGGGCGCACGAATCCAGCTCTTGCAGAGCATCTGGGACACCCACGACTTCGACCGTATCATCGAACAGTCGAAAATGGCCTTGCAGTACAATCCGGACGAGATGGCGTTCTACTATTTCCTGGGACTGGCCTACTCGCAGAAAGATATGCGCGACGAGGCGCTCGCCACCTTCCGCAAGGGGACAAGCGTCATCAACGAGCAGAGCAACCGCGACATCGCCTCGGACTTCTATGCCATTATGGGCGATATCCTGCACGAGAAAGGACGCTCGGAAGAGGCCTATGCCGCCTACGACAGTTGCCTGCAATACAAGGATGACAACTATGGATGCCTGAATAACTATGCGTACTACCTGAGCGTAGACAACCGGGAGCTGCAGAAGGCTGAGCAGATGAGCTACCGCACGGTAAAGGCTGAGCCGGAGAACAGCACCTACCTGGATACCTATGCGTGGATTCTCTTCATGCAGGGGCGCTATGCGGAGGCCAAGATCTACATCGACCAGGCCATTCAGAACGATACGACCAAGAGCGTTGTGCTGCTCGAGCACGGCGGCGACATCTATGCCCGCAATAACGAGATAGACAAGGCCGTTGACTATTGGGAGCGCTCGCAGAAGCAAGGTAATACGAGCAAGGTACTGATACGGAAAATCAAGTTGAGGAAATACTTGGAGAAGTAATCAATGAAATGTAAGAAAGATATGAAGATGAAAAAGACTATTATAAAAGCAATGATGGTTGTTGCCGTCATGACATTGGCAGCCTGCGGTACGAAGAAAGCCGCGTTGCAAGAGAAGAAACCCGCTGTCGACGCCACATCGGGGGCTACCACTCAGACTCCTAAACCCGAGACGCCAAAGGTAGATGCCGCCCAGCAGGCTGAGCTGCAGAAAATGAATTTCCTGAAGCGCGTGGCTGCTAATGCCGTCAACAGTCAGTTTGTGTCGTCGAAGATCAGCCTGAACATTCAGACGGGCTCGAAGAATATTACCGTTCCCGGAATTATCCGCATGAAGAAAGACGACGTCATCCGCCTTCACGTGCAGATACCTTTGCTCGGAAGCGAGGTGGGACGGCTGGAGTTCACACGCGACTATGTGCTGATTCTCGACCGTATGCATAAGCAATACTTCAAGGCCGACTACAACAAGGTGGAATTCCTGAAGCGCCACGGACTGACATTCAGCTCGCTGCAGGCTCTCTTCTGGAACGAGCTTACCGTCCCCGGTTACGAGAAAATGAACGATGCCGCGCTCAGCAAACTCGATGTGAACTTCGGTCAGGCAGCCGAGACGCCTATTTCCTATAAAAATGGGAATATGCAGTATCAATGGATGGCTGATAATAAGACCGCACGCCTGAAGCAGGTGTCGGTGGTCTACGGCACAAATGCCGCCAACAGCACGAAACTCACATTTACCTACGACGATTTCAAACCGCTGGGTGTCAGTCAGTTCCCGTCGGATATGAGTATAGCCGTGAATACGAGCGCCATCAAAGGCAAGGCCCGCAACATGAACCTGAACATCTCGTTGAATAATCCGTCGGGCAATGGCGATTGGGAGACACGTACTGAGATATCGAAGAAGTATAAGGAAGTGAGCGCCGATGACGTTCTTAAAATACTGATGAACCTGTGATGAGAAGACTTTCTGTTCTGCTGCTGGCACTTGTTTGCACGTTCTCTTTTTCTGCCCAGACCCGACAGTCGACGCAAAAAAAGAGTACTACGACTGCGCGTAAGCAGACGACTGCAACCACGGCGAAAAAATCGACTGCCACTACGAAGAAGAGTACTTCCACAGCCGTAAAGAAGCCTTCTGCAACAACGAAGAAGGCTGCTACCACCAGGAAAACAACTTCCAGACAGACACAGAAATCGACCAAGGGAAAGGCAAAGTCGCCCGTATATACCAACGAAAATATCAAGGGCTTGCAGAATCAACGGGCTGCCATCCAGAAGAAAATCAAAGAGCAGCAACGCCTGCTTAGTGCCAACAAGGCTGACGTGAAGAAACGCCTGAGTGAGCTGATCACCATCAACTCGGAGATTACCACGCGAAAGAAAACTATCGATACCATTCAGAGCGACATACGCCATATCGATGGAAACATCGAACTACTAAAGACGCAGCTAAACACGCTTGAGGAACAACTGAAGGACCGGAAGGCCAAATACGTGAAGTCGATGCGCTATATGGCGCGCCACCGTACCATTCAGGACCAGATGATGTTTGTCTTTAGTGCCGACAATCTCTCGCAGATGTACCGTCGCATGCGGTTTGTTCGTGAGTATGCCTCTTATCAGAAGGCGCAAGGCGAACTGGTGAAGGCCAAGCAGCAGCAGATTGAAGACAAACAGAAGCAGCTTCGTCAGGTGCGTGGCCAGAAGAACACGCTACTGAATAAGGGAAAGAAGGAGCAGGCGGCTCTTGAGGGCCAGCAGACGGAGCAGCAGAAGATGGTGAACACGTTGCAGAAACAGCAGAAAACCATTCAGGCGGTCATCGACGACCAGAAGAAGAAAGATGCTGAGCTGAATGCTGAGATCGACCGTCTTGTGGCCATTGAGGTGGCGAAGGCCAAGGCACGTGCTGAGGCCGAGGCAAAGCGGAAAGCCGCCGAGGCTGCCGCTGCCAAGAAGAAAAGAGAGGAGGAACTGGCTCGCAAGAAAGCTGCCGCTGAGGCTGCTGCCCGTGAGAACCAGCGCCGCATCGAGGAAGCCCGCAAAGAGGAGGCGCGCCTGAAGGCTGCCGCCCGTGAGGCTGCCAAGAAGGATGCCGCCGCGAAAGAGCGCGCCGAACAACTGGCACGCGAGGCAGAGGCCAACCGTATTGCCGCTGAGCGCAAGGCGGAGGTAGACCGCAGCCGCCATGAGAAGGAGATGTCGGAGGCCAAGGAACGGTCGAAGCAGGCCGAGATGTTCTCATCGGAAGACCGTAAGCTGAGTGGCGGATTTGAGAACAATAAAGGCCGGCTGCCCATACCGATAACAGGCAAATACCGCATCGTGAGCCACTATGGCCAATACCATGTGGAAGGCTTACGCAATATAACGCTCGACAACAAGGGCGTCAACATACAAGGACAGCCAGGTGCTCAGGCACGGGCAGTCTTCGACGGAGAGGTGAGCGCCGTGTTCAGTTTTGGTGGAATGATGGTCGTGATGGTCCGACATGGCCGATACATTTCTGTATATTGCAACCTGCGCTCGTGCAATGTGTCGAAGGGACAACGCGTAAGTGCCCGTCAGGCGTTGGGTGCCGTAGGTTCCGATAATGTGCTGCAGTTCCAGCTTCGTCGCGGAACAGACAAGTTGAATCCTGAGACTTGGCTGGGGCGATAGATTTTTTCAAGAATTCAAGGAGTTCAAGAAGTTCAGGGAGTTACAGGACGATAGTTTGTGAGGTGTGTGTCCCATTTCCTCCCATTGTTCCCATTTTTCCCATCAATCCCATTTTAGAAAAAAAACCGTGTTAATCTGTGGGCAAACCCTTAAACATTAAACCATTAGCTCTCCCCTTAGGGAAAGTGCTTCTTGAAACTTTCAACCTTGAGCCTTAGTCCGGCAGTTCCGTTGCTTTACCTGTGGGAAAAGCTAAGTATTGGCTGCGTCAGTTCGTCAGCAATTCTACGTATGTCTCGATAGCTTTTTCTATTTCGCTGATGCGGATAAACTCGTTTGCGGCATGCGAACGGGCAGAGTCGCCAGGACCCAGCTTGAACGATGGGAACGGCATTAGAGCCTGGTCGCTCAGGGTGGGAGAGCCGAATGGCTTCATACCCATTGCCAGGCAACGCTCGATGAGTGGATGATTTTCAGGAATAGATGATGAGTGGAGGCGGAAAGAACGTGCTTTTAGTTCGCATTTTCTCATGTGCCGGCGCAGGAACTCAAACACATACTCGTTGCGGTAGTACTCGTTAGTGCGCACGTCGATGATAAAGTGCAGCTTGTCGGGTACCACGTTGTGCTGTGTGCCTGCCTCTACAACGGTGACGCTCATCTTCGTTGGTCCGAGCAACGGACTCTCACGGCGGAAACGATAGTCGCGCAGCCAGACCAAATCGTCGAGAGCCTCGTAGATGGCATTTACTCCTTCGTTGCGTGCCGCATGACCCGATGTGCCATAGGCATAACCGTCGATAACCATCAGACCTTTCTCCGCGATGGCAGGTTGCATGCCTGTCGGCTCGCCTACGATGGCCACGTCGATTTTAGGTAACAGCGGCAATACAAGGCTGATACCCTTGTTGCCGGATACCTCTTCCTCTGCGGATGCGAGATAGACAAGATTATAGGAACGCGAACGCTCAGCCATCAGACGATATACTTGCAGCAAAGAAACCAGTCCGCCGCCGCAGTCGTTGGAGCCCAAACCATAAAGAACATCACCTTCCACAACGGGAACAAACGGATTGTATGTCCACGAACTGACAGGTTTCACGGTATCGATGTGTGCATTAAGCAGAAGCGTAGGCCGGTTGTCGTCGAAATGTGGTTCGACAACCCAAATGTTGTTCGCCTCACGCTGGCAGTTGAGACCCCATTGTTTCATGGTTTGTTCCAACAAGTCGGCAGCTTGTTGTTCTTCGCGGCTGACAGAAGGGATGGCAATGAGCTGCTTGAGCAATTCAACCGCATCAAAGGTGTATTCTTTGTATTCCATAATCTATTCTTCCATTTGTCTCAACCTTTCAGCATGAAAGCTGAATCCTGAAACAAAAGTAGTGTTTTTATTGATAAATAGCTTAATTTATTTTGTTTTTTTCACAAATTGCATTATCTTTGCAAATGAGATTATAGAAAAAGCCTATGCAGAACAATTGTCATATGTCTGTGCTCATTCATGAGCAGGCAAAGAAATATGGAGAGAAAGTCGCATTGAACTATCGCGACTTTGGAAGCCTGAAGTGGAAGACGGCTACGTGGAATGACTTTTCGCGAGTGGTGAAGATTGTGTCTAATGCATTGCTCAATCTGGGTGTCAGAGTACAAGAGAATATTGGTGTGTTTTCGCAGAACACCGTGCAGTATCTTTACACCGATTTTGGCGCATATGGCATTCGTGCTGTTACCATTCCGTTTTATGCCACCAGTAGTGAGCAACAGGTGCAATACATGATTGGCGATGCCAATATCCGGTTCTTGTTTGTTGGAGAGCAGGAACAATATGACAAGGCACACCGAATTTTCCCGCTTTGTCCGACATTGGAGCGCATCATCGTGTTTGACAATAGTGTTCGTATTAATCCCAACGACCCGAATACAATCTTCTTTGACGATTTCCTGAAACTGGGCGAGGGCCTTCCACGCCAGTCGGAGGTCGAGGGACTGTATGAGCAGGCCAGTTTCGATGACTTGGCTAATATCCTTTATACCAGCGGAACCACAGGCGACTCGAAAGGAGTCATGCTGACCTACGGACAGTATCATGCCGCCTTTGAGGCTAACGACAAGTGTGTGCCAGTTGGAGAGAAGGACAGAATCATGAATTTCCTTCCCTTTACACATATCTTCGAGCGTGGCTGGATGATTCTTTGTCTGACCGAGGGTGCCGAGCTGATTGTCAACACCTATCCGAAGGAGGTACAGCAGAGTATGCGCGAAACGCATCCCACCTGCATGAGCTCTGTTCCACGATTCTGGGAAAAGGTGCTTGTCGGCGTGAAAGAGAAGATAGACAATGCCAATCCCGTGGAGCGAAAACTCTTCAAGAAAGCGCTCGCCGTTGGCCGTAAGCACAATATCGAGTATCTGAGCAGGGGCAAGCGTCCGCCACTACCGTTGCATATGGAGTATAAGATGTACGAGAAGACGCTCTTCAGCCTGATTAAGAAGCAGCTCGGACTCGAGGACGCCCACTTCTTCCCCACAGCCGGTGCTGCCGTCTCAGAGGAGGTAGAGGAGTTCATTCATTCCGTTGGCATCAACATGATTGTGGGTTACGGACTTACGGAGAGTCTGGCTACTGTCAGTTGCGACCATCTTGGTGAACCGTTTACCGTTGGTTCGGTGGGACAGCCCATCGAGGGAATAGAAATCAAAATCGGCGAGAACGACGAGATTCTGCTGAAGGGTCCGACTATTACTAAGGGATATTACAAGCGCGATGCGCTGAACGAGCAGGCGTTCGATCCTGACGGATTCTTCCATACGGGCGATGCTGGTTATCTGAAAGACGGCGAGTTGTTCCTCAAAGAGCGCATCAAAGACCTCTTCAAGACCTCTAACGGAAAGTATATCGCACCGCAAATGATTGAGTCGAAACTGCTGGTCGACAAGTTCGTAGAGCAGATTGCCATTATCGCTGATGAGCGCAAATTCGTGTCTGCACTCATTGTGCCCGAATTCCATGTGCTTGAGGAATATGCCAAAGACAACAATATTGCCTTCAGTAGCCGTGAGGACTTGTGTAAGAACGAGAGAATCAACCAGATGATTCGTGAGCGTATAGACACGCTTCAGCAACAACTGGCCAGCTACGAGCAAATCAAGCGTTTCACCCTGCTGCCGCGTCAGTTTACTATGGAGGCAGGTGAGTTGACCAACACACTTAAAATCCGCCGTCCCGTATTGAATAAGAATTATGCGGATGTAATTGAGAAAATGTACGAGGAGTAACCGGAAAGATGATCACTCAAGACCAATTGAAAGATGTCTTGCAACGGACAGAGGCATTGCACCGTTATCTGGACATCGACAGGAAAAAGATCGAATATGAGGAGGAGGACCTCCGTACGCAGGCTCCCGATTTTTGGGAAGACCGTAAACGTGCCGAGGAACAGATGAAAAAGGTAAAGGCCATCAAGAAATGGATTGATGGCTATAATGAGGTGCGTATGATGGCTGACGAACTACAGCTGGCATTCGACTTCTATCATGAGGAGATGGTGACAGAGGAAGAGGTGGATGAGGACTACCGCAAGGCTGTAGCGGCCATTGAGGACCTGGAGCTGAAGAATATGTTGCGCCAGAAAGAAGATCCGATGGATTGTGTGCTGAAAATCAATTCGGGCGCTGGTGGAACGGAGAGTCAGGACTGGGCGTCGATGCTGATGCGAATGTATATGCGCTGGGCAGAGGCTCATGGCCATAAGGTGACTATCTCAAATTTGCAGGATGGCGACGAGGCGGGAATCAAGAGCGTAACGATGGAGATTGAGGGAGGCGAATATGCCTATGGATATCTGAAGAGCGAGAATGGTGTGCACCGTCTGGTGCGTGTCAGTCCGTTCAATGCCCAGGGTAAGCGAATGACCTCTTTTGCCTCGGTATTCGTCTCTCCACTGGTCGATGACACAATCGAAGTATATGTAGACCCTGCAAAACTGTCGTGGGATACGTTCCGAAGCAGTGGAGCCGGTGGTCAGAATGTGAATAAGGTGGAATCGGGGGTGCGTCTGCGCTACTGGTATACCGACCCCGACACGGGCGAGGAAGAGGAAATCCTGATTGAGAACACAGAGACGCGCGACCAGCCTAAGAACAAGGAAAAGGCTTTGTTGCTCTTGAAATCCCAGCTCTACGACCGTGCGATGAAGAAACGGCTGGAGGCACAGGCCAAGATTGAGGCTGGCAAGAAGAAGATAGAGTGGGGCTCACAGATACGCTCCTACGTGTTTGATGACCGTCGTGTGAAGGACCATCGTACCAACTATCAGACATCTGATGTCGACGGAGTGATGGACGGAAAGATTGATGGCTTCATTAAGGCCTACCTCATGGAGTTCCCTGTAACGGAAGAAGAGTAGGGGCCTTCGCATGCCTACTCATCCTAACTCTATCATCACCTATTTCCCTAATAGAAAAATCTATAAACAAAAAACATACAACTATGAGCAAGAAATCTAATGCAAAGCGTGAAGCTTACAAGAAAAAGCAGGAACAACAGGGTAAGAACGTAGTCAACTGGATTTTTGGAGTCCTTGTCGGACTGGCCGTTCTTTACTTGGTTTATCTGTCTATCAGTATGGCTTAACAACAATGAGCGGACTGGAAATAGAACGAAAGTTCCTGGTTCGGAAAAAAGGCGGCGAATACAAGAAGGCCGCCTTTTCCGTTAGTCGTATCAAACAAGGTTATATTCCTGCTGACGGGGCAACCGTACGTATCCGTGTGCGCGACGAGAAAGCCTTTCTCACCATCAAGAGCCATTCCTTGAATGGTGGTCTTACGCGCTATGAGTTTGAACAAGAGATACCGATGGCTGATGCAGAGCAGCTCTTGAATCTTTGCAAGGGCGGCTTTATCGACAAGAGTCGTTATCTGGTTCAGAGCGGAAAGCATGTTTTCGAGGTTGACGAGTTCTATGGCGATAATGCCGGACTGGTGATGGCTGAGGTAGAACTGGCCAGCGAGGACGAGCCGTACGAGAAGCCGGAGTTTGTAGGAAAAGAAGTGACCGGCGACCGTCGTTTCCGTAACAGCAGCCTGCTCTCCTTTCCTTTTGCTCTTTGGAGTGACACGATTCCTGAAGAGTACCGGTAGCGGTTTTTTTAGTTTTGAGTAAGCGTTTGGATCTATGAGTGACAGAGCGAATTTTGGAAGCAAGCTGGGAGTCATACTTGCAACGGCAGGCTCTGCCGTGGGATTGGGCAATGTGTGGCGCTTTCCTTACATGGCAGGACAGAACGGCGGTGCGGCCTTTATACTTGTTTATATAGGTTGTGTCATGTTTCTGGGCATTCCCTGTATGATCAGCGAGTTTATTATCGGGCGGCATGCACAGGCCAATACAGCGCGTGCCTACCAAAAGTTGTCCAATGGGACCGCTTGGATGCTCGTAGGTTTTCTCGGAGTACTCACGGGATTCCTCATCACTGGCTACTATGCCGTTGTGTCGGGCTGGTGCCTGCAGTACATCTTTGCATCGGTAGTCGGACAACTCAATGGTGACCCCGAGTATATCAAAGGCTATTTTCAGACCTTCTCTCAAGATCCGGTGAAACCTGTCCTGTGGGCAATCGTCATGCTGCTGACCACGCATTACGTTATCTCTCACGGTGTTGAGAAGGGAATTGAGCGTGCTTCCAAACTCCTGATGCCCACATTATTTATATTATTACTCGTCATCGTGGCGGCCTCATGCATGCTTCCAGGTGCCGGTAAAGGTATCGAGTTTCTGCTGAAACCAGATTTTATGAAGGTCGACAAGGATGTTTTCCTTGGCGCGCTCGGCCAGTCGTTCTATTCGATGAGCATCGCCATGGGGTGTCTCTGCACCTACGCTTCCTATTTCAGCCGGCATACCAATCTCACCAGTTCGGCTGTACAGATTGGACTCATCGACTGTCTTGTGGCCATATTAGCCGGACTGATGATTTTTCCTGCAGCCTTCTCCGTGGGTGTTGATGCCGACAGTGGACCCTCGCTTATATTCATCACGCTGCCCAATGTGTTTAATCAGGCTTTCTCCTCCATATCAGCTGTGGGCTATGTCATCTCGTTGTTGTTCTACGGCCTGTTGTCACTGGCAGCCCTTACATCGCTTATCTCGCTCCATGAGGTGAGCACGGCATTCTTTAGTGAAGAACTGCATATCAGCCGTAAGTATGGAGCCTGGATAGTAACCGTTTCGTGCATCGTCATTGGTGCTTTCTGTTCGTGGTCGTTAGGGCAGTCTGATAGTCTGCAGTTTTTCGGGAAAACGCTCTTCGATTGGTTCGATTTCATCACGGGTCAGATTATGCTTCCAGCGGGCGGTTTCCTCACTTGTCTGTTCGTGGGTTGGTATATCCCGAAGAAATTGGTTCGCGACCAGTACACAAACTGGGGAACGCTTCGGGGCAACTTCTTCCAGGTTTATTTGTTTTGCGTGAGATTTGTGTGTCCGATATGCATTCTCCTTATTTTCCTCCATCAGTTTGGAGTGCTTTGAGTTCAGAGTTTAAAGTGCGTAATTGAGAGATATGGATATGGCAGACAGAGGGCATTTTGGTAGTAGATTGGGCATTGTGCTTGCCACGGCAGGCTCGGCAGTCGGATTGGGCAACATCTGGCGATTCCCCTATATGACTGGTCATAATGGCGGAGCGGCATTCCTGATGGTCTATCTCGTCTGCATTTTTCTGTTAGGTATCCCGGGCATTATCAGCGAGTTCATTGTGGGCCGTCATGGTTCTGCTAACGCAGCCCGTGCATATGGCAGTCTGACGAAGGTACGTGGCTGGCGCATTGTGGGCTATTTGGGTATTCTCACGTCTACCATCATCCTCGGATTCTATGCCGTTGTAGCCGGTTGGTGCCTGCAATACCTGTTTGCTTCACTCACGGGTCATTTGCAAGGGGATGCTGATTATGTTGCCAGCTATTTCGTCGAATTCTCCAGTGACCCGCTGAAACCCTGTCTTGGGGCCGTTGCTTTCATTCTATTGACCCATTTTGTCGTGGTTCGTGGCATCCGAAACGGTATTGAGCGGGCCTCGAAGTTGCTGATGCCCATTTTGTTGCTTTTATTGGTAATCATCGTTATTGCGTCGTGCATGTTGCCAGGCGCGATGAAAGGAGTGGAGTTCTTGTTGAAGCCTGACTTCTCGAAACTTAGCGGCAGTGTGCTCCTTGAGGCACTCGGACAAGCGTTTTTCTCACTCAGTTTAGGTACGGCTTGCCTCTGTACCTATGCCTCTTATTTCAGCCGTCAGACCCATCTCGGCCGTTCTGCGGTTCAGATTGCGCTGCTCGACACCATGATAGCCATCCTTTCGGGACTGATGATTTTCCCTGCCGCTTTCTCTGTTGGCGTGACTCCCGATGCTGGTCCGTCGCTCATTTTCATTACCCTGCCCAATGTGTTCCAACAGGCCTTTTCGTCTATGCCAGTCATCGGCTATGTCATCTCTGTCATGTTCTATGCGCTTCTTGTGTTCGCCGCCCTCACCTCTACCATCTCCATGCACGAGATAGGTACGGCATTCTTCCATGAGGAATTGCACGCACCCCGCAAACGGGCTGCCTGGGTGCTCACATTCGTGTGCAGCATCATCGCCGTCTTCTGTTCCCTGTCTATGGGAGCCTGTCCGGGTCTTCGCGTAATGGGGCTTGGTGTTCTTGAGTTCTGCGATAAGTTGACAGCCCAATATATGCTTCCACTGGGCGCCTTCCTTACCTGTCTGTTCGTGGGCTGGTTCGTTCCACAACATATTGTTCACAGCGAGTATACCAATGATGGTACTCTCCACGCTACCTTTTATCGAGCCTACCTCTTTTCCGTGAGATTCATTTGTCCCATCTGCATCTTCATGGTGTTCCTCCATCAGCTGGGAGTCATTTGATAAAAATAATAATTGATATAAAAAGAGTTCGTCGTTTATAGTTTCCTATTATTCCGATGCGACTACGAGATCTATTTTACTTTACCAAGTCCGACCGTCAGCTTTTGTTGTTTTCCCTCGTGGTGATGGCCGTTGCGTTGTTGCTTTTCCTATTGTTGGGTAACAATAATAGCCATACGCCCCTCTCTGAGGCCGACTCTTTGGCTATGGTGCGACAGGTGGAACAACGCTATCAACGGCAGAACTTCCGTTATCCCCGCAATCATCACGACTACGCTCTACCTCACCCCGCTCATAAGCAACTTGTTCCCTTCGACCCGAATACTGCCGACAGTAACGTGTTGATGGGATTGGGCCTGCAGGAGTGGCAGGTACGCAATATATATAAGTATAGGGCTGCCGGCGGAGTATACCGTAAGCCCAGCGATTTTGCCCGCTTATACGGCCTTACCCGTAAACAGTATCGTGAACTCGAACCCTATATCCGCATTTCCGACGACTATCAATCCGCTTCCACCCTCTATCCTTCTGAGCCGGCATGTGAGCGAGATACCATCTTATCACCTGTGAAGATCAAACCTACGGAGCGTATGGCTGTCAACACCGCTGACACGAGCATGCTGAAGAAAGTGCCTGGCATTGGCTCCTATTTCGCCCGTAAGATTGTCGATTATCGCAGCCGCTTGGGTGGATTCTATGATGTCCATCAGTTGTTAGAGATAGAAAACTTTCCCGAGTCGTCGCTGTCCTATTTTGTTATCCCCGATGCGAAGTTGCGCAAAATCAATATCAACAAAGCAACCCTCAACGAACTCAAGCAACATCCGTATATTAGTTTCTTTCAGGCGCGCGCCATTCAAGACTATCGTCGCCTCAAGGGAACCATTAAGAACCTTGACGAGTTGAGGCTTCTGAAAGACTTTCCTCCGCAAGCTATCCAACGACTCCAGCCTTATATTGAGTATTAGTTCTGAACTTTGGTTTTCAAGAATAACGCAACCTGGGTATCCATACCTATGAACTAATAGACAGAAAAAATGGGAGCAATGTGTGATTTGCTCCCAGACGGTATGACTTTAATGCTGTTGATTACCGTGAAAATAGTCAATCATTCTCGAGGAATGCGACCTGGGTATAGATGCGGGGAAAGTTTTTTCCCTGTGGTAACAGGTCTGCCTTATAGATTTCCGTATTGACTCATCAGATACTCGTCAAGCCAGTCATAGAATTTTTCCATCGCCTCCCAGCCTTTTTTCTTCGTGCGCAAGGTGGCAACAGCCTCGCTCGCGTGCACCATTACCACTTGTTCGATGGGCAGGATCTGCTGCAAAAGGCCTGTATTCTGTTTGTTGATGAGTGCGGCAAGGTTGATGTAGTCGTTGCCGTTGCCCTCGGTGACGCAGAACAGGCGGTTTTTCAGTTCCAGACTCTTGTTGCAAAGCCACGAACAGTTATTGTCTGTGGGCTTCTGTACAGCGGGTAGTTTACCTGTGGGCAGGAGTGCCAATGGCATGGCAACGGCTGTCAGTGGATAGCCGGCAATGGTCCAGCAGAGGGTGTTGGCAGCGGGCTCTCCGGGTAGAACACCCTGAAAAAGCATGACTGCCGTAGATGTGTAGCGCGGAATAAAGTCGCGGAAAGGAAACATTTGCGGCTCGTCTGCTGTGTCGGGCATCCAGTCGTAGAGGTTGATGTGGGTGAGCCCGTGTGTAAGGTTTCGGGGTATCTGTGTGAGCAGGTAGTCGTAACGGATGTTACCTCTCTTCTCTGCATCTTCCATGAAAGCGGTAATGGCGGCATAGCGCTCAGCTCCTGTGCGCAAGTTCTCAGCTCCCGTTGTGCCAAAGTTTGTGCGCATGAGGTATCCTCGGGGTGCCACTACGGGGTCGTTAACGTCGAACTTCACATATTTATAATTGTTGGTCTCGTAATAGGCGCATCCACCCTGAGCGTCCATCACTCCGAAGTTGGAGTTCAGGTCCATGGGCTTAGGCAGCGTGTCGAGCAGTGTCTCGAAGTCTTTCAGCGTGGCACATACCTCAAGAGCGCGCTTCATCAGGGCTCCGTCGCCGTTGGAATCAATACCCTCTGGGCCGTTGAGGTTGTAAGCAGCCGTGTTGATGATGGCAAATCCCGCCTCATTGTGCCCGCCCCAGGCGCTTTTCTGTCCAAGGTCGGAGGCATTGACAAGAGCCAGATAGCGGTATCGCTCGCCTTGGAAGACCATGGGCAAGTTGCGCATGCCCGACATGGCATCGCGGTGCTTAAACAGAATAGGGCGTCCGTCGGGTGTTGCCTTGCCAGAGATGATGACAGATGTGCACGACATACATGTAGGTAGATGGAATGGAAGACTGCAGATGAGGAGCAGTAAAACAATAATCTTCTTCATGGGCTGTTTTTCATATAAGCAAGAAGAGGTAAGGAATTAATCTCCCAAACCTCTCCTCTTTGTTAGTTCTTCTGTTTTGAAAATCTGATAGAGAATGCGCCAGACTATATGTCCTTTGTCCCCTTCATCTTTTCTTTGATTGGTCGGGATGAGGCGACTCGAACGCCCGACCCCTACGTCCCGAACGTAGTGCGCTACCAACTGCGCTACATCCCGAATGCTATTTGAAAGCGAGTGCAAAGGTAATATTTTTATTGGTAATAGGCAATTGATAATTGATATTTTAACGTTCCGATGTGTTAAAAATTTTTAATTGCGTAATAATTGTCATTTACTGAGGGCTTATTATCAATTAAAAAGCGTACCTTTGCACCCGCAAAACGAAAGATTTATGGTGCCTTAGCTCAGTTGGTAGAGCATCGGACTGAAAATCCGTGTGTCCCCGGTTCGATTCCTGGAGGTACCACTCCTCCTTTCATTTGATCCCGCGAAAGACTTAGGTCTGAGCGGGATTTCTTTTTATATAACGAAAAAAAGAGGGTACATCCACGCGGATGTACCCTCGTAAGTTATAAGCAAATCTACAGTATTTCCGGCAATTGGTAGAGACGGGTGCTGTTGCTGCCTTTTATCAGAATATAATAGTTCTCTGGCTGTTTCTCGCGCAATGCAGCCTTCACCTCTTCCACGTCGTGGAATTTGCGGAACGATGATTGCGTATTGGCGAAATTGTTGCCTACAAGCCATACGTCATCGAACAGGCATTCGCCAAGAATGTCGGCAATACGTTGATGTTCCTCTCCAGACATCTCGCCAAGCTCGAGCATATCACCCAGGATAGCCATCTTAGGTCCGACCTGCATTTGTCGGAAGTTGTCGATGGCAACGCGCATGCTCGACGGATTAGCGTTGTAGGCATCAACAATGAGTTTATTGTGGTCGGTGACCGTCAGTTGAGAGCGGTTGTTACTGGGAATATAATTGGTTAGCGCATGGTTGATCTGTTCCGGGTCGAGGTCGAAATACATGCCGACAGTAATGGCTGCAAGCATGTTGTAGATGTTGTAGGCTCCGATGAGGTGTGTCTCGACCAGCATCGGTTCCGAGTCGCCTTCCTCCTCGTCATGGATGAACCAGCTAAAATGGAGGAAGGGCGCGCACGACTCTACCTTTCCTTTCACGATAATATCGTCGCAAGAACCTGTGCCGTAGGCAGCCTGAAGGATGAGTCCTCGTTCGTCGGCCATTTGTCGGAGGTCGTCGTCGTCAGCATTGATGAAGATCATGCCTTCCTCAAAACTGCTCTTCTCCATCTTACGGCGCAGGAAATCGTATAGTTCGCCTTTGGTGCGCTTTACTCCCTCGAAACTGCCAAACCCCTGCAGATGTGCGCGTCCTACATTCGTGATCAGTCCACAGTTGGGTTCTGCAGTCTCGACAAGGGTCTTGATGTCGCCCGGATGACTGGCTCCCATCTCGATGACGGCAATCTCGTGCTCGCTGGTTAGGCGGAACAAGGTCTTAGGTACACCAACATCGTTGTTGAAGTTGCCCTGGGTGAAGAGCACACGATACTTCTCTTGGAGTACAGTGGCAATGAGTTCCTTGGTGGTTGTCTTGCCATTGGTTCCAGTGATGCCGATAACGGGTATTTTGAATTGGCGGCGGTGCTCACGGGCCAGATCCTTGAATGTCTGCAGACAGTCGTCGACGAGAATGAGGCGTGAGGCAATCTCCTGTTGTTGTGCAGAGGCGTTGAACACATCCGCATCGTCGATGATGGCATAGGAACAGCCTTTTTCCAAGGCTGCCAATGCAAACTTGTTGCCGTCGAACGATTCCCCTTTCAGCGCAAGAAAGATACTTCCTTCCGGACAGTCGCGGCTGTCGGTTGTGATACACGGATGTTGCTGATAAAGCTTGTATAATTGCTTGATTTCCATAATTCGGTTTCTTTTTCATGCAAAGATAGAAAAAAACTATGTAATTTGTGCCATCATCAGAAAAAAGTTTTGGGAACTAGATACAATTTGCCCCGTATGGCCGTTCATGAGAAAAATAAAGTAAAACCTTAGATTATTACGAATTTATTTCGTATCTTTGCAAAGTATTCTCCTTCACAATTTCCGTTTCGAAGGGAGGCTTTCAAACATACTAATTAACACTTTTTAAAAACTATCACTGCAGTGAGAGAGTCCTATCACTGGAGTGAGAGAAAGCTATCACTGGAGTGATAGGATCCTTTCACTGGAGTGATAGACTTCCCATTTGTGTCTGTTTGTACCCTAAACGATGCCCTTCTGTACCTCAATACATACCTGATTGTACCTGCAGTAATGCCTAAACATAGCTCAGGCTTTTAGGTTAGCCAAAGCGTTTATTTTCCTCTTTGCCGAGAATAAAATGAAGTGATTAGACACGGTAAAGCGAAAAAATCATTATCTTTGCAGCAGAATGAATAATCATATAGTAATAAAAGGCCAGTTGGTCGATCTCTCGACCCCTCGTGTGATGGGCATTCTGAACGTCACCCCCGACTCGTTCTATGCAGGCAGCAGGAAACAGACGGAGGCAGAGATAGCGGCCAGGGTGGAACAGATTGTCAGTGAAGGCGGGACCATGATAGACGTGGGTGCTTTCTCGACAAGACCTGGCGCCCAGCAGGTAACTGAAGAAGAAGAGATGCGTCGCCTTCGTTTCGGACTGGATATCGTGCGCAGATATCAGGGCGGTGCTATCGTGTCGGTCGACACTTTCCGTCCGGAAGTGGCGCGCATGGCAGTGGAGGAATATGGTGCCGACATCATTAATGATGTGAGTGAGGGCGGAGAGAGTATCGCAACGACATCCTCGATTTCGCTTGATGAGGAGAAGGGCGATGTGCCAGCGATGTTCCGTATGGTTGCCCGTCTGCAGGTGCCTTACGTGCTGATGTCAGTACGTGGAACATTGAAAGAACTGATGGTTTCCACAGCTGCCAAAGTATATCAGCTGCAGGCATTGGGTGTGAAAGACATCATTCTTGACCCGGGTTTCGGTTTCGGGAAGACGTTGGAGCAGAACTATCGTCTTTTGGGTGAGATGGACAAACTGAAAGAATTAGGACTGCCCATTCTGGTCGGTGTGTCCCGAAAATCGATGATATACAAACTGCTGGGCGGTTCGCCGGATGAGAGTCTGAACGGAACGACGGTGCTCAATACCGTTGCGCTGATGAAAGGTGCTTCTATATTGCGTGTGCATGACGTGAAAGAGGCAGTCGAGGCTGTCAGACTGGTGAAAAGCCTATAAAGAATAAAAGATTCTTCAAATTGTTTAAACTTAACACTCTTTTATATGTTTGAATTCGGACTGAAAGACATCATTGATATATTGCTTGTGGCAGTGATGCTTTTCTACATCTACCGGGTGATGAGAGACTCGCGCTCCCTGAATGTTTTCAGCGGCATACTGGTGTTTATTGTGGTCTGGCTGTTGGTGAGTCAGATTCTTGAGATGCGCCTGTTGGGAAGTATCATGGATAAGTTGGTGAGCGTGGGAGTGATTGCGCTCATTGTGCTGTTTCAGGAAGAAATCAGGAAATTCTTCTATACGTTGGGAACCCACCGGCAAGTGAAGAATCTGATGAGCATTTTCTCCTCGCACAAGGACAAGGACATAAAGCGTGACAAGGAGGCGATTATGCCCATTGTGATGGCCTGCATGAGTATGGCAAAGAACAAAGTAGGTGCGCTCATCGTTGTTGAGAGGAACACACCATTAGATAGTATTGTAGAGACAGGTGACCGCATCGACGCTCTGATCAATCAGCGGCTGATAGAGAATATCTTTTTCAAGAACTCGCCATTGCACGATGGAGCCATGATTATCTCGAAAAAGCGTATTAAAGCCGCAGGCTGCATCTTGCCTGTCAGCCACGACTTGGATATTCCGAAGGAACTCGGATTGCGCCATAGGGCTGCAATGGGCGTATCGCAGGAGAGCGATGCTTTGGCTATTGTGGTTTCTGAGGAGACTGGAAAAATATCGGTGGCAATTAGCGGACACTTCCATTTACGTCTCTCGGCTGAGCAGTTGGAAATACTGTTAGCAGACATGCTGAAGTAGGGTTGATGCCAAGGGCATTTCTCTCTCACGGGTCTCTTATGTTTTAAGTATCTGTTGTTCTAATAATTATTCGGCATTCAACTCACATATAACTGATGATGCGGCGTGTCTTGCTCTTCATGGCATTAGTGCTCCATGCACTGATTGTAACTGCACAGGATTATCATGCGGTTACAAAAGACTACAACATGTCGCTTCTCGACATGCACTCAGGCTTGCCGAGCAATTCTATCTCTGATATTTTTGAGGACAGCTTTGGTTTTGTTTGGATTGCATCCGATGTAGGTGGCCTCTCCAGATATGACGGCTATTCTTTGATGCAGTTTGGCGTGGGCACTCCTGGCAGCTCACTGCGCAGCAGTTCGTGCCACAATCTGTGTGAGGATAAGTTCCACCGTTTATGGATTGAGTTGGAGGAATGTACTGAGGTGTTGGATTTGAACACGATGACTTTGGCCTCGGCAAAGAATCTTACTAGAAATGTGAAACTTCAGAAACAGTTGAGTGCTCTATTGTCAACCCCTTGTATGCATACCTATTGTGACAAGGAAGGTAAGATATGGCTGGTGACTAATAAGCAGGTGTGTTGTCTGCAATTTGATGTGAATGGCGAGGTCATTGAGCTGCAGACGATACCATATAGCATACGTCCCATTTCGGTGGCAGTAGATGATGTGGAAGAAAACGGTACCCTGTGGGCTTCTGTTGATGGCGGAGTCTACCGTTATGCTATGAGAAACGGGCATTTGGAGCGCACCGAGGCTTCAACGGTCCTGTCGGAGGCTGTGGGTCAGAAGTATGTAACAGACATGTTGCGCCGTGGCGATGAGCTTTGGGTGGGCACCAATGTGGGTTTGATTCGTTATCATCTGAAGGATAAGACGGTAGAGATATTCCAAAAGGGTAGCGGTCTGAACGACTTGGCACATAACTTTATCACAAGTCTGGAACAATGGAATAATGGTGAACTGCTTGTTGGAACCTTGTTGGGTATACATATATATAATGGTAGAGGTGGCTTCATGAAATGGAACACAAGCAGTCAGGTCAATCCGCTGAATAGTGATTTTGTGCATTGCATGTATGCCAACCACGGTTTATTGTGGATAGGAACAGACAACGCGGGTATCATGAGGATGATTCCCCGTCAGTTGTCATTGCGTAACTTTCTTCATGATGATTCCAATCCGGCAAGTTTGTCTGCTGGTTGTGTGAACTCGATGTATGTACAGAGCGACGGTACACTCTGGGTGGGCACTGTTGAGGGTGGCTTGAACCGGCGGTTGCCTGACGGGAACTCATTTGTTCATTACACCACTGCCAACACAGGGCTGACACATAATTCCGTGTCGGCATTAGACGCTGACAACCGTGGCTTTTTGTGGATTGGTACATGGGGAGGAGGCGTATGCGTGATAGACATGAATCATCCAGATCAGGTGTATCCGCTTGATGTACAGCCTGAGTACAGGTACCTGATAGGCTTTGTAGGCACACTGAACTACGATGCTATCAACGAAGGGTTGTGGATAGGTAGTAATGGAGGAATCTACTTTTATAGCTTCAAGACAAAGCTGTTGGAAGAACCTTACGAAGGATGTCGTGAGGTAAGAGGATGCATAGGGTCGCTTATCGATAAGGATAACATGCTGTGGATTGGCTGCCTGACAGGCTTAAGGCGGATAGACTTGAAATCCCGTTCTGCGTCGAAACCTTCGGCATTCAGAGTGACTGCCATGCAGCACAAACTGGATAATCCGGAAAGTGGAATTATCGAGAAGATCATATCGTTCTGCCAGACACGTGACGGCGCGATTTGGATGGGAAGCAATGGATACGGGCTTTACAAGCGAGTCGTTGATAAAGCGGGAAAGGTGTTGGTGAAGTGCTATACCATGGAAGATGGGTTGCCAAACAATGCCGTGAAAGGCATTGTGGAATCCAAGAATGGCCATTTGTGGATTGCAACGACAAACGGAATCTCTGAGTTTGACCCGGCAACGGAAATGTTTACCAACTATACCGATGCCGATGGCTTTGCCTCGTCGCAGTTCTACTGGAATGCAACATTGGCAACCCCCGACGGAAGAATCTTTCTGGCCACAGATGTAGGACTGACAGAGTTGTTGGAGACAAATACGCCTCATAACTATCAAGGCCATCTGCGTTTTACCAGTTTGTTTGTAGACCATCAGCCCGTGAGAGTGGACGGCAGCGTGCTGGACGAGGACATCAGCATTGCCAGGAAAATTCGATTGCATGAGAGTAATAAGTCGTTTGTCATTGAGTTTTCGGCATTGAACTATGGGCATGAGAAACAAGGAGTATACAGTTACCGGTTGAAAGGATTTGACGGAAAATGGATACAACTTGAACCTGGCGGACATTCGGTGAGCTTTACTCGTCTGCCTGCTGGTGAGTATACCTTACAAGTGAAATACTCATCCGACCTTCTGTCGAAAGAACAGGAAATTAGTATAGATATCAGGGTGACGCCTTATTTTTGGAAGAGCTGGTGGTTTGTGTCTTTGATGCTGATAGTCCTATCCACCTTAGTAGCTATCCTGTATAAAAGGCGCGTGGAGGTTCTTCGGAGGCGTGAGGCTGAAAAACTGCTGAGGCCATTGGAGAAAGTTCTTCGCGAAAGTGATAATCCTGAGCAGTTGCAGATGCGTATTCAGAGCATTTTGGATAATCAGCGACGTTATAAGGAAAGCTCTGCCAAAAG